>OQWE01000511.1_pt1 | contig 13362 bp, 12 predicted proteins | sample 1691591 | NCBI WGS metagenome assembly OQWE01 (sample SAMN03418265, study PRJEB22391) | human gut metagenome | biome: human-gut; feature: organic feature; material: feces | host: Homo sapiens | place: Tanzania | collected 2013-01
CTCTTGAAGCTCTCAAGGTAATCATAACTCTCAATTCTAAATTCTCAATTCTCAACTTAAAACAATTTACTTATACTCATGTACCGGCAGTTCGCCGTTGAGTGCTCCGAGTGCGTTGAACGCCAGCGACTCCATCTCGCCTTCGCCCGGCAGTACGATGACCGGAGCGAGGAAGCTCACCTGCTTCTTTATCTCCTCAACGCAGTATTTGCTGTATGCGATGCCGCCGGTGAGGATGATGGCATCCGCCTTTCCCCATAGCGCAACCGCCATGGCGCCAATCTGCTTCGACACGGTGTAGAGCATAGCCTCGAGCACCTCGTGGAACGGCTCCTCGCCAGCCTCGGCACGGCGCGATATCTCCTTCATGTCCTTCATGCCCAGCAGCGCCTGGCATCCGCCGTTGCCCGCAAGCATCTTCATTATCTCAGCCTCGGTGTGCTTGCCCGAGAAGCAGAGGCGCACGAGCTGGTCGGCAGGCAGCGTTCCGGCACGTTCCGGCGCGATAGGACCCTCGCCGTTGAGCGCGTTGTTCACGTCAATCACCTTGCCCTCGTGGTGAGCCGACACGCAGATGCCGCCGCCGAGGTGAGCCACTACGAGGTTCATCTCCTCATACTTGCGGCCTATGCTGCGCGCATAGCGGCGCGAAGCAGCCTTGGCGTTGAGCGCATGGAATATCGACTCGCGCTTCATGAACGGCAGACCCGTGTAGCGAGCGCGTGTCATGAACTCGTCTACCACAACCGGGTCGGCCATGTAAGCCGGACAGTGGCACATCTGCGCTATATCGTCGGCGATGAGCGAACCGAGATTGCACACGTGCTTGTGCTTGGCGTTGATGAGGTCGTGCTTCATCTGCTCGTTGATGGCGTAAACGCCGCCGTGCAACGGCTTCAGCAGACCGCCGCGACCTATCACGGCGTCGAACTCCAGAGGTATTCCAGCCTCCTTGAGCAGCTTCAGCACGAAATTCTTGCGATACTCATACTGCTCGTTAACGGTAGTGAACTGGTCCTGCTCCTCCTGCGGGTGCAGTCCGTCGGATGTCCATACAGCACGTTCGTCTTCATACACAGCCACCTTCGTTGAGGTGCAGCCGGGGTTAATGACAAATATCTTCTTCATAAATGATTTTTGTTGCTTCTTCTTATTTGTTTATCGCCTTCAGGCAGGCAGTTGCTAAAGAGTAGAATTTAGAGTCGGCAGTGTCGGCGCGCGATGTCACCACAACCGGTGCTGTCGTGCCCACGAGCATGCCCGCAACCGTAGCTCCGCCGAAGAGCGTGAGCGTCTTGTAGAACGTGTTGCCAGCCTCGATGTCGGGGAAGATGAGACAGTTGGCGTTGCCCACAACCGGCGATGCGATGCCCTTGATGGCTCCGCTCTCGGCGTCGCAAGCCGTCTTTACGTCCATCGGACCGCCCATGTCCACCTCGCCGTAGGCTCCGTTTGCGGCGTTAGCCTTCAGCTCCTCGTAGCTCAGCGTGAGCGGGAACTTCTCCGACACCTTCTCGGTGCAGTGGATGAGCGCCACGCGCGGACGGTCGCCGCCCGTGATGCTGCGGTAGGTGGCGGTGATGTAGCGCGCCAGAGCGTCAAACTGCTCCGTAGTGGGGTAGGGAATGACGGCTGCGTCGGTGAAGAAGAGCAAGTGGTTGAGGCTCGGCACGTCAGCCACGGCGATATGTGTCAGCACGCTGCCCTTGATGAGGATGCCCTCCTCCTTGTTGAGCACGGCGCGCAGGAGGTTGTCGGTGTTCAGCGAACCCTTCATAAGCACGTCGGCGCGACCTTCGCGCACCTCTTTCACGGCATGACGCGCCGCATCGTCGTCGTCTTCGGCAACGATGAGGGTCACCTTGTCGGGGTAGTCGGCAGCCAGACGGCGTGCGATGTCAGCCTTAGCTGCGTTAGCCACAAGGATGAAGCGTGCGAACTGCTCCGCAATGCTTCGTTCGATAACTTCTTCTGTGTGAGAGTCGGCAGGAGATGCCACGGCAACCGTCACTACCTGCGCAGCTTGGCGCAGACGTTCGGGTAGGATTTTAAAGTCAACGATAGGTTCCATACTTATTTATAGGGTATTATGTTTAGAGTTGCGCATTTTGTTGCTATCTGTGCAACTTTTGCAAAGTTACAGTAAGTTTGTTATTCTGCAAAGAAAAATGGGAAAATTTATTCTCAATCGCAGGAATGTGGAACTTTAATCAGTGAAATATAGTAACTTTGCAGTCAAATATACCAAGATACAGTCTATGACAACAGCAGAATTTATACAAGAATATCGCGAAAAGGACACCCGTCAGCTCGCCCTTCAGTCGGCACGCTTCCCCGATGTCGACATGCCCTACGCACTCGACCAGATAAAGGGCTGGCAGACAGCGCGCCGCAAGCTCCCCACATGGGCTGCCTGCGACGGCATCGTCTACCCGCCACACCTCTCTATGGAGCAGTGCTCGTCGGAGCCGACGGCGCAGTATAAACTCAATCTGGCGATGGAGTGGGCGAGGAGAGTTGAGAGTTCAGAGTTGAGAGTTGAGAGTTCGGAGAGGGAAGTTGAGAGTTCAGAGTTGAGAGTTGAGAGTTCGGAGGAAGAAGTTGAGAGTTCTTCTGAGCAGCCTGCAACTCTCAACTCTCAACTCTCAACTCTCAACTCTCAACTTTCAACTTTCAACTCTCAACTGTCAACTCTCAACTGTCATGCGTCCAGCATGACCGACCTGACCGGTGGTTTCGGTGTCGACTTCTCGTTCACCTCCTGCGCTTTCGCCTCAGCCACATACGTAGAGCGCAACGCGCAACTCTGCAGCATGGTGGAGCACAACCTGCCGTTGCTCGGCATCGACAACGCCAAGGTGGTCTGCGCCGACGCCGTCGACTATCTCTCTACGCTCGATATGCAGACAATGATATTCCTCGACCCTGCGCGCCGCGACCAGCACGGCGCCAAGACCGTCATGCTCGCCGACTGCACGCCCGACGTTGTGCAGCTCCTGCCGCAGCTTCTCAAGAAGTCGCGCTTCACGATGCTCAAGCTCTCGCCCATGCTCGACTGGCACAAGGCTGTAGAAGACCTGCAGGGCATGGTGCGCGAGGTGCATATCGTGTCGGTTGGCGGCGAGTGCAAAGAGCTGCTGCTCGTGCTGTCAAAGGAGATAGAAAGCGAACTGAAGGTGTTCTGCGCAGACCTCGAAGCGGGAGGAGGCTCTGGGGAGACTGGCCTTTCTGGCGGTTCTAGTAGTTCTAGCTGTTCTAGCCTTTCTAGTGAACCTAGTTTCCCTAGAACGCCTAGTTCTCCTAGCGCTCCTAGCCACCCTAGCACGCCTAGCCTTTCTGCTTCCCTCTTCGTCTACGCCCCCAGCGCCTCCCGCCCAGCCCCCAACTCAAAACTCAAAACTCAAAACTCAAAATTCTTGCATGAGCCCAACGCCTCAATTATGAAAGCCGGCTGCTTCGACGAGCTTGCGGCAGCCTACGGCGTGTCGCCCGTCAGTCGCAACAGCCACCTCTTCCTCTCTGCTGAGCCCGTCGACGGCTTCCCTGGCAGGAGCTTCAGCATAGAGCGCGTCACAACGCTCAACAAGCGCGAACTGCGCCAGGCGCTGGCAGGCATCGAGAAGGCGAATATCGCCACACGCAACTTTCCGCTCTCAGTAGCCGAACTGCGCAAACGCCTCAAACTCAAAGACGGCGGCGACGTGTATATATTCGTCACAACCACCGCTGAAGACGAACATCTACTGCTGATTTCTCATAAATATCAATAAATATTTAGCATATTTTCGTCTGTTTGAGCAAATTTCCGTACTTTTGCATCTTTAAGGCTTTATTTATAAAGATGTATCTATCGCCCGAAGTGACAATCGGGCGACGTATATCAAACAAAAAATGAAAGAATAAATCAAGAAAAATGTCAGCAATAGAGATTAAGAAAGTTGAGTCGCGCCGCGACCTTCGCCAGTTCGTTAATTTTCATTACGACCTCTATAAAGGTAATGCTTACGACGTGCCCAACCTCTACTTCGACGAGATGAGGACCTTCAGTAAGGACAAGAATGCAGCCTTCGACTTCTGCGAGGCAGAGTATTTCATGGCGTTCCGCGACGGCAAGATGGTAGGTCGTGTGGCTGCCATCATCAACCACAGCGCCAACAAGAAGTGGGAGCGCGAGTCGGTGCGCTTCGGATGGATCGACTTCGTCGACGACATCGAGGTGTCTACAGCCCTGCTCAAGGCTGTAGAAGACTACGGCAAGCAGAAAGGAATGAAGGAAATCGTTGGTCCGCTCGGATTCACCGACATGGACCCCGAAGGAATGCTCCTCGAAGGCTACGACCAGCTCGGCACTCAGGCTACTGCCTACAACTATCCCTACTATCCTGAGCACATGGACCGCATGGGCGGATGGGAGAAGGACAACGACTACGTCGAGTACAAGCTCTACGTGCCCGAAGAGATGCCCGAGAAGTACGCAACCATCGCGAAGATGATTCAGAAGCGCTACAACCTGCAGGTGAAGAAGTTGAAGCGCAACGAAATCTACGGCGAGAACGGATACGGCAAGAAGATATTCAATGTAGTGAACGAGACCTTCAAGGACCTCTACGGCTACTCGAAGCTCACCGACCGACAGATAGAGCAGTACGTGAAGATGTATCTGCCAATGGCGGATCTCGACCTCATCACCATCATCGAAGACTGGAACACACCCGACCATAAGGTGGTTGGTGTGGGCATCTCCATACCTTCCCTCGCACACGCCCTGCAGAAGTGCGGCGGAAAACTCTTCCCCTTCGGCTGGTGGCACATACTGCGTGCGCTGAAGTTCCACAAGACCGACGTCGTAGACCTTCTGCTCGTAGGCATTCTGCCCGAATATCGCCAGAAAGGTGCCAACGCTCTGCTCTTCTACGACCTCATCCCGCGCTATCAGCGCCTCGGCTTCAAGTGGGGAGAGACCCACGTCGAGATGGAGACCAACATGAAGGTTCAGGGACAGTGGCAGTATCTCAACCGCGAGATACACAAGCGCCGCAGATGCTATAAAAAGGATATTTAATCGGATAGCGCCATAATTGCTGTCTGATTTCAATCGGACAGCATTTATTGCTGCTATAAGATATTTAAGAGATAAATGGAAGAAAACATTCAACCCACAGTTCAATATACCGACGACAACATACGCCACCTCTCCGACATGGAGCATGTGCGTACACGTCCTGGTATGTATATCGGTCGCTTGGGCGACGGTCAGTTGCCTGAGGACGGTATCTATGTGCTTCTGAAGGAGGTGATCGACAACTCCATCGACGAGTTCAAGATGAACGCCGGCAAGCGCATAGAAGTAGACATCGACGACCGCCTGCGTGTGTCGGTGCGCGACTATGGTCGCGGCATTCCGCAGGGCAAGCTCGTAGAGGCTGTCAGCGTGCTCAACACCGGCGGCAAGTACGACTCGAAGGCGTTCAAGAAGAGTGTGGGTCTGAACGGCGTTGGCGTGAAGGCGGTGAACGCCCTCTCGGCACATTTCGAGGTGAAGTCGTACCGCGACGGAAAGGTGCGTGCGCTCAAGTTCGAGCGCGGCAACCTCAAGTCGGACATCACCGAAGACTCTGCCGACGAGAACGGCACGTATATCTTCTTCGAACCCGACCCCACACTGTTCGTAGGCTATTCGTTCCACGACGATTTCGTGGAGACAATGCTGCGCAACTACACCTATCTCAACTCAGGACTTGCGATTATGTACAACGGTCGGCGCATCCTCTCGCGCAACGGCTTGGCAGATCTGCTCACCGACACGATGACTACCGACCCGCTCTACCCCATAATACACGTAAAGGGTGAGGACATCGAGATTGCCTTCACGCATACCAACCAGTATGGCGAGGAGTATCACTCGTTCGTGAACGGACAGCACACCACACAAGGCGGCACCCATCAGAGCGCTTTCAAGGAGCATATAGCAAGAACCATCAAGGAGTTCTTCGGCAAGAACTACGAGTTCACCGACATACGCAACGGACTCGTGGCTGCCGTGGCGCTGAACGTAGAAGAACCGATGTTCGAGAGCCAGACGAAGATTAAGCTCGGTTCGCTTCAGATGGCGCCGGGCGGAGAAAGCATCAACAAGTACGTGGGCGACTTCGTGAAGCTCGAGGTAGACAACTACCTGCACATACACGCCGACGTCGCGGAGGTGATGCAGCAGAAGATAACCGAGAGCGAACGTGAGCGCAAAGCGATGGCTGGCGTTACAAAGCTGGCTCGCGAACGCGCCAAGAAGGCAAACCTCCACAACCGCAAGCTGCGCGACTGCCGCATCCACTATTCCGACGCAAAGAACGACCGCAAGGAAGAGTCTTCTATCTTCATCACCGAGGGCGACTCAGCCAGCGGATCTATCACAAAGAGTCGCGATGTGAACACCCAGGCGGTGTTCTCGCTGCGCGGCAAGCCGCTCAACTCCTACGGCTTGACAAAGAAGGTGGTGTATGAGAACGAAGAGTTCAACCTTCTGCAGGCTGCGCTCGACATTGAGGACGGACTCGACACGCTCAGATATAATAAGGTGATAGTGGCAACCGATGCCGATGTGGACGGAATGCACATCAGAATGCTGCTTATGACGTTTTTCTTGCAGTTCTTCCCCGATTTGGTTAAGGCTGGACATGTTTATATCCTGCAAACGCCATTATTTCGTGTCAGAAACAAGAAACAAACCATGTATTGTTACACAGAAAAAGAACGAGATGACGCCGCAGAAAAATTAAGGGGCAATGTGGAGATTACCCGCTTCAAAGGATTGGGTGAAATTTCCTCTGACGAGTTCCGTCATTTCATAGGCAAGGACATGAGATTAGATCCCATAATATTAAATAAGGAATCCGGAGTAAACGAAGTACTTTCTTTCTTCATGGGTTCCAATTCCGCCGAAAGGCAAGAATATATCATACAAAATTTACGTTACGAAGATATTGGTTAAGAATACAAAGAGATGAAGAAACTATACATTTTATTGGTTATTGCGGCATTTTGCAGTATTGCAACAAAGGCACAAAATGAGGCTTTGAAGCCTTGGACGGATGTTATTGTCGATGACAGAGACCCTTCGCAATGGAAGTGGAACAAAACGGAGGCTTCACGTTTCAGCATAAGGGGAGACTTTGACGGAGACGGTTTTTCGGAGAACTTATACGAAGGTGCGACAACTCTTTTCTCCGATAATGATGAAATTACGCCCTTGAAATTGGACGGAGACTTGGGAGTATATTTCCTTGTCAACGAAGGAGACTTGGACGGAGACGGAGGAGACGAGATTTCTTTTATGACGGTGAACCGAGACTATTCCAACCTGAACTATTTCCGCATTTGGACATACAAGGATACCAAATGGAAAGAACTTTTTTGCGTTTTGGTGCATGAATACGACTGTCCGAACTACAAACCTCAAAAACCGGAAGAAATGTTCACCCATAAATGGAAACAAAAGAACGGTTACAATTTGAATAAGGTCGTTTTGAAAGTATGTGATGGCGTAGTCGATGTGATAGGTCTTCACCCATGCGAACGCTATGCGGTGGAACATATAAAACTTATCGGCAAGACTGCCACCAAAAGGGAATGGGGCTTAATCATTCAGCCAAGAGAGGAAGAATAAAAAAAGAAAGAGGGTAAGCATAAACCGCTTACCCTCTTTCTTTTTTGTCATCAATAAATCCTTGCTTCAAATCCCGAAAGTATATCCCACTGTTATATACAACGAACCGAGCTTGTTGAAGGCGGAATCAGATAATTTGGAATCCGAACCGAAGTATTTCGTTGTTCCGGTGTCGAAAGAATGCCTGTAAAGCAGGTTTATCTTAGCCGCAGAATTATTTGACTTAAACAAATTGAAGCTGAAACCGACAGGCAGGTAAAGATTATACTTCTGTTTTACGATTGATTGAATAGGAGGTATATTGCCGACTACTTCTTTCGCGTATTCAATCTCGCTGTTATACATTCCCACGCCTAAACGAAAGTCAAGGGAAAATCTTTGGGAATTACTCCTCCATAAAGGATACGCAAGGTTGACGTTTACGTTCGTCGTCTTTATGCCGAGGCTGACATCATTCTTGGCAAGGTCGGTATATTCCTCCTCCAAACCGAAGAACATATACAATTTGCCGAAATCATAACCCAACTCATACCCCAAACTGTATGAATTGAGAACCTTTGCATCGCAACCGTACTTCTCAATCACGTCATTGCCACCGTTTAATGCCGACATTCCGATAAAGGGAGATACCCATACGTTTCCGCTCTCGTTTTGAGCAGATGCCTCTCCTTGAAAGAAGAAAGCCATGCTTGATAAAGCCACGGCATACAATGCCGTCTTAATACTGTTTCTTTTCATAACGAACTGTTTTTTTGTATGTTAGTATTGTTTTAATACCGCAAAGGTATGCCAATTTATCAGAACGACCAAATAAAACCACACGAAATTTCAGTCTGTACATCTGAACTTTTATTGAAATTTTTCTTTGGCACGCTTTTTGCTTAGGAAGTAAAAATACTTGATTTACACGCATTGACAACTTTCCGTCTCGTTGCCGCTTGTCTGAAAGAAAAATATTTTTTCAAGAAATTAGAAAGCACGAAAGCATATCACCTTTTCACCTCCTACACCAAGCATTTCATCGTTTCCTTACTTCTCTCATCTGCGAATAAATGAGATTATGAATAAAATCAACAACCCTCAGAAAGAAAAGTCTAACTTTTCAAGTACGAAGTAACGCTCGCTCAAATGTTTGTTGTAAATTTGCACTTGCATGTTGAATGCAGACAGCAAAATAAGAGTTGTAATTCATAAAAACAAAGAAAGATTATGTTCAGCAAAGAGACCTACATGATGCGACGCAAACAGCTCATGAAAGATGTCAAACGAGGTGTCATTCTGATACTCGGCAATGGCGACAGTCCGTTTAACTATCCTGCCAACACTTATTCGTTCCGTCAGGACAGTACATTCAGATATTTCTTCGCTCATGACTTGCAAAACCTTGTCGGAGTTATCGATATAGACGAAGGAAAGGAATATCTCTTCGGAGAAGATGTCGATATGGAAGATATAATTTGGACAGGTCCCGTTCCAAGCATACATGAGAGAGCCTTGGAAGTGGGAGTTGAGAACAGCGGCAGCATAAGCGATTTACGCAAATTCATGGATGCCGTGGTGTTTGCGGGAAGAAAAGTACACTTCGTGCCGCCTTATAGAGCGGAAAACGTGAATTTCATATCGGAACTTCTTCATATAGACCGCCATTATGTAAAGGCATACGTTTCCGTGGAATTGATTGCAGCCTGTGTAAAGCAACGTTCCGTCAAGAGTGAAGAGGAGATTGTAGAAATCGAAAAAGCTATTGCAACAGCCTACAATATGCATACCACAATGATGAAGATGGCTGCCAAAGAAGGCACTTATGAATACGAGATAGCCGGACGCATGGAAGGAGAAGCATTGGCAGGCGGCGGACCGGTGTCTTTCCCTATCATATTGACCACTCACGGCGAAATTCTCCACGGACACGACCATTCTTTGCAAATAAAGAAAGGCAGAATGATTGTTTCCGATGCCGGTTGCGAAAATCCGCAAGGCTATTGTTCCGACATAACTCGTTCGGTTCCTGTTGGCGGAAAGTTTTCAAGTCGCCAAAAAGATATTTACGAAGCAGTACTTGCTGCACAAAGCCTTGTACCGAGTTTGATTGCTCCGGGGGTGAAATATTCAGACATTCACCTTGCTGCTGTCTCACGTTTGGCAAGCGCTCTCAAAGAATTGGGCTTGATGAAAGGCAATTTGCAAGACGCAGTTGCACAAGGAGCGATGGGTATGTTCATGCCGCACGGCTTGGGGCACATGATGGGATTGGATGTTCACGATATGGAGAACTACGGGGAGAACTACGTAGGTTACGATAAGAAGAACATTCGCTCTACTCAGTTCGGATTGGCATCGCTTCGCCTTGGCAGAGAACTGCAAGAGGGTTTTGTGTTGACCAACGAGCCCGGCTGTTATTTCATTCCCGAACTCATTGACAAATGGAGAGCCGAAGGCAAATGCAAAGACTATATCAATTACGATAAAGTGGAGGAATACAAGGACTTCGGCGGCATAAGGATAGAAGATGACTTGCTTGTAACCAAAGATGGTTGCCGTTTATTGGGCAAATACATACCGAAGACGGTTGCAGAAATAGAGGAACAAATGGCATAAGCGGAAAATGCGAAAGATTTTTCTCATAATCATACTTCTGGGCGTAAATCCGCTTTACGCCCAATTTGTTTGGCAGGACAGAGTTTACTCTCCGATAATCAAAACAGTCAAATTGGAAAGCATGGATTCCCGAATGCTTGTTCCTATATTGAATATCAATCAAAGTGAAGGGCTTTTGCTTTCTTTCGATGAACTTTCGGAAGAAACGCATCGCTTTGAATACACTTTCATTCATTGCAACAGCGATTGGACTGAGAGTTCCCTGCAATACTCCGACTATATTGACGGCTTTGAAACGGCTATGGTGGAAAATTTTGCGAACTCGTTCAACACTCTTCAAAGGTTCGTGCATTACGAACAATTACTTCCAAATTCCATGACACGCCTTACCAAAAGCGGAAACTACATTTTGAAAGTCTATGTAGAAGGAGAACCCGACAATGTCGTCTTCACCAAACGTTTCTTATGTATAGACAGGAAAGCGGAAGTGGCAGCAGAGGTAATGCAGGCAAGAGAACCGGCACTGAGAAGCACCTGTCAGGAAACGGACGTGAGGGTGTATTCATCGAAACATGTATTCGACAGTCCGAACGAAAGGGTGAAACTCGTCATTCAACAGAACGGCAGAGAGGATACCAAACGCCTGTTGCCTTTGAGCGAAAACAGAGGTACTGAATTGGTTTACAATTTCAGACAAGAGAATATTTTTGACGGCGGCAACGTGTTTCGTTCTTTTGATTTCTCTTCTCTGAGACATCGTTCCAACTTCATTGCAAACATAGACTACATCGGAGGCGAAAATGTGGTGAGGCTGAGAGAGGAACAAATAAAAGACCGTTCCCCTTTTGTGGAACAGGCAGACTTGAAAGGAGCGTACTATGTAAGAAATGAGATTGATGACGATGAAGTCCTGCACAGCGATTACGCTTGGGTTTATTTCTATTTGCCAAAACCTCTGAGCCTTGAAGGAAATTACTATGCCGTAGGAGAATTAAGCGATTGGCGTTTCTCTCAGCAAAACAAATTCACCTTTGATAATACCTTGAACAAATACGTACTTCGTATGCTTTTGAAACAAGGCTATTACAACTACCAGATACTATACGTTCCCAACGGTTACACGACAGGTTCTTACAGGGAAGTGGAGGGCAATCACAGCGAAACGCAGAACTATTATAATATATATGTATATTACCGCGAACCGGGCAACGATTACGATTCTTTCATAGGCTTTTTGAGAGCCGAATACAAGTATTGATTTTCCGTAAAGCAACTGCAATATATTCGTTTCAAAGCCTTGAAATGTAAAATCGCAGAACAAAGATTTGACATAACGGAAAAATGGGCTATCTTTGCAGGACGAAAAAACAGAAAGAAGAAATGGAGAAAAAGAATTCCAATATGATTTTGTGGATTGGCTGTTGCCTGTCATTATGTTGTTCGATAGTATTATTCATTATGTTGCTCAGCGGCAAAAACACCGATAAAGCCGAAGCAAAAGAAGTCGAAACAACAGTAAAAGGCAATAAAACACTGTCTTCCGGAGCTTTGAAAGTTGCATACGTGGATACGGACAGCGTACTTGCAAAATACGAGATGGCAAAAGACATGGAAGAGAGTCTCAAAGCCTACCAAAAGAAAGTTGAAAACGAGTTTGCCGCAAAGCAGAAGAAGTTCGAGAACGACTATGCTAACTATATGAAGAACGGAGCAAACCTTACGCTTACTCAACAGAAACAAACCGAAAAGGAATTGCAACAAAGAGGCAATGAATTGCAGCAACTGCAACCCAAACTGATGGCACAATTACAAGAAAGGCAGGCTTCTGATAACAAAAAGTTGCTTGACGCAGTCTATGCCTTCATAAAGGACTACAATAAAAAACACCAGAACTTCGACATCATTCTTGCAAAATCATATATCGGCTCTCCCGTTCTATATATTGACAAGGGAATGGATCTGACCGATGTTATAATCAAAGGACTTAACGAAGAGTACAAGGAATACAAGAAGAAAGATTAAGCCGACGAATATTCTGCACAAGACAAAAAGCAAACTCGTCAAACCAAATAAATAAAAGCTGTCGAAGCACGTCTTTATTTCGTTATCCGACAGCTTTCGTCTGTACAGTTCTCTATTGATGAAACATCAACTCCCGAAAATCTTTTTATGCTTTCCAATGCGTCGTAACTCTTTACCTCTTTTACCTCTCCGTTCTTTACAAATATTTCTATGATATTTGAATGCTGCCAATTAAGGTCATTACAAAGAGAATTACTGTCCACAATTACAGAAAATCCTTCAAATTCCGAAGCAATATTTCCCGACACAATTACAGTAACATTCTCCTTATGCAAACTGCCATAGTTGACAGCCGCCTTTCTGCAACCGATACAAGAAGTAGCAGGCACAATAATAACATTATGCTCACCTTTTGGAAGTTTGTAATCAATCTGTTCGATATACCAAAGAAATACATCTTTGTCGCTGATCTGTCTTTTTGAACAAGCATTAAAAGATAATAGCATGCCTATCGAACACAAATAAGCCCATATCCTAACTTTTATATACATATCAATCTCCTTTTATCAATTAGAAACATACATTTGACCTCTCCTTACAAAACTAAAACTCGTCATTCTTGCAATAATGCTCAACAAAACAAAGTTACACTAATCAAATACAAACAAATCCATAGTGTTACCAGTTGTACGAATATATACACCCTGCTTTCCTATCAGAATTGCACATTTATATTTCTCCCCATCGAACTTAAGTTCGTACTTTTTATTAAGCTTTGAGTCTGCTACGATAAGAACCCAATCTTGTTTCCTCTTTGTAAACGAACTCTTATCCTCTTGCTTTGGTAATTGCAAGATGCGATAATACAGCTTCCTATACTTATCGTAAAACAGACCACGAAAGAGCATGTTCTCCTCCCAATATTGCATCTTATCCTTTGCCGAATGATTTTGAGAAAAATCTTTCTTTTGCGGTTTGACATAGAATTTTGAAGTAAGTTCCTTCTCTCTCAACGTCTTGCCACTCATCGTCATCACAACAACATTTTGCGATAATTCCGTACCTGCAACGATTATGGA
>OQWE01000516.1_pt1 | contig 13340 bp, 11 predicted proteins | sample 1691591 | NCBI WGS metagenome assembly OQWE01 (sample SAMN03418265, study PRJEB22391) | human gut metagenome | biome: human-gut; feature: organic feature; material: feces | host: Homo sapiens | place: Tanzania | collected 2013-01
ATCTATGTTCTCTTTGGCTCTATATCTTTCGAGGTCGTGCGCAAGCGGTATTATCTGTGTTATGGGTCCGGGATATTTTACCAAAAAAGGACATTTTATTGTTTTGACGGGAATTGAGGACGGTAAAATTAAGGTTAACGACCCTAACAGTTACCGGAATTCGGAAAAATTGTGGAACTTTGACAAGTTTTCTTCTCAAATCCGTAATCTGTGGGTGCTTCGTAATTTGAGTTGAAGGGGGCGTTTGTATAAAATGTTAAATTAATCGTTTTCTCTTTAAAAATACATATTGTTGTGCTATAATCACTATATATGTGATTAGCGAGGAAATGTATGAAAAAAGTAATTTCTGTTTTATTATCTATAATATTTGTTTTTGCGTTTGCAAGTCCTGTTTTTGCAAAGGCGAATTCAACTCTCAATATCTCAAAGGGCGACATCGGTGCGGAGATTTCGCCGACTTTGTACGGCGTCAGCATTGATGACGCTTCGTTTGGTGTTGACGGCGGATTGTCGTCAAATATGGTCAACAACAATTCGTTTGAATACAAGGACAATCCCGAATATGCGTGGGAGTTCAACGGCGTTTCGCCTGTTGTGTCGAACCAAAACCCTATCAATCAAAACAACCCGACCTACGAAACAATCACGGTTGAATCATCGGGGAATATGCTCAATAAGGGTTACACAAAACTGTTTGACGGCAAGGGGAATTACAGCTCAAAGGTTGCCGAAAAATCAGGAATGAGCTTCAAAAAAGGCACAACATATTATTTTTCGTGCTATTTGCTCAATGTTGATTTTCAGGGCAAAATCGGTGTATTTCTTGATTCAAAATCGAACAATTCCGACCCTGTTCAGCTGAACATCAACGGCACAAACAAAAATTCGTGGACAAAGGTCAGCGTAAAGGTTAAGTCAACGGCAACCGAAAAAGGCGGACTCGGAATCAGTTTCAACGGCACAGGCTCGATTTGTATCGACTATGTCACCCTTGTTCCTGATGACAGCTTCGGTCTTGGCGACGGCGAGTGGAAATATGCTTCTCTCCGTGCGGATATGTTTGATACTCTCAAAAATTTGAAGCCGTCATTCCTCAAGTTCCCGGGCGATTGCACAGCCGAAAACAATGACGGTTATAATTGGAAAGACACTATCGGCGAGCCGGCGCTTCGCAGGCAGTCGGTCAGCGTGTACAACAACAGTTCAAAGGGCTATTTTGCAAACAATTCAAATATGCTTGGCTATCACGAGTATTTTCAGCTTGCAAGGGATTTGAACGCAGTTCCCGTTGCTGTGGTGGGCGCAGGCATTGCCTGCCAAACAAACGGCGAATATGAAGCTTATTCGCAGGCTCTTGACAAAACTTATATGACCGATGAGCAGTGGGAGGCTTACCTCATAAATGAGTGCGGATTCAAAAAAAGCGAAGTCAAGGCGAGAACAGAGTACATAAATTCTCTCGGGGTGAAAAGCGTTGACGATTTCAACAAGTATGTCAACAGCATTGCGCTCACACCGGGCACTGATGATTTCATTAATTACGCACAGGATGTTCTGGACTTGATTGAATACGCAAACGCCGACAGCACGGCAGGTTATTGGGCTTCGCTTCGAAGTGCAAACGGAAGCGAACAGCCGTTTAATCTCAAGTATTTGCAAATCGGCGGTGATAATTACGGAGAAACTTATTGGAGAAATTTTGATGCGTTGAAGAAGATTATCAACGAAAAATATCCCGACATTGTTGTGATTGCTTCAACGGGTTATTCGTCTGACGGGGAGGATTTTGACACCGCTTGGAACAAAATTAATTCGTCATATTCAAGCGGACTTGCAAACGAAAAATATGTTGATTCAAAGGCTTATCCGATGTCGCAATATGTTTCGAGATACGACAGCTACAATCAGAGCGGGGCAGGGGTAATCCTTGACGAGTATCGCAGTTCGGCATACACCAAGGGCAACGATGTGAAGAACAACAATATGTTCAACGCTTCGCAGGAGGCTTCGTTCATCACGGGTCTTGAAAAAAACAGCTCGGTTGTCAAAATGGCAAGTTATTCGCCGACTTTTTCAAAAATCGGTGCAAACACCAAAAATCAAAGCCTTGTTTGGTTTGACGGCAACGATTTGGTGTACACGCCAAGCTATTACACACAGCTTATTTTTGCAAACAATGTCGGCAAAAATTATGTCAATTCAACGCTGAACAGCGACAGCGACGGAGTTTTTCAGAGTGTTACCGTTGACGAAACTTCACGCACGCTCTATATAAAACTTGTGAACACATCAGGCAATCACGAAAAAATCAGCGTCAATTTGAGCGGATTTGATGAGGTTTCTGCGGTGTCACAGCAAAGTGTCGGCAGTGATTTCAAGTCGGCATTCAACAGCACAAAAAAGCAAACCGTAGCACCTCGACAGACAGAACTTGAATTTGAGGACGGCGCATTTGAGGCGGAACTTGCACCGTACAGCGCAACCGTCATCAGAGTCGGCTACGAGCAAAACAACGGCAACGGCTTCTATGCCTTGCCCGATAATTTGAACACGGAGGTTAAAGCATTCGTTCCTATGAGTATTCCTGTATTTATCATTATGATTATTGCCCTTTTTGTTGTGGGCAGTGTAGGCGGATATTTTGCATATTCTAAGTTTGTGCTTAAAGGCAAAAAACCGAATAAACCGAACAAAAAGAAAAAAGACGACCCAAGCGATGAAGAATAATTGAGCCGTTGTTGATACGAAAAATATACCCCGAAGCAGTAGCTTCGGGGTTAAATTTTTCTGTGATGATTTTAAGGTTTGTCCGTTATTCCAAGAAGATAATCTGTGCTTACATTATAATATTCTGCAAGTGTCAGAAGATGATGTATAGGCAATTCATTTGCACCACGCTCATATCGAGCATACATTGTTTGTGATGTGTTTAAAATTTCTGCGATTTCCTGTTGCGTTTTGTCGTTGTCCTCTCGCAAATCCCTCATTCGCTTAATATAGTCCATAATATCACCTCGTACTTTTATTATATGTAGTACAAAAGTTTACTATTGACTTTAGTAAATATTTTTACTATACTTAATTTGTATATAAATATAATAGTGAGAAATGGCAAGTTTAGCCTAATAATACAATGTTAAAACGGAGGAGTCACTATGAATAATGAAAATGAAAAAAATGTAAAAACAAACAACAAACCTGTAGCAAAGGTTATCGCAATTGTGCTTGCTTTTGCACTTATGATTGCAACAAGTTTTGCTGTATCAACGATTGTGCACAACCACAATTCGGCGCAATCGGTTTCAAAGGTGAAAAACGGACTTTCGGCTTACGAGCTTGCAGTTGAAAACGGCTATAACGGAAGTGTTCAGGATTGGTTGACTTCGCTTGGCGGAAAGTCGGCTTATGATATTGCTGTGGAAAATGGCTATAGCGGTAGCGAAAAGGATTGGGCAAAGTCTCTCAAGTCAAATTCGAAGCAAGAACAGTCCGACATAAAAACGGCTTATTTTGATGAAAAGGGCGAATTGATTATCAAACTGTCTGACGGAACAAGCATAGATGTCGGCTCTGTTGCCGGAACAGACGGTAAAAACGGAACTAACGGCAAAAATGGTAAAGATGGCAAGAACGGAAAAAATGGAAAAGACGGTAAAAACGGTATTGACGGAAAAGATGGAATCAATGGTGCAGATGGCTCAAACGGTTCAAGTGGTTCTAACGGTAAAGACGGTGTCAATGGTACAAATGGTGTTGACGGTAAGGATGGAAAAGACGGCATAAACGGAACTGATGGCGTTGGCATTTCGCAAGCAAATGTTAATTCAGGCGGTGAACTTGTTCTTACATTTACAGACGGCAGAGTAGTAAATCTTGACAAAGTTGTCGGTGCAAAAGGCGACAAAGGCGACAAGGGCGACCGTGGAGAGCAAGGACTTAAAGGCGACAAGGGCGATCGTGGCGAACAGGGTCTCAAAGGTGAAAAGGGCGACCGTGGTGAACAGGGACTTAAAGGTGAAAAAGGTGACAAGGGTACAGACGGCATAAACGGTACTAACGGTGTTGACGGACAAGATGGTAAAGATGGCGTTGATGGTGTAGGCATTGCAACGATTAATGTATCTACAGACGGAAAACTTAATATAACTCTTACAAACGGAACAACACTTGACCTTGGAATTATAAAAGGTGAAAAAGGTGACCGTGGCGAACAAGGTATTAAAGGTGACAAGGGCGATCGAGGCGAACCAGGTACCAAAGGTGAAAAAGGTGACCGAGGCGAACAGGGTCTTAAAGGTGATAAGGGCGACAGAGGTGAGCAAGGACTTAAAGGTGAAAAAGGCGACCGTGGAGAACAAGGACTCAAAGGTGACAAGGGCGACAGAGGTGAACAGGGACTTAAAGGTGAAAAAGGCGACCGAGGCGAACAGGGTCTCAAAGGTGAAAAGGGTGACCAAGGCGAGCAAGGACTTAAAGGTGAAAAAGGCGACCGTGGCGAACAGGGTCTTAAAGGTGACAAGGGCGACCAAGGTGAACAAGGACTTAAAGGTGAAAAAGGTGACCGTGGCGAACAGGGTCTTAAAGGCGAAAAAGGTGATAAAGGTGCAGATGGCAAAAATGGCGTTGACGGAACTGACGGTATAGGAATTACTGATGTAACCATAAATGCAAGTGGTGAACTTGAACTGACTTTTTCTGATGGAAGAAATATAAATCTCGGTAATGTCAAGGGCTCAAAGGGCGACAAAGGCGACCGTGGCGAGCAAGGACTCAAAGGTGAAAAGGGCGACCGTGGAGAGCAAGGACTTAAGGGTGACAAAGGTACAGACGGCACTAACGGTGCAGACGGCAAAGACGGTGTTAATGGAACAGATGGCACAAATGGTGCAGACGGTGTAGGCATTGAAAATGTAACTGTTGCAAGTGACGGTGTCCTTACTGTTACCTTGACAAACGGTACTGTGCTTAATTTGGGCAATATCAAAGGTGCAGACGGTATCGGTATAACAAAGTCGGAAATTAATTCAAGCGGTGAGCTTGTGCTTACATATTCTGACGGCACAACTGCCAACCTCGGCAAAGTAAAGGGCGAGGACGGACAAGACGGTGCAGACGGCAGAGGTATTCAAAGTGTGTCAATCTCAACCGATGGCGAATTGATTGTCACATATACCGATTCAACCGTTGTTAATCTCGGTAGCATCAAGGGTGAAAAAGGCGATAAGGGTGACCGAGGCGAAAAGGGAGAAAAAGGCGAAGCAGGCAGAGGCATAGCCAAAACCGAACTTGTAAACGGTGAACTCATCATCACTTATACGGACGGTACAAGTGAAAATTTGGGCGGAATAACTTCGAATACAAATTATGATGATTATCTTGTATACAAAATCACATCAGATACAACTGTTTCTGTTTCATTAAAGTCTGAATATATCGGTGATTTAGAAGGAAAGTTGGTAATTCCAGATGAACATAATGGTAGAACTGTAGACACTATTTCGGACAGTGGATTTAAAGGTTGTATGCTTTCGGAAATTGTTTTACCAAGCAAATTAAAATATATAGATAGGGAAGCGTTTAGTGATTGTAAAAATTTAGAATCAATTTCGATACCAAAAACAGTAACGAAAATTGGAGGAAAGGCTTTTTATAAATCGGGCTTAAAAGAAGCGAAGTTTTTAAGTACTTCGAACTGGAAAAAATATCAAAGTTATACATACAATGGATATGACAAAACACTGACTGATGTACCAAGTAGTGATTTGTCTGATGAATCTAATGCAGCAAAGTTGTTGACAGAAACATATAGCTATTTTGATACTTCATGGCATAGTGCAACATATGATTTTACTAAAAATTAAGGGAAATAAAATTATGAAAATAATTAGAAATGAAAAAAATAATGAGTATTGTTTATATGATGAAGGAATAACAGATTTTGGGAGTACTGTATTATTTTTAAAAGGTCTTTATGGCAATAAAAATATAATTTATTATGAAACGACATCTGATGCGTTTGTGGAAGACTGTAAAATAGAAGAAATAAAAGGAAATAAAAGAGTAAATTTAGCGGAGTGGTATTAATAAAGGCACCTTCCAAAGTTATTTGACGTTGGAAGGTGTCTTTATGTATAAGTATTGATTATTGAAGTGATTAATCAGCTAATCACCATTCCAAATTGTGGAGTTTGCCTTTTTGGACTAATTCGGGGTAATCCCATTGGCGGAGCACCTCGTATGTGCCGATTGCCACAGCGTTTGAGAGGTTCAGGCTTCTGATGATGCCCCTCATCGGCATACGCACGCACCAATCGTGGTTTGCTTTGAGCAATTCCTCGGGCAAGCCTTTTGTTTCCTTGCCGAAAACGAGGTAGCAGTTGTTTGGATATTCAACATCCGAGTGCGCCTGCTCGGCTTTGGTGGAGAAATAATAAAATGTTCCGCCCTTGTTTTTCTCAAAAAATTCCTCGGTGCTGTCGTAAAATGTGATGTCGAGCTTGTCCCAATAGTCAAGACCTGCTCTTTTCACCTGTTTGTCGGTGATGCGGAAACCCATAGGTCCGACAAGATGAAGTCTTGCTCCTGTTGCGGCGCAGGTTCTTGCAATGTTGCCTGTGTTCTGCGGAATTTCAGGCTCTATGAGCACGATGTTAAGCGAGTGTTCCATTGATGTAAACCTCTTTTATACTGAAATTTTCATCGGTGACAATCAAATCGGCGCATTTGCCGACTGCGATTGAACCGATATTTTTATCCTCTTTGATAACCTTTGCCGGGTTGATTGTGCAGGATTTGAGCGCAGTTTTGAAATCGATTCCGAATTCAAGCAGATTTTTGAACTCGTCAAAAACATTGGTGATTGAAGCGGCGATTGTGCCGTCCTCAAGTTTTGCCACCTTGTAGCCGTCCTTGACATAGGTCATCTGACCGCCAAGCTCGTATTCGCCGATTCCGAGACCCGCACCACGCATTGAATCACTGATTACGCAGGCTCTGTCCTCGCCCAAAATCTTAAATGTGTTTCGCAAAACGGCAGGGCAGATGTGCTCGCCGTCACAGATGAGTTCCGCTGTGATGTCGCTGTCAAGCACCGTGCCGACAATTCCGGCTTCACGGTGTGTCATAGGGGTCATTGCGTTGTAAAGATGCGTTGCGTGTGCAACACCGCTTGCAATTGCCTCCCTTGTTTGCTGTGCATTTGCCGAGCTGTGACCGACAGAAATCGTCAAATTTCCCTTTTCTTTTGTGATAAAATCCTGCGTGTCGCTTGCCTCGGGAGCAATGGTAATCAGCTTGATTTTGTCGTTGATTGAGAGTAACTCGTCAACCTCTTTTATGCTTGCCGGGCGGATGAATTCTCTGTTTTGTGCGCCTGCCTTTGCTTCGGCAATGTACGGACCTTCAAGGTTTATGCCCGCAAGTTTCGACTTAGGTGCGGTGTATCCGCATGCCGATTTAACTATTTCTTTCAATTTTTCGTGCGAAAGAGTCATTGTTGTTCCGCAAAATGAGGTTACGCCGTGCTTTGCAAGATATGTGCTGATTGCGTCAATGCTGTCGGTTGTGCCGTCGGAAAAGTCTGCGCCTGCACCGCCGTGAATGTGGATGTCGATAAATCCCGGAAGAATGATGCGGTCGGTCATATCACGAACTTCGTCATTTTCTGCGTCAAAAATTCCGATTTCGGCAATTTTGCCGTTTTCAATTTTTATGTCGCCGAATTCCTTTTCAAATTCTTCATTGATGAATGTGCAGTTTTTGAGAATCATAATTCTGCCTCCTTGATTATGCGATATGACAACTCTTGGAGCTGTTCAAAATGCTCGTATTTGCTGATTTCGGCACGGAGCTTTGCACCGCCTCGCATACCTTTTGTGTAGTACGCTGCGTGGTGTCGAGCCTCTCGCATAGCTGTGTATTCGCCTTTGTATTCGATTATTTTTTGAATATGTTTCAGCATAACATTCATTTTTTCAATCGTTGACGGTTCGGGAAGAACTCTGCATTCCGAAAGATAAGCGTTGATTCGGGAGAATACCCATGGATTGCCGAGCGCACCTCTGCCAATCATTATTGCATCGGCATTCGTTTTTTCAAGCATAATCGCCGCCGTTTGCTCATCGGTTATGTCGCCGTTTGCAATAACAGGGATGTCAAGTGCGTTTTTGACATCGGAGATGATTTGATAATCAACCGTTCCGCTGTACATCTGCTGTCTTGTTCTGCCGTGCACCGCAACAGCACTTGCTCCGGCCTTTTGTGCGAGGAGAGCCATTTCAACAGCGTTGATGTTGTCATCATCCCAGCCTTTGCGGATTTTTACGGTTACGGGAATTTCCACCGCTTCAACAACCGCCTTTGTGATTTCGTATGCAAGTTGCGGCTTTTTCATCAGGCTTGCCCCTCCGCCGTTCATGGCAACTTTCGGAGCAGGACAGCCCATATTTATGTCAATTATGTTTGGATTGTATTCAAGACATTTGACCGCCGCTTGAGCCATAATTTTAGGGTCGTCACCAAAAATCTGTGCTCCGCACGGACGCTCATTGCCGATTGTCAATAGCTCTCCGCTTTTTTTGTCGCCCATCGTCAAGCCTTTGGACGACACCATTTCCGTCACCGTGTATGCCGCTCCGAATTGTGTGCACAGCTCTCTGAACGCCCTGTCCGCAATTCCTGCCATCGGTGCTAAAAATGCAATATTTGTAAATTCTAAATCGCCGATTTTCATAAATTTTCCAATCCGAATTAATCTCTTAATTCACACTTATTACCTTGATTAATACGCTCATAATATATCATATTAATAATGTAAAATCAAATGAAATCAAAACATTAAATGTGAATTTGAAAATATTTAGTAATTTTTTACAACTATCTATAAATCTTCAAAAAAAAGCATTGACATATTTGTAATAATGTGTTACTCTTTTGTTACTTATTGAGATACAAAATATAGCAAATTGTGTATATATGACGACGACTACACTATATGTTGCGTTTTAAGTATGAAAAAACAATATATTTAGGCTTGAACAGATTACAAATTGGTAAAAATCAGTGACTTTTTATTCACATTGCATTGGTAATTTGTTATAATTCAATATGTACGATATTATGCATATTGCATAATTGCGTCTACATAAATTTGATTTCTACTTTTTATTTATATATTTTTTATTACCTTATGAACGGAGGGAAAATCGTGGATAATTTTGTTATTAACGGTGGACACGAATTGTTCGGAGAAGTTAATATCAGCGGTGCTAAAAATGCTGCAGTTGCTATTATCCCGGCGGCTCTTTTGGCAGAAGATACTGTCAGAATAGAAAATATCCCGCAAATCAGCGATGTTCAGCTGATTATCGAAATTCTCGGCAGAATGGGTGCAGAGATTAAGGTTGTCAATAAAAACACCTTGGATATTAACACTACAAATATTAATTATCAAAGTATACCATATGAACTTACATCTCATTTCAGAGCAAGCTATTACTTGATTGGCGCAATGCTTGGCAGATTCAGCAAAGCAGATGTTGCACTTCCCGGTGGCTGTGATTTTGGTGTAAGACCTATCGACCAACATGTAAAGGGCTTTAAGATGCTCGGCGCACAGGTTGATATTATTGACGGCGTTGTGTGTGCAAAGGCAGAAAAACTTGTCGGCACACCTGTTTATATGGATGTTGTGTCTGTCGGCGCAACCATCAACATTATGCTTGCGGCGGTTAAGGCAAGAGGACTCACCGTTATTGAAAATGCGGCAAAAGAGCCACATATCGTTGACCTTGCAAACTTCCTCAACTCAATGGGTGCGGATGTAAGAGGCGCAGGCACCGATGTCATCAAAATCCGTGGCGTAGAAAAAATGCACGGTTGTGCATATTCAATCATTCCCGACCAAATCGAAGCAGGCACATATATGGTTGCCGCAGCGGCTTGTGGCGGTGATGTGCTTGTTAAGAATGTAATTCCGAAGCACCTTGAATCAATCACTGCAAAGCTTGAAGAAGCGGGCGCAGAAGTTATCGAATATGACGATGCCGTTCGTGTAACAAGATTTAAGGCACTTTCAAAATGTAATGTAAAAACTATGCCTCATCCGGGCTTTCCAACCGATATGCAACCTCAAATGGCGGTGCTTCTGTCTATTGCAAACGGCACAAGTATTTTGTCCGAGAGCGTGTGGGACAATCGTTTTCAGTATGTTCAACAGCTTCTTCGTATGGGTGCTGATATTCAGGTTGACGGCAAGGTGGCTGTTATTGTCGGAGTTCCGAGACTTGACGGCACAACAGTCAGAGCAACCGACCTCCGTGCAGGTGCAGCAATGATTATTGCAGGCTTGGTTGCAGAGGGCACAACAACTGTTGAGGACACGATTTATGTTGAGCGTGGATACGAGGATGTTGTTGAAAAGTTTTCGGCACTCGGCGCAGACATTAAGCGTGTTGCGGTTAAGGAAGAAAACACTGTTTCTTCCGCAGGTTAAAATAATAATCCTCGTCATTGACGGGGATTTTTTTGAAGTAATGGGGTAGCAAAATGGCAAAAGCGTGTCAGCTGTTTTCGGGCAGTAAGGGCAATTCAATATACATATCCTCGGCTTGCGGCAAGTTCCTTGTTGATGCGGGAGTGAGCGCAAAGCGACTTGACGAAAAGCTCCGTTCAATCGGTGTTGAACCTGATGAACTTGACGGAATTTTTGTCACTCACGAGCACACCGACCATATCGGAGGCTTGCGAGTTTTTTCGGCGAAGCACAATTTGCCTGTGTTTGCTCACAAGGATGTGGCAGAAAAAATCAAGGCGAGCGGTTCAATCAAAGATGGTGTTCCGCTTTATGAAATTGATGAAAATATGGAAATCGGCGGAGCGGAAATCGTGCCGTTTGTCAATAGCCACGACAGCGTTGCGTGCGTTGGTTATCGCTTCAATATGAACGGCAGGTCAATCGCCGTGTGCACAGATACGGGCTATGTGACCGATGACGCAAGGGAAAAACTCAAGGGCACGGATATGGTATATCTTGAGTCAAACCACGAGGTTACAATGCTTGAAAACGGCTTTTATCCTTATCAGCTCAAGCAGAGAATTTTGTCGGCAAAGGGGCATCTTTCAAATTTTGCGTGTGGCGAATTTGCAAAGGAACTTGTGCAAAACGGCACAACAAGGCTTGTGCTGGCACATTTGAGCAAAGAGAACAACAATCCCGATGTTGCACGTCAAGCAACACTTTGTGCGTTGAGCGAAGCGGGATTTGAACAAAACAAGGATTTTCGCCTCGGTGTTTCGGCTGAGGAATGTTTTGAAAGGCCGATAGTATTATGATTAAGGTCACGGTTATTGCGGTAGGCAAGTTAAAGGAAAAATATCTTCGTGACGCTTGCGAGGAGTATCTTAAAAGACTTGGCACATATTCAAAGGTGAGCGTTGTCGAGGTCAATGAGGAGCGTTGCTCCGACAATCCGAGTGAGTCGGAAATAGAAAATGTCAAGCAAAAAGAGGGTCAGCGTATTATCGCAAAAATCCCTAAAGGCTCGTTTGTTGTGCCGATGTGCATTGAGGGCACGCAGTTTTCAAGCGAGGATTTTGCAAAGAAAATTGAGGCAACGGCGGTTGCAGGGAACAGCGATATAACCTTTATCATCGGCGGATCGTTTGGTCTGTCGGATGAGGTCAAGTCGCTTGGCAAATTGAAACTGTCGTTTGGCAAGCTCACGCTTCCGCACCAGCTTATGCGTGTTGTCCTTTTGGAGCAAATCTATCGTGCATTTTCGATACTCAACAACAGCAAATATCATAAATAATATAACGCACCCGAAGTGACTTGCTTCAAGGTGCGTTTTAATTATTCAATGTTGATGTTTCGCAGATAAGTTTGAGTTTTGTATATTCCGTCGGTGGTTTCTGCTTTGTATTCACCGCCGTATTTTTTTGAAATCTGTTTTATGATTTTTGTGCCGTTACCGTGTTCGGGTGACGGTCTTTTTGTTTTGCTTGGAATGTAGTGATTTTCGGTGTTGATTTTTATCAACTTGTCGTTGATTTCAATATCAATTTTTATCTGCTTTTTTTCACATTCTTTGGCGGCGTTGATTGCATTGTCGCACAGGTTCAGCAAAACTCTGCTTATGTCAATGTCGGACAACTTGCAAGTTGAACTTTCGGTTACATTGCAGAGAATTGCAATTCCGTGTTCCTTTGCCTCGTTCGATTTCATATACAGCACGGTGTTGATGATGTTACATCTGCACAGCGTGACACCGGATGTTTTTTCAGCTTCAACGCTCGATTCATCAAGCAACTGTATCGCTTTGTCGGTTTCACCTGCTTTAATCAAACCCTTCACCGTTTTGTTGATGTTGCGGATGTCGTGACGAAATCGCTTCAAATGTTCTTGCTCCTCTTTTACAATCAATGCACTTTGGTATTCAAGTTTGTTTTTCGTTGCACTGACTGTCAACTGCTTGTTTTTTTCGTCGGTATAGATTATTTTGTCGATAATTAAAATTGAGAAGAGGTCAATAGAAAATGCAATTATATAAATGAAAGTGCAGAGTATAAAATAACCTTTTTCGTATTCAACAGAGGCTTTTGTCGGAGTTATTCCAAGCAAAAGTACCGCCGGAATAATGTTCGCAATCGGGAAAAAGTAGAAATACGCATATTTCAGCGAAAATGTGCTTCTCATATTTTTGCTGAACAGTTTGAATAGCAGTGCAAAAAGATAGCCGTAAACAAAGTATATCAGTGATGCACAAAGCAATAGGCCTAAACTCATTTCATAGGACGGCAAGTTGCCTACCGTTCCGTTTAGTTCGTTTATAAAGAAAGACGAGCCGGTCATTCCTGTTAAAATCCATTTAACAAGTGATAAAAATGTTATTTCAACAGAATGAAAAAACTTGTTTTTCAGCGTGCCCTCTGTGCAAACCGTTATGGTGGTAAAATGAACTAAAAATAACAATCCTACCGCTACTAAAAATGTATAGCTAAAGTCGTTTGACTCGTCTTCAATCAGTTTTAATTTTTGATTTGTTATGTCATAAAGCGTATATAGAAAAACTGTTGTAAATAGCGTGACGAATTTGTTGTATTTGAATGTATAATTACAAAATCCGAAAAACTTTTTGAAAAAGAAAAAAGTAAAAAGAAAAATGAAAAATCGGTTAAATCAATAATTCTGTCCATTATATCTCCAAATATTTTCTGTATTGACCAATCATATCCTTGTAGCTTTTGCGTGAAATGACTATTTCCGTTTTATCCTGCAATATATATTTGTGCCAAATATAGGCAGTTACATAGTCAAAATTGACCGCATAGTATCGACT
>OQWE01000517.1_pt1 | contig 13335 bp, 6 predicted proteins | sample 1691591 | NCBI WGS metagenome assembly OQWE01 (sample SAMN03418265, study PRJEB22391) | human gut metagenome | biome: human-gut; feature: organic feature; material: feces | host: Homo sapiens | place: Tanzania | collected 2013-01
CTTATTTTAGACAGACGCTTAGCGATGTGGTGCCGTTGAACGACACGCAGGCGTGGCTTATATCCAATGTGCGTGTGCTGTCATGCAATGTTGCGGATGGACGCATTGAGGTGAAGAGCCGTGTGTTCAGCCCAACGAACATGGGGCCTATTTTGGGCAATGGCTGCAAGACGGGTGACGATATTTTGGTCACGAGCGACAGCCCTTACCTCTTGCGATGCCGTTTTGGAGAGGTCACTTGCGACTCTATTGCCGTCAACAATAAAATGTATAGCCACAACAGCCAGTTGCTGAATCTGCCTGACGGGCGCATGCTCATTGTCATGAAGGGGCTCGACATGGCGGTCTTTAATCCTGCCGACGACAAGGTGGAGCCTTACGCTGTGACCAAAGCAGCGGGGTTTGCAGGGGCCGATCCCGAGGCTGTGTGCCTGGACTGCAACGGCAATGTGTGGATAGGTACGCGACACAACGGTTTGGCGCGATTGTTCCTGGACCAACATAAGGTGGAGCGTGTGGCAGACGTGCAGCTCAACAATATAACGTCCATCCATGACGATGGCAACGGACTGTTGTGGATATGCTCGCATGACGACATGGTGGCTTACAACCCGACGACGTGTGATGTCAACTTCGGATATAACCTGTCGGCTCTCGACGACACCCGTCGCACGCTGTTCTATCGAAACATCTGTCAGATAAAAGGCAGCAACATCTTGGTGTTTGGAACAACACGCGGTTGCTTTATGTTGCCGCTGGGTGTGAAGAGCCCCAACAAGCCTGTGCTCGAGCTTAGGGGCATAGATATCTACAGCACCGATGGCAAGCACAAGGCCATAAGTTCCGACTTTGCCGAGGGTGCTCATTTCACCCTCCCTCATGACGAGAACCGACTGACCTTTGCCTTTGGCTGCACAAATTTTGGCAACCGTGAGCGTAAGGTTTACCAGTATCGCCTCGACGGATATGACCGCGATTGGTCGGCACCGTCAACCAACATGTCGGCGCAATATGCCAACCTCGCTCCCGGCACCTATACCTTCCGTGTGAGGTTGGCTCAGACGCAGCATGAAGGTGAAACACAGGAGTGTTGTGTGAAGGTGACGATAAAACCGTCGTTCTGGCTCTCATGGGCAGCAATCTATTTTTACGTTCTATGCATTGGGTTCATAATCTACCGTTTCCAGCTTATGTATCTGCGTGTGCAGCGCGACAAGCTGCGCATGCAGCAATTGGCCAACGAGCGCATGCGCGACAAACGTACCAACGAGATGAACATGAACTTCTTTGCAAACATCTCACACGAGTTTCGTAACCCGCTAACCCTTATTGCCGGTCCGCTGCTCATGCTCAAGAGCGACGAGTCGCTGCCGCGCTCGGTGCGCAAGACGCTCAACTCGGTGTGTGTCAGCGTGAACCGCATGCTGGTGCTCATAGACCAGATGCTCGATTTCAACAAGCTTGAGGCCGACGCCTTGCGCTTGGGTGTGGCCGAATATGATGCGGTGAGCGAGCTACACACCCTCACATCGGTATGTGCTGAGACCGCGCGTCTTCGAAACATAGAGGTAAAGGCATGCTGCAATGAGCAGAACCTCTATGTGTGGATGGACCATGACAAGTTTGAGAAAATAATGAGTAACCTGCTCACCAATGCTCTCAAGCACACTCCCGACGGCGGGCAGATAAAGGTGGCGATGGAGAAGACTGCAGACGAACAGCTGCGTGTGAGCGTCTATAACAGTGGCGCACACATAGATGCCGACAAGCTCGACAACATCTTTAAACGCTATTATCAGATAAAAGGCACCTCCGCAGCCCATCAGTATGGATGGGGCACGGGCCTCGGACTCTATTATGTGAAGCGCCTTGTGGGCTTGCATCATGGCGAGATAAAGGTTGAAAACGTGCCTACGGGCGGCGTGGCGTTCGTCTTCACTATACCTGTTGGCGCTTCGGCTTACAGCAACGATGAACACATAACGAAGGGTGAAGGGTTGATGCAGATACCTACCGACAACGATGCCGACCAAACCGACAGCAAGGTGGAACAGAACCGTAGCGATGTGAACGAAACGGTGGCGAAGCCCGTGGTGCTCGTTGTCGATGACGACACCGCCGTGGCTCAATATGTGCGCAGCCTCTTTGGAGACGAGTATGTGGTTGTGAACAAATATTCGGCCGAGTCGGCGCTCGAAAGCATTGCCGACATTAAGCCCGACATCATTCTCAGCGACGTCATCATGGGTGAGATGAATGGTTACGACTTCTGCCGACAACTGAAGTCAGACCTTATGACCTGCCACATTCCTGTCATCCTGATTACGGCAAAGTCGAATGTCAACGAGCAGGTTGAGGGCTTGGGTTGTGGAGCCAACGCTTACGTCACCAAACCTTTCGACCCGCGTTATCTGCGTGCGTTGGTCAGCAGTTCGCTTCACAACGTTATGTTGTTGCGCAAAAAGCTTGGTGAGGGCGAGAGCACAGAGACCGTTACCGAAGGCTTGGCTGAGCAAGACCGTCTGTTCCTTGACAAGCTCTACGAGCTGATGGAGAAACATATCTCTGACCAAAACCTCAACGTGGCAACCATCAGCAAAGAGCTGCTCATTAGCCACTCTAAGTTCAACTATAAACTGAAGGAACTCACGGGCGAAACCCCGGGCAACCTGTTCCGAAAGTTTAAGCTTAACAAGGCAGCCCGCATGTTGCGCGAAGGACAGCACAACGTGTCGGAGGTGGCTTACACCACGGGCTTCGGCACGGTGAGCTATTTCTCTGTAGCCTTCAAGAAGCAGTTTGGTGTGTCGCCCAGCGAGTATCGCTGATGAGGGGCTTTGAAGAGAAATGTCTTTACGGGTGTGTATGTTAGCTTGCAGCATGGCGTGACACTTTTATAAAATCAAAAACATTTTTATGAAAAAGAAAGTGGCAAAAATGCTTTTCTATAAGCTTGTTGGCGGTTAACGCATGTGCGAAAGATGAAAAATGGTTATCTTTGCAGCACATTGAACAAGTTCTAAAAACCAAAAAAACAACATTATGAACACAATAAATCCGTTTGCGAAACCCCTTTATGTGATGCTCAAACCTGTTGGCGCGTCATGTAACCTGAGATGCAAATATTGTTATTATCTGGAAAAGGCAAACCTTTATAAGCACACGCCCACAAGGGTGCTGAGCGAAGAGATGCTGGAGCAGTTTACGAAAGAATACATTGAGGCGCAGACCATGAACGAGGTGCTCTTCACATGGCATGGCGGCGAGACGCTCATGCGCCCCCTATCGTTCTTCCGTAAGGCTGTGGAGCTGCAAAAAAAATATGGTGCAGGCAGACGCATCGACAACACCATACAGACCAACGGCACGCTGCTCACTGACGCTCATCGCTATCTGTCAGTGTGGCGAGATGTCGCCCGTCGTCGTGGTTGACGATACGCTCTACAATGGGCGTTATCTGGATAGAGCAGTGGGGACGCTTCCTGTGCGCCATCTTCGACGAGTGGGTGCGCCATGATGTGGGACAGACATACGTCGAGCTGTTCGATTGCATCCTGACCAACTGGGTGGGCGAGACACCGGGCATCTGCGTTTATGCCAAAGAGTGTGGCCATGCCGGCGTGATGGAGTTTAACGGCGATGTCTACTCGTGCGACCATTTCGTGTTTCCTGAATATCGTCTTGGCAACATACGCGAGAAGACCATCACCGAGATGCTGTATAGCGACCAGCAAAAGCGGTTCAGCAAACTGAAAAGCCAGTCGCTGCCCAAAGAGTGTCGCGAGTGCAAATGGCTGTTTGCGTGCAACGGCGAGTGCCCCAAGAACCGTTTTATAAAAGACCGTTACGGCAACCCCGGAAAGAACTACCTGTGCGAGGGTTACCGCATGTTCTTCGAGCATGTGGCTCCTTATATGGACTTCATGAAAAATGAACTTTTGAACAAGCGTCCACCAGCCAACGTCATGAAGCATGTCGATGAGATTGAGCGCGGTAGAGGCAAGAGCGAATATGTCGATTATTCTGTGACAGAACAATAACAAAAAAATAAATTAAAAATAAAAACAATGAGAAAACTGATGTTCTTAATGGCTTGCATGCTGTGTGCAATGATGGGCTATGCACAGCAAGGACCACAAGCCACCACGCGCTACGGCGTGTTGGAAGGTGTGTGCGAGTCGGGTGTAAACGTGTTTAAAGGTGTGCCCTTTGCAGCACCACCCGTGGGCGAAAACCGTTGGCGTGCGCCACAACCGTTGCAGTCGTGGCAAGGGGTGCGCAGTGCTAAGAAGTTTGGCAACGACCCCATGCAAGGCAACCCTTTCGGTGATATGGGCTTCGATGCCGAAAAGAAAAGTGAGGACTGTCTGTATCTTAACATATGGACGCCTTCCAAGACCTTGACCGACCGTCTGCCGGTGGTAATCTACTTCAATGGTGGCGGACTGATTGCCGGTTCGGGCAGCGAACCGCGATACTCGGGACGTCAGATGGCACGCCACGGCATTGTGGCTGTTACTGCCAACTACCGCGAAGGCATATTCGGGTTCTTCTCACATCCGCAGTTGTCGAAGGAAACATCGTATAAAGGTTCTGGCAACTATGGTTTTATGGATCAAGCGGCAGCCATCAAGTGGGTGTATGAAAACATTGCTGCCTTTGGTGGCGACCCCAAGCAAATAACCATTGTTGGCGAGTCGGCAGGCTCTATGTCGGTCAGCGCGTTGCTGGTATCGCCTCTTACGCGTGGCATGATTGCTCGTGCTATGGCATCGTCAGGAGCCGTGTGTGGCCGACGCTTGCTTTCACTTAAAGATGCCGAGAAGCAAGGCGTCGAGAAACTGAAAGAGTTGGGGTTGAAAAATATTGCCGATGCCCGCAAGATGTCTGCCGACGAACTGTTGGCTAAGACGCAGTCTGGCGGACTGGCATCTTATTGTCTTGACGGCTACTTCTTTACCGAAGACCCCACCGATGCTTATCTCAATGGGCACCAACAGAAAGTGCCGTTGCTCGTAGGTCGCAATAGTTTAGAGATGTCGCCGCAAGCCTATCTTGGCGGAAAGGCCCCCACACTTGAAAACTTTCGCCCCGCCCTTGAGGCCGCCTTTGGCGACAAGACCGATGAGGCCATGCGTATGTATGGTCTGAATACCGACCGCGATGTGTTGGGCAAACCTGGCGTCGACTTCGCCTCCGATCAGTTCATTGCCTATGGCACGTGGCTTTTTGGCTATCTGCATGCCAAAACCTCTGGTCAACCGGTCTATCGCTACTATTTCTCACGTCCGCGTCCTGCGATGCGCAACAACGAGCTGGTCGCAGGTCTGGCTGGCGGTGTGCAAAAGAAAGGCGATGGCGACGTGATGACCATTCCCGAATATGATGAGTTCAAGGGTGCTGTCCACTCGGCCGATATCGAATATGCTATGGGCACCTTGCCCACCAATCGTGTGTATGACTGGCAACCTGACGACTACCGCGTGTCAGACCAATTCATAAACTACTATGCCAACTTTATAAAGACTGGCAACCCCAACGGTCTTGGACTTGCTGACTGGACTTCAATCACAGGCAAGGAGCGGCCCACGCAACTCATTTTAGATGTAGACTCGTATGAAGAGTATGACCCGGCATTTGAGCAACGCAACCTGTGGCTCATGCAGTTTAAGAGTTTCGGCAGCCGATAAGGAATACTGAAATTAACGATGTGAATAGCAAAGGGGTAATCCTTTTTAACTCCAATCGGTCGTTAGGGCTTGCCTGGATTTTGAGCTTTTAGAAGTGTGGATTATATTTGGCTTTTAACCCCATACGGCCTAACGACCGTTTGGGGTTCAATTTGTCAAATATCTGCTATACCGTAATCGGGAATATTGTCGATGACATGTGGCTTGTAAACACTGTCGTTCACGTTGTGCCCATACATATCAATCGTCTTTCTCACTCCATTCATGTCGGTAAACGAACATACGCACAGCTCTCCATGGCCGAAATTCCTCTTGGCAAACGAGAATCTGTGGCCCTGGGCGATAAGGGAGGTCTTGGTGAAAAGCGAACTGCTGGTTTTCCCTTGAAGCAGAAACACGTCGCAATAGTTCACGTAATAACCCGACTGGTCTCGTTCATAGCAATATGGTATATGCTTCAGAGTGTCGATGCGATGGCCAGAGCACAGTTCTTTTCCTATGGGATAAAACGGAGTGACGATTTTCAGTTCATCCCCATCATGAACCACACGCAGACCAGTGGAGATGCCTACCAGGCTGGTAGCATATAGGATTATGGCAACCAGAGTCCAGCCTCCCTCCCAATACTTAATGTCGGTGAACCTATCAGGCAGCATGTGACCTATAATCAGGCAGGCTATACTTGCAAGGATTCCGACACCAGAGAACAGCTGCAGCTCGCAAAACATTGCGCCGCCCACTATACAAACCGCTACACCTCCCACTATCAGCAGAACCAATAAGGCATCAATGATTACAGATAAAGTTTTCATGACAATAAGTTTTTTTGAATGTTGATGTTATTGTTTATCACTATCACAAACCAAGGAGCTACAGATACTCCTCGATTTCCTCTTCCAGATAATCCGGGTAGCAGCCCGGATAGAGATCCACAGCCCGTCTTGCAGCCGTTCGTGCCTCATTCATCTTGCCTTGCTGTCCTAACGCCAAGGCATACTCCCTGTTCATGTGGCTCAACGTTTCATCAAAGACGCCCTCTCTGTCCCAATATTTAATGGCGCGCGACATCAGAAATTCCGCCTCATGGTCTTGCTTCATCGATCCCCAATACCAGAAGGCCAATGCCACTCCGTCGCGGTCATGGGTAGCCTTCAGGAGTTCTATTGCCTGCTGGAACAGTTCGTCGGACTTCTGCTGCCTGCCGTATGTCTGCAGAATTTCAGCATAAGAGCGCAATGCCACAGCCAGATCCTTCGTCTTTGCATATATCATGGATTCAGCCTGCAAAGCAGTTTCATAGAATTGGATAGCTTCTGATTGCAGTTCAAGTTCATCGGCGCATCCGGCGATATACTTGGCGATTTCAAACCGCCATGACGCATCGGCTTGTCTTACCACATCCCACCAGAGTGCGATGCCCGTCTGGGTATCACCTTCTTTTATGTCAATCCTGCCTTGCTGCACAGAGAGGAGCAGGCGTTCTTTGGCATTCTGCTCATCAGCAAGCTCTTCCTCTATCAATGTCCTGGCCTCAGCATAATCCCCACGCTTCAGTCTGGTCTCAAAATCCCAGTCGGCAAGTGCTCTCCGGTATGTCGTTCCCATCACGACATCGGGTATGTCGCTTCCCTCGAAAACCGGCCGGATAGCTTCAAGCGTTTCTTCGTCCGGCTTTATCTCGCCTAAGAAGATGCCTCGAGCGTCTTCAATGTGAGCGGCACACAACTCATAATCATAATGCGTCAGACTGTTGGATGCCTCGGTGAGAGCCTTGAAGAAGCGCACACCGGGAGCAAAAGAGGCATTATCAGAGTCAGAATGCAGGTCTTGCATCCGCTCCTCGTAGATGGCGGCGGTAGAGTAGCTTCCTCTCTCATTGCAGGAATCGACAATGGAGGAATACAAGACCGACAGGTCTGCCGGCGAGAATCCATAATTGAAATGCGTGCAGTCAACGTAGTCCCTATATGCTTCTATGGATTTGCGCGACATTCCCAGCCTTACATACATTTCATAGCGTATGTAGGAAATCATGCTCAGCGCCGGCGAATTCTCACCATACAGTCTTATCGCCATAAGCTCTGACTTCTCGAGATATTCATTCGCCTTGGAATAGTTGTCGTTAGCCAACAGCGCTTCTATCTCAAGATACATGATCCGTATCGGATGAATCTCCGGAACACGCCTCTTGCCGATGAGCGTCTTGCCCTTTTCGAGCCACATCCTGCTACTGTCCATACTGTCGTTTAATGCACACAGGCGGGAGATGTACAGACAGACCATGATGTTCTGGTCTGCTTCTTCCTCCATCTCGTTTTTGCGGAAGGCATTATATGCGTATGCGAATGACTTTGCGAGAAGGCCCAGATTCCAGTACATCTCCGAGAGATACATGAGCTGGTACTGATGCGACAGAGGAGAAGGTTCTGCCGTCTCGAAGCACACCGTAGCCTCATCGTATCTGAAGATTCTGGAATACAATGCTCCCATCATGTCGAAGAGTCTCTGGTTTCCGGTGATATTGAAGGTTGAGAGGAGAAGCTTGAAGTCGAAACGCTGTTCCAGTCTGCCCACCGCCTGACGGGGACTCCTGTGAAACGAGAGTTCCGCATTTGATGCAAACAGAATGACATCCGTCTGGAAAGCCGAGACAAACTGCAGGTCCTTCTCCGGAAATTCCTCCCATTTCTCAATGGCATAGCCCAAGAGCAATCTGGCTGCAACGAAATACTGCCTTCTAGAGAGATAATCATCCAATGGATTTATCTCCAGATAATCCTTCAGATTTATCAGCATACTCTTCATGCGACTCCCGCCAATGGCATTCTGCTCCAATACGGCACCGGCAATGACAGGATCGCAATGAACGCGCTTGTGTTCACGAAGCAGCCAATTGCTCCGACACAGGGCGTCCGCCACGTCGCATAACGCCTGTGGACAATTCGGCTCACAGATATTACACAGAACCTCAAGGTCCAAGCCCTCGACACACACTACCGAGGCAACTGTCATTACCTGCTTCACGTCTTCTGGAAATTCAGCGACTACCTTTTGTATATACTCCTTATCCATACCACATTTTTTTTGATTATCAAACAATGTTATTACTCTCGTAACCGGTGGCATTGCCATTGATTCCGGTGAGTTTCCCGCAGGCAAATATAGCGATTATCCATGAGACAGACTTCAGAACGGGCTGACAAATTCAAAATGGCATCTGAAGTCAGCTCACCCTGTGGATAAGGAATAGACATTTTGAAAATGTCGCTCTGATAATCAATGGGTTACAACATATAAAGCTAAAACATTGTCTTGGGGGGCACTAATCCCCCAAACGACCAAATAACCGATTTTGGTTAAAAAGAACCGCCAAACATCTGCGCTCAGACACTTGACGATATAAGAGGTTTCATCCTGAGTTAGATATTATATAACACTGTCAAATTACCGATTTATGTTCAATGCCTTTACAGCATGCAAGAGTAGCCATCCGAAGCTCTCCGGATGATTGGCGGAATACTGTTCGAGGAATTTGACAGGAGGCTGTTCCGTCTTGCCGGCACCACCTTTCGGGTCACCGTCAAGTTTCGCAGCCGTCAGGTTGCAGAACTGCCGTCTCGACCGCATTATGGCGCGATCGCTGAATGACAGGACTTCATTTGTCATTTGGTCTGATATTCCGATTTTCATACCAGCCTCACCATTATTGCCGGCAGTCGGTTCCACCATGGCAAGCAGCAAGACGAGCATGTTTTCGTTCACATAATGGCCATTTGTCAGATCCTTCTTCTGTGACAATCCTATTGCCTTGAATATCGCCTTGTCTTGGCATTGGCCTATGGCTTCTACAAAATCAGATACGAACGTTGTCAAATCCTTATATACAGAAGCCTTGTTTATCGGTTGGCCGCTTCTCAGAATATTATCGATGAAGTTCCTCGTTTCGCATACCGCCATAGCAGCCTTAAGCCGATAGAATGTATTGCTGAAGGCTACGAGCGCCAGCAAAGCATCACCGGGAAGGGGCTGGCTGCCGATGGCGTGCAACGAGGCAGACATCTCAACGGTCCGGCTCAGACAGTCGCCCAGGAGTTTCTTCTGCATAGAACGAGCTACATCGTCTGGCATTCCGTTGTATATATCCTTTGCGCTGCATACCAGTTCATCGGCTTTGATAGCCATTTTCTGTGCCAGTCCCTCTGTATTGGCATCTTTCATCAATTTATCGGCATTCTCCACAATGTCGGCAACTGTTGTCTTTCTGGAATTCGATTTTTGGAAGTCAGTCAAGCTTTTATGGATGACCTTTGCCACACCTTCTATTTCTGGCATCAGCAAATAGAGGTCATACTTGCGTTTTGTTTCCCGTGATTCGGCTATCCACTCATTGTTGATCTTCATTCTTTCCGCCTTTATCTCGATGCTATCGTTCATCAGACTCTCTGTATCGTTTATCATTTTCTGATAGCCTTCCCATTTGTTTTCACGCATTATGTTAGTCTGCTGCGTCAAACAGATGTTTACGAGCGACGGCAATTTGAGCGTCATATTCTGTATCTCGACGTTGAGCTTGTTTATGCGCGATGAATTTGTCCTTATTGTAGCAAGCGACAGGTGTTCTATTTCATCTCTTAAATCTTTTATATGTTCGGCAACGGCAGCCTCGCCCATATCTTCGGAAGAGTCTTTCAGCAGGCTATCCAAGTTGAAGTCGCCTATTTTCTCCAATTTTTCATCCAGTTTGTCCACGCGGGTAAGAAGACAACGCTTGGCATGGTGGAGAATAGCGGAATACCATCCGATGGCAATGCCTATGAGTATGAGGACAAATAGCAATCCGATGTTGAATCTTGAGAAGAGGACCCGCCTATCGAATGTCACGGTGGTATAGCCTTGCTGCTTGTCGGCAGATTCATCGAGGTTCGGCCCGAAGGTGTATACTCCAGCCGACGAACCGGCATATACGCGCCCGTCCACTACAATGCATGCCTTGGGATTGAAATGAATGTCTGCCATATATCGCCGGCTGGAGTTCAGGTCAATCACGCCGTAGTCGGGAAAGCCATAGATGTGTCTGCTGCCGGCAACGGCAAGCCGGCGCATTGCCGTAAGCGTGTTGCAGACCTGCAGGGAGTCTGCCGTGCCGCAAAGCAGACGATGGTTGGTGAGCACGAAGAGACTGTCTCTGCCGTCTTTGCCGGAAACCACTGCCACGTCTCTGACAAACGCCAGGGCAACAGAGGCTGGCAATTGTGAGAACGTGCCGTTCTTCCCCTTGAAAATCCCGTCGTTGAGAGTGGCGAGATATATGCTGCCATCGGCAGAAGGGAGTGAGATGGCTGTGACAAACGGTTCTGAGTCTGCCGCCGCATCTTGGGCACGTGAGTTGAGTTTCAGGTCTTTGCCGTTGTCGAGCTGCATGATACCGTCGCGGATACCCACATAGACGTGGCGTCCGTCGTTGCCCATCGCCGTTATCTCGCAGTCTGGCATGTTCTTGATCTTTCTGTCCCACGACAGTATGCTGTTCAGGAGATAGTCTGAGTATAGTGGCGATTTGAATATGCGGTTGTTGCTGTCGGCATAATATAGAGTGTCTTTGAGAATCGTGATGAAGCGCACATCATCAGAACCGCGGGTGAGGTCTTTCAGCTGCACCGCCTTGTTCTCGCCAGAATCCTGACGGAAGAGTTGTTTACCGACGAGATAATATACTGATTTGCCGTCGCTGAACGCATGCTTCACGTTGCCTATGTTGCTGAGAATGTCCTGATGATGACCGATGCGCAATAGCGCGTGTTCGGTGACGAGCAGCGATTGGCTGCGCCTCATGTCGTTGGCAATGATGTTGTGGCAGAATGTTCTCACATGGCGGGGTATCGTAGCCCGGCAGAGGGTTTCAGAACCGTCGTCGTAGGGAAGCAGCTGCACGGTGGAGCCATCGATGAGATAATTCATCTTCGTTGACGGTTCGTCGTATAGAATACCCGATGTATAGGGGAGGTGCCGACGGTGTATCTCCCGTCCGTCGCTGCCCAGAGTGATGAGTGTGTCGGCGCACAGACAGGTGATGGTGTCGTTTCTGAGTGAAATGGAACTTGCCGCCGAATGGGTCAGCAGACGAGTTTTACGTGTGTCGGCATTGATGCGTATCACACCCCTCGGAGTGACGCATACGATGTCACCGCCTTTCAGTTCCCGAAGGTCGCTCACCACGAAAGGCCTGTATTTTATACTGCCTCTGCTGCATGACTTGTCGTTAAAAACCGGAGTCATATTCCCTTGTCGGGAGATATGAAACAATCCGTGGCTTGTGGCGGCATAGATACCAGAGGCTGAAACGAGGATGTCGTATGTGGAATACCGTGTGCCTTTGGGCGAGGATGGCAGCGGATACTGCTGCTGCATCACGAGAGAATCGCCTTGCAGTCGGCATCTCACCACTCCCATATTGCGCGTGCCCACCCAATATGTGGCGCCATCGTGAGTGGTTGTGGCATGGGCATTATGTTCAGTGGGGGCGTTGTCGTACGTCGTTTCACAGGTGTCGCCTACCACTTTGTATATGCGGTCGAAGGGAGTGTTCCAACGATGTGTCGTAGCATTGGAGGCGTCGTAGACATATACCAGTCCGTCTTCCGTGCCTACATAGAATATGTCGGGATTACTGCAGTCGGGGGATATCGAAGCCAGCGTTTCGTCGAAGAACACCTCGCTTGTCTTCAGTGCAGGCACTGACTGTTCACGACAGGCACATAGGGCGAACGTAACGAATAGTGCCAGTACCAGGCGACTGGCGAATATCTGTGGATATCGGTGCTTTCCCATTTTTCCTTTTTCTTTAGCAATGTGTTTTTGTCATTCCATTAGTTCGTTTGCAAATATAACATTTTATTCCCAATCAGTCGTTATGGCTTGCTTGGATTTTGATTTTTAAAAATATTCCATCAAACGGCCTAACGACCACTTTGGATTAGAAAACAAACATTTCATTTGGAGCTTATTATAATAATGTGTATATTTGCAGCGATCCCCCTTCCATGCAATATTAGCAATTATTGTGTGGCGAGGGGATTTTGCGTATATACGAGACCGTGTCTTGCACCCCAGACACCCTGCCGCGAGACGAGCTCCACTGCCTCCGACCATACGCAACGGAACCATATCAGACTAAACTTGCCACACAAGGAGCTCGATGGCAGCAAAAACTAAAAGATTATGATCAACACCAAACGAATTTTCACGGCTTTATTACTGGCCGTAATTGCCATGGCAGGTTATGCCTACGACTTTGAGGTGGATGGCATCTACTACTGTTATGACGTTTACGGCAACGCTGTCGTGACCCACGGCAACAAGAAATATACGGGCAAAATCAAAATTCCATCTGAAGTAAAATGGAACGGCAAAAAGAAAAAAGTGGTTGAAATCGGTGACTATGCTTTTGAATGTTGTTACGAACTCAAGTCGGTCTCTATTCCCAGTTCTGTATATTATATCGGAAGATTCGCTTTTGATAATTGTCGTCTTCTCGAAGAGATAAATATTCCCAATGGGGTAGAAGCGATTAAGGTCAGTGCGTTCTATAATTGTATTTATAACCATAGAACAACCAAAACTAATCAGAAATATCCGAGTGTAAATC
>OQWE01000519.1_pt1 | contig 13326 bp, 15 predicted proteins | sample 1691591 | NCBI WGS metagenome assembly OQWE01 (sample SAMN03418265, study PRJEB22391) | human gut metagenome | biome: human-gut; feature: organic feature; material: feces | host: Homo sapiens | place: Tanzania | collected 2013-01
GGACTTCATCGAGAGGGCTTTGATGCAGTACGACCGAAAAGACAGCTGTTGGAGCCTGTGCCCATGATGGCCGCGACTCCGGGCTTGTGGCCGCACACGGCACGCGCAGCGTCCAGAAGATCCGAGGCATATTCCATCTCAGCCTCCGGGAACAACGACCTGAGCACGTGATCCAGCCCCTTCGCCTGCGGAGGCACCTTCTCACCTTCCGGCACAATCAGGCCGGCGGCGTAGAAATGGACCTCGGACACCTTTGAGTCCAGTCCCTTGGCTTTTCGACGGGACGAATGTGGTGAAGAACGTCCGCTCTGCCGGATTCATCCTCGGAGACGAGGGCGGCGGCGCGAGGCTCGGCAGGCTTTTCATGGCCGATTTCCTCAAGGGACTTGTGCCGGAGCCGGTCGCGGGTGAGTTCGCCAGGGATTTCAAGGTTGACTACATGACCGTTGTGCAGAACGTCTACCGTGGCGAGGCCCCTTCAAAGTACCTCGGCTCATTCGCTCCGTGGATTCTTCAGAGGTACGGCACCTGTGAATATGTCCGCGGCCTTGTGGAGCAGAATTTCAGGGACTTCATCGAGAGGGCTTTGATGCAGTACGACATCGACAGGTACCCGGTGGGTGTAGTGGGCGGTTTCGGCTATGCCAACAGGAACATCATCAGGAAGGTCGCCGAACCTTACGGAATCCGTTTCTCCACAATCATCCCGGCCCCGATCGAAGGTCTCGTCGAATATCATTTAGGAAAGAAATAATAATGGCTTCGCCGGAGATGTTCCGGCATAAGATGTTATGGAAGATTCAAGAACAACAGAACAGTCCTCAAGGTATGACCACCTTGAGAAGATGTCCACAGAAGAGTTGCTGAACGCGATCAACACTGAGGACAGGACGGTTCCGGTCGCTGTGGCCGGAGCGATACCGCAGATTCAGAAACTGGTGGACGGCATCGTGGAGAGGGTTCCTCTCGGCGGTCGTGTGTTCTACCTCGGAGCCGGGACGAGTGGCCGTCTGGGCATAGTGGACGCTTCCGAGATCCCTCCGACCTACGGAGTCCACGACGTGTTCATCGGCTTCATGGCCGGTGGTGACAGCGCCATCCGCGACGCTGTGGAAGGAGCTGAGGACGACGTCGAGGGAGGCTGGAGAGACCTCCAGGCATATTCACCGACAAAGAATGATGTCGTGATCGGAATCGCGGCCTCTGGCACAACCCCTTATGTGATCGGGGCATTGAAGACAGCCCGCGAGAACGGCCTTCTGACAGGCTGCATCACCTGCAACGAGAATTCTCCGGTGGCCGCGGCCGCCGAGGTGCCTGTAGTGGTCGTTGTAGGGCCTGAGTTCGTGACCGGCAGCACCAGAATGAAGGCCGGCACGGCCCAGAAACTGGTTCTGAACATGATTTCGACTGTGTCCATGATCCGTCTCGGCCATGTCAAGGGCAGCAAGATGGTGGACATGCAGCTGACGAACCGTAAGCTCGTCGATCGCGGAACCAGGATGATCATGGGCGAGACCGGCATCGAGGACTACGACTTCGCCCGCAAGCTTTTGCTTGAATATGGTCAGGTCCGCGCGGCCGTGAACGCTTACCAGAAAGGTGAGGTTAAGTAGATGACGGTTCCGGAGACATTTCCATCAAAACTTTTGGAGGACGCTGTGCAGGCCATAGGCTCCCTTCCGCCCGACGCCGGCGATCGGAGAGATTATCCCGCCGAGCACGTGATAGACACCACGATACTGCCCCGTGTTCTCGATGCTCATCACGTCTCGGACATTCTCCACGACACAGATAGTCTTATGGTCACGGGACTTGTCGGCGCAGATCGGACAGATGTCCTCGTCTGAAATCATCCAGCACTGCCGGCAGTACTTCGCCTCGTCCCTCATCTTGACTATCGAGTCGGCGAAATGGTGCACGTTCTCAGAAGGTTGCCGCAGCAGATGCAGGGCCAGGCGCAAGGCGCTGCGCTTGCCCACGTCAGATTTCTGAATATCAAGTCAGAGTCTCATCCCTTGCCCGAGGTCTGGGTTTCGGGGATGACCTTGAATATGCCGATGAGCTCACTCTGGGACGCTCGATAGTCAACCGCCAGACTTTCAAGCCATAAGAATTTGCGGATGCTTGTATAAAAGCTTACCTGGCAATGTTATTATCGATAGTTGAATCCCTGCTTCTGGCCGCGTCGCTCTGCGCCGACTGCTTCGCTGTCTCGACGTGCTCAAGCGTCACCCTTAAAGGAATATCCTGGAGAAAGATCCTTCCGATCGCTTTCGTGTTCGGAGTAGTTCAGACTGCACTTATGGCCCTGGGCTGGCTGTTCGGCGACATATTCGTCGGACATATTCATAAAGTCGCCAGTCTCATAGGATTCCTGCTGCTGCTTTATGTCGGCGGGTCGATGATTCTGGGAGCCGTGAAGAACGAGGACGAGTCTCGCGACCTGAACGGCCTCAAGAATGTCATCATCGGGGCCGTGGCCACCAGCATTGACGCTTTCACCGTCGGCATCAGCCTTTCCATGGGTTTGGTCCCTACCGGCAAGATGATGATGAACCTCGCCGCCGTCTTCATTGTAACCATGCTTTCCGTGATCGGAGGAATGTTCGGCGGTCAGAAAATCGGCCAGAGGTTCGGCCGTCCGGCGGAAATCATCGGCGGCTCTGTCCTCATCCTCATCGGCCTGAACATCCTGCTGGGATTCATTTAGTTTTAGAGTCGTGGGACTAGGAGCGAAGCGACCGAAGGGGTTTCGGGGAAACCTTTCCCCGTGCCCCACCGGGGCTGTCGCGAAGCGACTGGGGGTGAATTAATATTTTATGGACTAAATTTTTTTAGTCCATAAAATATTCTTATTTTTGTGGACTGACTTCTCCGTAACGTCAGCGCATTGAAGTGGAACCTTTCCCACGCTCGGGCCGGGAATAATACAGGAAGAGTATGATCGCGATTTTCTACAGACTGAACGGCAAGCTGTTGGTTTCCCAGTCTGAAACGGAGCTTTCTAAAATCAGCAGGGACAATGTCCTTTGGATTGACATCCTTTCTCCGTCCGGAGAGGAGAAACACACTGTGGATGAGTTTCTTGGAGAGGAAATCCAGAGCCGCGCGCAGGCTGAGGAGATTGAGAGTTCGTCACGTTTCTCCGAGACGGAGAACGCGATCTTCGCGAACACCAACTTCCTGATGCCGGGACCGGAGGACTATTCGATGGAGGCCGTCTCGTTCACTTTCGTCGGGAATTGTCTGACGACCTTGAGGGATGTTCCGCTGCGAAGCTTCACCGAGCTCCAGCGCAGGATAGTCGCGATGCCTCAGTCATATCCGAACGGCTACACGGTCTTCGCCAGCATTATGGACCAGCGTGTCGATCTGGACGCGGACATGATCGAGCTTATGAGCAAGGAGATCTCCCAGTACAGCAAGCGAATCAACCAGCAGGAAGACATCGACGAGGACTTCCTCTTGGACATCAATCAGTTGCAGGAGAACACGATGCTCGTGCGCGAGAACATCGTCGATAAGCAGCGTCTGATCTCGAATATGCTCAGGAGCGACAAGTACCCGAAGGATCTGCACAGGCGTTTCTCGGTTCTGCTCCAGGACATCAATTCCCTGATCAACCACACGAATTTCGGTTTCGAGAGGCTTGAGTATCTTCAGGACACGGTTGTCGGTCTTATCAATCTGGACCAGAACAAGATCATGAAGATATTCACCCTTGTGTCCGTGCTCTTGATGCCTCCGACCCTTGTGGCGAGCTTCTACGGGATGAACGTCCCTATGCCGCTGATGGACAAGAGCTGGATGTGGGTGCTGCTGCTCGGCGTGATGCTGCTGACGGTCGCGCTGGTGCTGTTCCTCTTCAAAAGGAACAAGCTTCTGTAAAATAATACCTTTTTCTTATTGTAAATCAGATGATTTTGCCTATCTTTGCACGCCTTTTGACCGGCCGTGCCGTGTTGGCGTGTCCGGTAGGGCGTAAAAATATTGTTAAACAACTAGTTATCTTTAATTACCATTATGGCAGAAGAAACACAGAAAGTAGCCGAGGAAGCTAAGGTAGAGGCTCCTGTACAGGAAGCGCCTAAGGCCGAGGCTCCGGCAAAGAAAACATCTCTCAACGCTTCAGTGGCGCCAGAGAACTTCGACTGGGACGCTTTTGAGGGCGGATCAGAGATCTACGGCGGCGAGGACAAGAAGTCCATTGAGGACGCTTACGACCAGACTCTCTCAAAGATCGTGGAGAACGAGGTCGTTGAAGGAACCGTTACCGCCATCTCCAAGAGAGAGGTTATCGTCAACATAGGTTACAAGAGCGAGGGTGTCATCCAGGCTCCTGAGTTCCGTTACAATCCAGACCTCAAGGTCGGTGACAAGGTTGAGGTTTACGTTGAGTCCGCAGAGGACAAGAAAGGCCAGCTCATCCTTTCCCACAAGAAGGCACGCGCCCTCAAGTCTTGGGACAGAGTGAACGAGGCGTTCAACAACGACGAGATTGTCAAGGGCTTCGTGAAGACCCGCACAAAGGGCGGTATGATCGTCGATGTCTTCGGAATCGAGGCTTTCCTCCCGGGCTCACAGATCGACATCAAGCCTATCCGCGACTACGACGCTTACGTCAACCAGACAATGGACTTCAAGATCGTCAAGATCAACCAGGAGTTCCGCAATGTTGTCGTTTCCCACAAGGCTCTTCTCGAAGCCGAGCAGGAGCAGCGTAGGGCTGAGCTCATCAGCAAGCTCGAGAAGGGACAGATCCTCGAGGGTACCGTCAAGAACATCACCAACTACGGAGTCTTCGTTGACCTCGGCGGTGTTGACGGTCTCATCCACATCACAGACCTGTCTTGGGGCAGGATCGACAACCCTGAGGAGGTCGTTTCCCTTGACCAGAAGATCAAGGTTGTCGTCAAGGAGTTCGATCCTCAGCAGAAGAGAATCGCCCTTGGCTACAAGCAGCTTACCCCTCATCCTTGGGACAACCTCGACGCCAACATCAAGGAAGGCGATGTTGTCAAGGGTAAGGTTGTCCTCATCGCCGACTACGGCGCTTTCGTAGAGATCGAGCCGGGTGTCGAGGGTCTTATCCATGTGTCTGAGATGTCTTGGTCTCCAAGACTCCACAGCGCGCAGGAGTTCCTCAAGGTAGGTGACGAGGTAGAGGCCAAGGTTCTCTCCATCGACCGTGAGAACAGGAAGATGTCCCTGGGTCTCAAGCAGCTCACCCCTAACCCTTGGGAGAGCATCCGCGACAAGTATCCTGTAGGATCAGTTCACAAGGCTGTCGTACGCAACATCACCAACTTCGGTGTGTTCGCAGAGCCAGAGGACGGTGTTGAGGGACTCATCCACATCAGCGACCTCTCTTGGAACAAGATCAAGCATCCTTCAGAGCTCGTTTCTCCTGGTGATGTCATCGACGTTCAGATCCTTGACTTCGACGAGGCCAACCACAAGCTCAGCCTTGGCCACAAGCAGCTCACCCCTAATCCTTGGGACGCCATCGAGGAGAAATACCCTGTAGGCTCCGTTGTCGAGGGTACGGTTGCCTCCCTTACCGACAAGGGCGCCAACATCAAGCTTGAGGGTGACGACGAGGGCTTCGCGTTCAGCCGCGACCTCATCAAGGAGGACGGCAAGCAGGCCATCGTGGGCGAGACACTTCCGTTCAAGGTCATCGAGCTCAGGAGAAGCACCCGCAGGATCCTTCTCTCACACGTAAGGACATACGCTGAGGCCAAGGCCGAGAAGGTAGCCGTAGAGGCTGACAACACCAAGAAGGCGGTCAAGAAGATCAACTCCAACCTGGAGAAGACCACCCTCGGTGACATCAGCGAGCTCGCTGCCCTCAAGGACAAGCTCGAGAAAGGTGAATAATTTATGGATTTCACATTGACGGTGTTGGGCACGGCTTCGGCCAAGCCCGGCCCCGGAAGGAATCAGAGCGCTCAGGTACTTTCCGTACATGGGCGCTCATTTTTAATAGATTGCGGAGAAGGCGTGCAGACGCGCCTTCAGGAGTGCCGTATCTCTCCGATGAAGATAGACTCGATCTTCATCTCGCACATCCACGGCGACCATGTCTTCGGACTTTTCGGCCTGCTTTCCACGATGGGAATGCTCAGCAGGATGTCGCCGCTGAACATCTACGCTCCAGTCAGCTTCGGCCCGATCCTGAAATTCTTCCTTTCCTACTACGGCGATGGCATCCCTTTCGAGATACGGCATATTCCTATGAATATGAAGGTTCCGGAGATGATCTACCACACCAAGTCTCTGGAAATCTACGCTTTCCCGCTGAACCACAAGATCGAAACCTTCGGCTGGCTGTTCCGCGAAAAGGAGCCTCAGATGAATGTCAAAAAATGGAAGATTGATGAATATGACCTCTCACTCACCGAGATCGGCGCGGTCAAGCGTGGCGAGGATGTGATCCGTGAATATCCTGACGGCACCATCGAGGTGCTGCCGTTCGAGGAACTGGGCTACAAACCGTATGTTCCTCGTTCCTTCGCCTATTGCAGCGACACGGCTCCGTTTCCGGAACTGTCTTCCTGGGTGAAAGGCGTGGACCTGCTCTATCACGAGACGACATACACGGCTGTGTTGGCGGACCAGGCTGCCCAGCGTCATCATTCCACGACTCTTCAGGCCGCGCAATGCGCGTTGGACGCAGGCGTGAAGAAACTCGTCATCGGGCATTATTCCTCACGGTGCAAGAACGTTTCCCAGTACGAGGCGGAATGCAGGAGCATATTTCCGGAGACGTATGCGGCCAATGACAGGGATGTCTTCGATGTCCCTTTGGTTAAATTAGACTGAGATGTTGTCAGATTGGGCTTATAGGGACCTTTCGTTGGCGAAAATTCATTATATTTACATTCTGTAGTCAGTAAGCGGCAAAACTTGCACCGCCGCGTATTTGACAAGGATCCTTAAAGATTGTAAATATTCAGATGAAAAAGGTTATTATATTCATAAGTATTGTTATGTGTCAGGTGGCCGCTTGGGCACAGGGCACGCCTCAGGAACGGTATATTCAGAAATGGGCTCCGACCGCTGTCAGGGAGATGTACCGCAGCGGTGTGCCGGCCAGCATCACATTGGCTCAGGGCATTCTGGAGTCCCGTTACGGGCTTTCGCCGCTGGCCTCCGAAGGCAACAACCATTTCGGAATCAAGTGCCACAAGGATTGGAAAGGTAAGTCGATGCGCTACGATGACGATGCGAAAGGGGAGTGTTTCCGGGTCTATGACTCCGCGGACGAGTCGTTTCAGGATCACTCGGACTTTCTTCGCTACCGGGATCGCTACAAGTTCCTTTTCGACTTGAAGACAACTGATTACAAGGGTTGGGCTTACGGCTTGAAGAAGGCCGGCTACGCCACGGATCCCAACTATCCGGCGAAGCTGATAAAGTACATAGAGGACTACAAGCTTTATGAATATGACACAATGACTTCCGAGGAGTCCGAACGTCTTGCGAAGGCCGTGGAGAAAAAAACTGAGGTGGCTTCAGGGGATTCCAAAGTGGATTCCGGCAAGAAACCGGCTGCGGTTAGGAAAGATAAGGCGAAGAAAGACAGGAAAGCTCGTAGGACCAGAAGGAAACGTTCCAAGGAAGTGTCTGAACCTGATGTGATTCCGGCCTCACCATTGTCTCTTGAGGAGCCGAAAAGAATTGACAAGAGCGGGTTGGAGGTGTTCTGTTTCTCGTTGACCCGGGAGGCATATTCCCGCAACGGGGTTCCGTTCATCACCTCGGTGGAAGGGGAGACATATTCAAGCATCGCCCAGTCGTACCATCTTTATCTGAATGAATTGTTGAGATTCAATGATTTGACTCATTCCGAGGAACTCCTACCGGGTACGGTGGTTTATCTGCAGACGAAGAAGAACCAGTCCGAGAAGGGCCTTGACAAGTACATTGTGGGTGAGGACGATGAGTCTCTGCGTGACATCTGCCAGCGGTTCGCCGTGAAGATGTCCAGTGTGATGAAGATGAATGGCTTTCCGGCCGGTTATGAACCTCGCGAGGGTGACACGATCATCCTTCGCGGTAAGAAGATGAAGAAGTGATGAAGACTTGGAAACTGATAGTTCTGGTCGCCGCGTTGTTGGTGATCGTGATCTTGGGTGCGGTCGGCGGCCGTTGGTACGCCGGCAATCGTAAACCGAACTTCACTGGCAAGGCTGATCTGTATGTCCGTCCGCAGATGACTGTGGATGATGTGCTTGCACAGATTCCCGACAGCATAGTCGTCAACCGTCACAATCTGTCCCGGGTCGTTAGAAAAGAGCTGGCGGACAGCGACTTGAAACCTGGGCATTATGTCGTGGAGAAAAACAAGCCGAGCGTCTATGTGGTCCGGATGCTGAAGAACGGCTGGCAGTCGCCCGTGAATCTGGTCCTTTCCGGCACTATGAGACAGAAGGGCAGGATCGCCCGCAAAATCGCCAACCAGATGATGTTGGACTCCGCCGAGGTCGCCGATGCGCTGAACGATTCGTTGTTGCTTGCCGGTTACGGTTTCACACCGTCCGATGTGTTCTCCCTGATCATTCCGGACACCTATCAGGTCTATTGGACGGCATCTATGAAGGACATCCTGGACAAGCAGAAGGCCGCTTACGATGCCTTTTGGACCGATGAGAATCTCGCCAAGGCCGAGGCTCAGGGCTTGACCCCGAAGCAGGTCTCGATCGTGGCCTCCATAGTGAAGAGCGAGTCGAACCATGCTCCTGAATATTCCTCAATCGCCGGTGTGTATCTGAACCGTCTGCATCAAGGAATGAGGCTTCAGGCCGATCCGACGGTGGCCTTCTGCTATGGCTACACCCTCAACAGGATTCTGCTCAAGCATTTGGAGTACGATTCCCCGTACAACACCTATCTGTATGAAGGTCTCCCTCCAGGCCCGATCTGTGTCCCCGACAAGCCGAGTCTTGAGGCCGTCCTGAATCCTGACCGCCACGGCTATCTCTATTTCTGCGCCAACGCCGCAATGGACGGCACCCACAAGTTCGCCGCCACCTATTCCGAGCACCTCCGCAACGCCCGCGAGTTCCAGCGCGCCCTCGACGCCCGCCGCGCCTCCGGCCGGTGATTCCTTGCCGCTCTATCAGGACAGTCCCCAAATATTATTGCATTTCCGCGGCTTTCTTCAAGTCCTCTTTGTCCGGTGTGAATATATGGTTCAGCACACCGACAGAAACAACTTTGGTCTCGCCATCGTATGTGATGGTACCAACACTGCAGACAAAGTAGTTATCGACTTTCAGCATATTATCGATAACTAATCCGCCCAATCCGGTTCCGTTCATGAGAACAATAAGAACTTGAATACAAGTTCCGCCAACACATCATCAGAAAATCCATCTAACACAAGTGCAACCTACCAAGGGGCAACAACAACCGTACACGAAGGAACATCTATGGTGCAATCAACCGAACAGTCCAATAGGAGGAAGGTGCTCTCGCAAGTGGATCTCCACACAATGGCACAAAACAACCCCTTCTACAAGGAAGCAGCCAAAATCATGCAAGGCAAGTTGAACGAAACCGACGCCAACCGTCGCCACACTATCCTCAACTACTGTGAACATTTCCGCACCGCCTACACCACCAAAGACATTGATTTCCTAAGACAGGTGTTTAGCGACAAGGCACTTATCATCGTGGGCAATGTAGTAAAGACTACAGCAAATGACAATAAGATACAAGCAGAGAATAAGGTGACATACGCCATCCATTCCAAGCACGAATATATCAACCGTCTCAACAAGGTGTTTGCAACAAACCAAAAGATAGAGGTCAAGTTCTCAGGCTTTCGTATCATGCGACATCCTACCTTGGACGGCATTTATGGTGTAACTCTGAGACAACAATACAAGAGCGACCGATACTGTGATGACGGTTATCTCTTTCTGTTGTGGGATTTCAGAAACAAATCGATGCCACTCATCCATGTCAGAACATGGCAACCTGCCTCTACGGTAGGAAGGAGTGGAGACATCATCAACATACAAGACTTCAATTTACAATAGACTTACATATAATATAATTAAGGTATGAAGTTTGAAAAGACCATCAAAAGAGTAAAGGAAAGGAAAGCGGGAGTCATGATTACCATCATGTTCTTACTACTCATGCCCTTCTATAGTTCAGCCCAAGACTTCTCGGTAGCAAGCTTCCGCTTGTTACCCAACGACGTAAGCGCCTTCATTGACAATGTACGCGACCTCAATGACGAGGCTTGTGCACTCATGAAGGTAGAGGCGCCAACCGACTTTGCTTTCTCCACCCCATTAGGAATTGTGAAACGCAAGGACGAAGTGGGCGAAATATGGCTTTATCTACCCAAAGGTACCAAGATGCTAACCTTGAAACACCCGGAATGGGGCGTGATTAGAGACTACAAGTTGGACAAGCCTTTGGAAAGTCGCATGACCTACGAGTTGAAACTCAACCTCCCCAAACCAACGATCACGGAAGTTCACGACACCATCGTAGAAGTAAAGACCGTGACCGACACAATAACAATACCACGAACTAAGCCAAAGATGCCACTCTCCATCTACACCTTGGCTACTGTGGCACTCCACCAAGACGGTCCATCATACGGAATTTTCTTTGCCATGATGAAACGCCATGGTTTCTTCCTCCATGCGAGCAGCGACTTACGAACCATCGGGAATACAGACGGCAATTGCCAAAAAGACGGAAGCATCGATACCAATGGCACTAAGCCTTACTTCACAGGCGAGACACGACATAGCAATTACACGCTGACCCTTGGAGCCATCCACCATATAAGTCGTAACATACGATTTTTTGAAGGCATAGGATACGGACGATGCGCAACTGCCTGGCAAAGGAGTGAAAGCGAAGGTGGCGGATATCTCCTCAACGAAGGATTGACCCATAAGGGCATATCAGCCGAAGCAGGTGTACTTGCTTCCTTCAACAGGTTTACTATGACAGCCTCCACCATGACCATTGCAGGAAAACAATGGGAAGGTTGTATCGGATTGGGAATCAAAATATTTTAAAGAAATGAAACATCTTATCATCAATCTTGCGATTATCATACTCATGGCTTCATGCAGCAGCGACAAGCCATCTTACCTGGAGCCGCACCTATCGACTTTGGCTGCTACCGACATCACTCGAAATGAAGCGACCCTGAACGGTATTGCCGAAATAGAAGGAGATGCTGACATGCCTCAACTCTATTTCAGATATGGAACAACGAAGAATATGGACCAGACTGTCCCTATCACAACAGAAAGTGAAAAGATATCAAAGCAAAACAGCGTCTCCGTTCGTCTGAAAAATCTCATTGCAAGCAACACCTATTATTATATGTTGCAAGGCAGCAATGGACGAACCATCACATCTGGAAACATGATGAACTTTACGACACTACCCAACGAGAAACCAAAGGTAGGAAATACAACCTTGTTAAGTCATGGCCCAACAAGTGCTTTCGTAAGTTACGACATCTTGGAAGATGGCGGAGAGAACATTACCGAGACTGGATGCTATTATGAGTCGGCATCCCAGAGTTCTCCAGAAACCCAGTCTGAAAAAGAGAACATGCAGAAAGAATTTCCAGGTAAAAATGCCACGAAAGAAATTCTTACCAACTACTCTGGAGGCTTGGGACAACAGAAGCTTCTTATAGGAAAACTTACTCTCAATACGACCTATAAGATTTGGCCGTATGCCAAAAGCCGCATGGGAGAAACGATCGGTGACTGTATCACCTATACGACAACAAACGATGCCATCATGCTTCAAGAAGCAGGTGAGTTGCAGTTCCTTTTGGGCAACAATCTATATGATTACACATCACTCACCTTGGCGGGTCCAATGAATGGAGACGACCTGAATTACCTCAGAAAGATGATGGGAAGAAACTTAGACGAGACCGACACTCCAGGCAAATTATCCTCCATAGACATGACAGATGTAAAGATTGTGGCTGGAGGCGGACCATACGGGGCTAACAGATATGTCCAAGACCACGTTATCGGACAAGGACTTTTTGCCAATTGCGATTATCTCACAAATGTTATCCTACCTACAGATGTCACAACCATCGAAAAGGATGCCTTTATGAATTGCAAGTCACTCGCCAAGATAGAAATACCTGCTTCGGTAAGCAATCTGCTTCCATCCAGCGGTTGTACGGCGCTGAGAGATATAGAAGTTTCAGAAGCCAACTCCAACTACAGCAGCGACAATGGAGTGTTACTCAATGCACAACAAACCAACATCTTATGGTTTCCAATGGGCAAGCAAGGAGAATATTCCTTGCCAAGCACCATCACTTCTATCGGTAACTATGCCTTCAAGGAATGCAGCATCGAGACTTTCATTCTTCCTGACAACATGAACGAAATAGGTCAAGGAGCTTTTATGGACAGCAAGGTAAAAGAAGTAAAGTTACCTGCCAACCTGAAACGAATCCCGACAAGCACTTTCCAAGGTTGCAAACAGTTGAAAGTAGTAAGGATAGGCAGTAAGACAGAGGCTATTTCTGACTATGCCTTCGACCTCTGTCCTCTTACCGACATCTATGTGGAGGCAAAACTTCCACCAGTATGCAGTTCACATGCCTTCACCACAAGAGGCACCAGTTTTCTCAATACCTGCATCGTTCATGTGCCAACAGGAAAAGCTGCATTTTACAAAGGAGATGTTATTTGGAAACAATTCAAGAACATCAAAAGTGACTCTTCCAAGTGATAAACAACAGATAAAAAAGGACTATAAAAACGACAGATTATGACAACTCCAGAAATAGAAGAATTGAAATCGCTCATCGAGCAAAAATACGGAAAGATGCTCTGTACTACTACTGACTTCGAGGAGTTTTCTATCTACCTCAAACAAAAATGGGGCAAGAGCATATCCTCCTCCACCCTCAAACGACTATACGGTTACGTAAACGACGACCACAAGCCAAGAAACATAACACTCGATGCCTTGGCTCAATATATAGGTTACACCAGCTACTCTGAGTTTACAAAATGGCTGAAGGACAGCACGAAGTATAACTCATCCTTTTTCATGGCACAACAAGTGATAAGCAACGACTTGCAAGAAGGAAAGGAAATATCCATCGGCTGGAGTCCCAACCGAATACTGCGACTTCGCTATTTGGGTGAAAGCACCTATGAAGTCCTGAGATCAGAAAACAGTAAGTTGCAGATAGGCGACAAGTTTGTCACAGGCTGCTTTATCAAGGAACAGCCTCTGTATCTGCCTTATATAGAAAGAAAAGAAAGTCCTTCTTGAGGCATTTTAAGACGT
>OQWE01000521.1_pt1 | contig 13296 bp, 8 predicted proteins | sample 1691591 | NCBI WGS metagenome assembly OQWE01 (sample SAMN03418265, study PRJEB22391) | human gut metagenome | biome: human-gut; feature: organic feature; material: feces | host: Homo sapiens | place: Tanzania | collected 2013-01
CGGGGCCAGAACGATCAGCGTTTTTGTGAAAGTTCTCTTATGCTTTAGGTTCTCTTCCATACTATCAGCTGCATCTATCCAATGGATAGTAAAACCACGACGCTCCATACCACGAAACCATGTCATCTGCCGTTTGGCGAATTGATGTATTGCAATCTCTAATGAACGGTGCATCTCTTCAAACGTCGATTTCCCTAATATATATTCTGTCACGAACTTATACTCAAGTCCATAATATATGAGGTCGTCGGCCGGTATGCCAGAATCAAGCAGGGATTTCACTTCGTCAACCATTCCGTCCTGAAGGCGTTGGTCAAGTCTCCGCGTGATTTTCATGCGACGCAAATCCCTGTCTATGCCTACACCGATAATAACATTGTCTATCTTCGGAAATGTCCTTTCTTCAACATGCGCCTCTTTGTACGCCATCTCAATTTCTATGGCACGTATTGCACGTTTAGAAGTATCGACATCCGTAGAATTGTGCATATTGGAGTTGTTTTCAGCCTTTAGACGTTCGAGAATTGACGTCAATTCGAGAAGGGATTTTCCCTCAAGTTCATGCCTCAGCTCTTTATTTTCCGGCACTGGAATAAGTCTGTACCCCTTGAGCACCGACTCTATATACAAACCGGTTCCACCACACAAAATTACATTCTTGCCACGATTCCTTATATCATTATACGCCTCAAGAAAGTCCCTCTGATACTCAAATAGGTTATACTTGGTGCCTGGCTCAACAATATCTATCAGATGGTAAGGCACACGCTTGCCATCAACGACATAGTCCGCAAGGTCTTTTCCTGTACCAATATCCATTCGCCTGTACACCTGACGACTGTCAGCAGAAATTATCTCTGCAGACAGTTCGGCTGCAAGATGTGCGGCAATATCTGTCTTGCCACTTGCCGTAGGGCCAAGAATTGTTATCATCGGTATCATTTCGGCTATATCAAGTTACGTTTAAAGTTAGAAATACAATATTGGTTTACAAAAATAATAAAAAAAGACCGCACGGCAATGCCGAACGGTCTTTTTTTTATAATTGCGGAAAAAACGCCAATGAATTAACCATTGTGCTTCTTCATGATCTTGATCAGGTCAACAACCTTGTGAGAGTAACCGATCTCGTTGTCATACCAAGAAACAACCTTTACGAAGTTGTCTGTGAGGTATACACCTGCGTTAGCGTCGAAGATAGAAGTCAATGGGCAGCCAAGGAAGTCAGAAGAAACAACAGCATCCTCTGTGTATCCGAGTACACCCTTCAACTCGCCCTCTGAAGCAGCCTTCATAGCAGCGCAGATAGCCTCCTTAGTAGCAGGCTTTGCGAGGTTTACAGTCAGGTCAACTACAGATACGTCCAATGTAGGTACACGCATAGAGATACCTGTCAGCTTGCCGTTCAGCTCAGGGATAACCTTACCTACAGCCTTAGCTGCACCTGTTGTAGAAGGGATGATGTTGCCAGCAGCGGCACGACCACCTCTCCAGTCCTTCATAGAAGGTCCGTCAACAGTCTTCTGTGTAGCTGTTGTAGAGTGAACAGTAGTCATCAAACCGTTCTCGATACCGAAGTTGTCATTCAGCACCTTAGCGATAGGAGCCAAGCAGTTAGTTGTACAAGAAGCGTTAGAAACGATCTTCTGTCCGTTGTATTTGTCTGTGTTTACACCGCAAACGAACATGTCTGCCTGATTTCCGTTAGCGTCAGCCTTTGAAGGAGCAGAAAGCACTACGTACTTAGCACCTGCCTTCAAGTGCTTCTCAGCCTTATCATAAGCGAGGAAGAGACCTGTAGACTCTACTACATACTCTGCACCTACCTCGTCCCACTTCAAGTTCTCAGGATCACGCTCAGCAGTAACGCGGATGTGGTTTCCGTTAACGATCAACTCGTTCTTCTCAACATCTGCCTCAACTGTACCGTTGAAACGTCCGTGCATTGTATCATACTTCAACATATATGCCATGTAATCTACAGGGCAAAGATCGTTGATAGCTACAACCTGAACTTCTTTTGCGTTCTCAGCCTCACATGTTGAGCGGAAAACGAAACGGCCGATACGACCAAAACCGTTAATACCAATCTTAATCATTGTAATGTTTATTTTAAGTTGAAAATAATAAAATATTTCTTTTAAACTACATGCCTAATCAGTTATACCTGAATTCTACTATTATATAAAAGAGAAGATTAGCATCCACTTTACACTTTTCCCTCTTTAACGGGGGCAAAGTTACAAAAAATATCTATATTTGCATCAACTTTTATTATTAAATTTTATAAAATTAATCTATGGGCAAATTTATAAATGAATTTAAGGAGTTTGCGGTAAAAGGAAATGCCGTTGACATGGCAGTCGGTGTGATTATCGGTAGCGCTTTCGGAAAAATCATATCTTCTATAGTGAACGACATCATCATGCCGCCCATCGGATGGCTTATCGGAGGTGTCAATTTCAGAGATCTGAAAGTAACACTGCCATCGCTTGACGTTGGAATTGAGAAATTACAGCCTGCCACTATCAACTATGGCAATTTTCTTCAGACGACTTTCGACTTCATCATCATCGCCCTCTGCGTATTTATGCTCATCAAGGGAATAAACAAGATGGCAAGAAAGAAAAAAGAGGAAGAGAAGAAGGAGGAAAAGAAGGAGGAGCATTACTTGCGTCGTGAATTCTCTTACAGCAACTATTCTCAGAGTTATGCTCTGCCTGAGAATGCCAATCAAGAGAAGATTTCTGCTGAGGTCAGCGATGGTGTCTTAAAGATTGAGATACCTAAGGTAGCCAAGGAAGAAAAGAAAGACGATGTTAAGCACATTGAGGTGAAATAATCACTCATAACGTGCTAACCCGTTTTCTGGATGATATTTCATAAGCATCGGGAAAATAATTAAAACGAGAGGGTGTGTCATGAATTTATGGCGCACCCTTTTTTTATTTTATCAGGTTCTCACTATCGCAAACCTGACAAGAATAAGACTTTAGGCATGCTGACACAATAATAATCAATCTTTTTGAAAAGCACAAAACAAATATTAAACGAATATAGCATAAAGAAATTAATTGGTTATCAAACCACATTTAAAAGTAAGAAATCTATTTTTTTAAGCTTATCTCAGTTTAATTCTGTAGAATATTACCTCATTTATGGTAAAATATTCATTAAATATATATTTAATCTCTAAAAAAGTGTTATCTTTGCAAAGAAATATAATATTAATACGAGAATACTCAATTTAGATTGTAACTTTATGCAAATAAACGATTTAACTCCATGCGCTTGTCGCTGGATTTTGCTGAGTTGTTGCCTTACCCCTCCATTCTTTCAGTCTGCATCCGCACAGAATGTAAATGGAGAAACAACTCCACAAACAGAGATCGCTGTGAAGCAAGGATTTGTTGAGGGTAAGGTGTTTGATGGCGGTGACCATGAACCGATGATTGGTGTTACTGTGGCCATCGAAGGTACTACAAACGCTGTAACAACGGATATCGATGGACATTTCTCCTTGCCAGTCAACAAGGAATGCAACATCGTACTGTCTTTTATCGGTTATAAGAAAACAGTCATTCGATATACGGGTAACAACCAAGCCGACTTTGCCAAAATCATGTTGAAGTCGGAAGCTCAGAACATCAAAGACGTGGTGGTCACTGGTGTCTATCGCCGTAAGAAGGAGAGTTTCACCGGTTCTTCTGCTACTTTCAAGGGCGATGAACTCAAGAGCGTGGGTGCACAGAACGTGCTCCAGAGTTTGAAGACCCTTGACCCTTCTTTCAAAATCATGGATAATGCCCTCTCCGGTTCCAACCCTAACAAGATGCCAGATGTGGAAATCCGTGGTAAGTCGAGTGTAGCTGGTCTGAAAGAGGAATATGGTTCTGACCCTAATCAGCCTCTCTTTATCCTCGATGGTTTCGAGACAACTCTGGAAACCGTGATGAACCTCAATATGAACAGAGTAGCCTCAGTTACTCTGCTCAAGGACGCAGCATCTACTGCCATCTATGGTTCCAAGGCTGCAAATGGCGTGGTAGTCATCGAGACCAAGGCGCCTGTTAAGGGTAAACTGCAGATTTCCTACAAGGGAGACTACAGCATGGACTTTGCCGACCTCTCTGATTACAACCTGATGAACGCTCGTGAGAAATTGGAGTTTGAGAAATTAGCTGGTGTATATAAGGACAATACCAACGATCCTTTCAACCAGATTAAACTGGATAATCTCTACAATTCCCGTCTCCGCGACATCGAGCAGGGTGTGAATACCTATTGGCTCAGTGTGCCGCTGCGCACCGGTTTTACCCACAAGCACAATGTATATGCTGAGGGTGGAGAAGGTAACGTGAGATATGGCATTGGATTGAACTACGGAAAAGTGAACGGTGTGATGAAGGGTTCCGACCGACAGACTTTGGGCGGTAACCTCGACCTGATCTACCGTACAGGCAAGTTCCAGTTTAGCAACAAACTCTCCATCGACTATCTGGAGACCAACAATCCTACGGTAAGTTTCGCTGAATATGCCCAGGCTAACCCTTATTACAAGAAATATGGGGAAAATGGCAAGATCAACAAATATCTCTATTATCCGGAAGAAGGATTGAACGACTATCCTGTATCAAACCCTCTCTGGAATGCCCATCTCAACAATTATGACAAGGGACAACGCTTCGGCTTTACCAACAATTTCATCGCCGAGTGGTTTGCTACAGATGACCTCCGTGTGCGTGGCAAGTTTGGTATTACCAAGTATGATGATACCCAGGACCAGCGCCTCTCACCAGAACATACCGACTTCGATGATAAGGAAGCAACCCAGAAGGGACTGTTCAAGCACAGCCTGCAGAAATATCTCTATTACGAAGGAGACCTTTCTGCAACTTATGGTAAACTGATAGCCGAAAAGCATCAGATTAACGCCGTTTTGGGATTCAACTTCAGCAATACCAGCAGCAAGACTAATGGCTATTCGGCTACAGGTTTTACGGACGACCAGTTTGACGCTCCATCCTTTGCCAACAACTACCCTACTGGTGGCAAGCCAAGTTACCGTGAGAACATCAAGCATGCATCCAGTTTCTATCTGAATGGCGGATATGCCTACGACAACCGCTATCTGCTGGATTTCAACCTGCGTAACGACGGCGCCTCTATGTTTGGCACCGACAACCGTTTCCGCACCACCTGGTCTGTGGGTCTGGGTTGGAATATCCACAATGAGAAGTGGATGCAGGAGAATGATATCTTCCAGATGCTGAAGCTGCGTGCCTCTGTGGGTAACCCAGGTAACCAGAACTTCTCGGCTTATCAGGCTTACACCACCTATATGTTCAACAGTCTGATGACCAACGTATTCGGTACCGGTGTTATCATCAATGGCTTGGGTAATAACGATCTGGCTTGGCAGGAGACCATCAACTACAATATTGGAGCTGATATCACCACCTTGGGCAATCGTCTGAACCTGACACTTGATTATTACATCAAGAATACCGACCCATTGCTCGCTATCATCACTACCCCAGGTTCTATGGGTGTAACCAGCGAGGCGCTGAATGCCGGTAAGCAGAAGACCAATGGTTGGGAAGCCACTGTCAAGTTCTCTCCTATCTATATGCCACACGAGCGCATCAACTGGAACATCTCTGTGAGCGCCACTCATTCCAAGTCAAAGTATGCCAATATCGGCAATGCCTTCAGTGCTTTGAACGAGAGCGGAAAGACGGGTCTTCACAATACCACCCGCTATTACGACGGAGGAAGTCCTACCGCCATCTGGGCAGTGCGTTCAGCGGGCATCGATCCTGCCACAGGTAAGGAACTGTTCATCAAGCGTGACGGAACCTATTCGTTCACCTATGATGCCAACGACGAGGTGGTATGCGGTGATACCGAACCAGACGTAGAGGGTCTGTTGGGAACCACCTTCTATTACAAGGGATTCTCATTCAGCTGCTATTTCCGCTATCAGTATGGCGGTCAGCTCTTCAACAGTTCGCTCTTCGACAAAGTGGAGAACATCGGAACAGCTGATGTATATAACAACCAGGACCGCCGTGCTCTCTACGACCGCTGGAGCATCAACAACCGCAATGCACAGTTTAAGGGCATTTCCATGGTGCAGAAGACCGACAAGTCATCTCGCTTCGTGATGGATGAGAACACCCTTACCTGCGAGTCAATCAACTTAGGTTACGAGTTCCCACTCAACATTGCCAAGAAATTTGGCATGCAAGCCCTTTCCGTTCAGGCCAACATGAACGACATCTTCCGTTGGTCAACCGTGAAGGCAGAGCGAGGCATCGACTATCCGTTTGCCCGTACCGTGTCATTCTCTATAGGTGCAACATTCTAAAAAGCAAGAAATGAAAAAGATAATATATTCAATGATTATAGCCTGCAGCACGCTGATGGTTTCGTGTGACAACTGGTTGGAGGTAAAACCTTACGACCAGATTTCGGAGGGCGAACTTCTCAAGTCTGAGGAAGGCTATCAGAAAATGCTCAATGGCATTTATATCGATCTGAACAGTACTGCGCTCTACGGTCAGTCTCTCTCGGTAGAGATGATCGAGGTGATGGGCGGTGCCTACACCATCGGCAGCGACAACAGTGTATGGGGCAACTACAAGGACCTGGCGTCCTATCAGTATGCTACTGAATATTGGCGCAACCGACTGGATCAAACCTGGAACAAGGCATACGCCCTGATTCTCAACTGTAACAAGATACTGGAGACCATCGATGGCAACCAGAACCTCTTCAGCGGTGGCAACTATTACGTTGTCAAGGGCGAGGCATTGGCTTTGCGCGCCATGCTTCATTTCGACATGCTGCGCCTTTTCGGTCCGGTTTATTCCAAGGACAGTGATAAGAAGGCTATACCTTATTATAATAAGCAGACCAATTCGCCAGAACCAATCCTTACCGCCAAAGAGGTGGCAGAGAAGGTGACAGCTGATTTGGAAGAAGCACGCACCCTGCTCGCCAACGACCCAGTGAAGACAGAAGGAACCCTGATGAGCGGTTCGCAGGACGGCACCAGCAACTTTATGCGCTATCGTGCACTTCGCCTGAATTATTATGCAGTGGAAGCACTCCTGGCTCGTGTATATCTCTACATGGGCGACAAGACCGATGCGTTCAAGTATGCCACCGATGTCATTAAGACAGCCGACCAGGGCATCTTCCCATTTGTAGATAAGAGTCTTGTAACCGGTTCTCCAGCCGATCCAGACCGCATATTCTCGTCGGAAGTACTCTTCGCCCTGACCAATACCAGTCGTGGAAACATCCACAAGAATTTCTACGATCCATCCCGTCTGCCAAACTATGTATTCCGCATGGATGACAACCTGATGAGCAATATCGTATATGGCGGAGCTGCGACAACTGGCGGCTATCAGGACGACTACCGCTATCGTGCCAACTGGATAGCTACGGGAAGCAACCGATATTTCTACAAGTATAGTGACATGGTGGCCAACGGAAGCATTCAGAACACGATGATTCCGATGGTAAGATTGGGCGAGATGTTCCTGATTGCTGCAGAGAGTCAGAGCGACAATCTGGCTAACGGCTTGCAGTATGTGAATGCCCTGCGCAGAAACCGTGGTGTAGCAAACCTGCAGACCCTGACTCCAGACTTGCTGAAGTATGAGTATATCAGAGAGTTGTATGGCGAGGGACAGTTGTTCTATCTCTACAAGCGATTGAACTGCGATATCATCACCTCTTCTAACAAGAACAAGAATCCAAAGGCAAGCGACTTGATCTTCGTGGTTCCATTGCCAGATTCTGAGACTGAGAACTGATCAAAAATTAAGATTAAAAAGTTCAAAGTCAAGCGTTAATAATTAGGAGTTTTCCAGATTAATTTAACATACGAAATTATATGAAATATCAGATAAAAAACCTCTTAATTGGGGCGATGATGGTCATCGCATTCGGTTCATGCAGTGAGCAGGAGCCGGATGTATTCCAGGATATCAATGGCGTTTATCTCAACAATCGCACCAATACCAATATCCTGCAAGATAAGACTAACGTGACCTTCGTTTATGAAAAAGGCGACGAAATGCAGGTGCCGGTGAAGATTCAGTTGGTGGGCAGACCTTCCGACCAGCCTCGCGAGATTGCCCTGACAGTAAGTTCGGAGGATGCACAGGAAGGCGTGGATTATGTTCTTCCAGAGAAGGCTGAGTTGCCAGCAGGCGAAACAACCTTGGAGTATATGATTACCCTGAAGCGTACTGCCATTCTGAAATCGCAGCAGAAGCACATCCAGGTAAGTTTACAGCCAAATGCATTCTTCACCCTGCCCGTGACAGAGGAAACCACTGCTAATGGCGACGTGGTGACCACCCTGTCTTACGAGATTATCTTCTCCGACCAGTTTACCACAGCACCAAAGGCATGGAAAACTGATTTGCTCGGTGACTTCACTCAGCAGAAGTTTGAGTTGGCCTGCAAGGTTCTTGACCTGGATCCAGCCGATTTCAATGACGATTCGAAGATGACGCTTGCCATGCAGAGCTATGTAAGTTCTGAAATGCAAAGCTATGTGAAGGAGCAGCAGAAACTTCGCAACAGTGGCAAGACCTACGATGCCGATGCCTTCGATGCACAGGGCAATGCTTTAGCATTCTATGGTGAGTAAAGCCATGGGAAGACATTCACTCTCAAAGGAGAAATTAAAAGAAAAACATTAAGAATTATGAGAAATTATAAAATATGGGCAATGGCTCTGATGATGGCTACCATGTTAGCTGGTTGCTCGCAAGACGAGGGCAACTACGACTATCACAGCCTGAACGAGCCTACTATTACGGGCGTGCCAGAGAACATCTCAGTGCTCACCCATGCCAACATCGACCTCGATCCAAATCTGGGCGATAACATCACCGACCTGGATGCCTACAACTATGAATGGAAGGTAATCAACAAGTCGGGCGATAATGAGGTAACGGTACTCAGCAACGAAAAACATCTCTTGCAGGAAATGACACTTCCTGCAGGAGAATATATCCTCTATTTCACCGCCACAGAGAAGAACACCGGTCTGTTCTGGCGACAGAGCTACAAGCTCACCGTGAGTGACACTACATCAGAGGGTTGGATGGTGCTTTGCGATGTAGATGGCAAGACCCGTCTCGACATCGTTTCAAAGATTACTGGTCAAACCTATTTCGATGTCCTCAAGACTACCGGAATGCCAGAGCTGAATCATCCTTATCGCATCCAGTATGCACCCAATAGCGGATATGCTGACTCTCCATTCTATCTCTTTACAGCCGATGGCGCTACCCGTCTTTCAAAAAACAGTTTCATGTGGCAGAAAGACTATGCCTTCAAGTACGAGGTGGCGAAGCAGCAGGATCTGCATCCTCAAAGCATGGTATGCGACCAGAGCGGCATGATGAGAATGATTGTAAGTGATGGTTATGCCTACTCTGCTTCCAACATGGGAATCCAGGGACTCTTTGCTGCTGTCAACAAACAGCCGGTGCTTGCCCCTGCCGTGGGAGCCAACATCGGAGCCGCCTCTTATGCATCCATCTATCTACTTTATGATAATGTAAACAAGTGCTTCATGTCCTGCTGTCCGTTCCTGTCAGGATTGTCGCTTTCAGACGCCTCTTATCACACCATGAAAGAGATGGAAGAGATTGCTACGGGCTATAAGGGTTCTGAGATGGTAACGGGAAATGCCTTTTCGGAATACCCTACCGGTATGGACTTCGTTTATATGGAGAATACTAAGTATGACCCGGGAAATGCATTGATGGGCGTCACCTATACCATACTCCACAGCGGAAAGAAATATGAAGTGTATGGCATCCAGTTGGGCGATATGCTCTGTTATGCCGACTGCACATTCGCACTGGGCAAGGCTTACTATGGCGACCTGAGCGACTGTACCGACATCGCCAAGGCTACCTGCTTCGCCTTCAGTTCGCTGAAGAACTATATGTATTATGCCGTGGGCGGCACGGTTTATCGTGTGAATCTCTCAGAGAAGCCATTGAAGGCAGAGCGCCAGTTTAGCTTCAGCGGCGAGACCATCACGATGATGAAGTTCAACTTCTATCAGAATTCCGCATCAGCCAATGATTACGATCTTATCGTGGGCACAGAGAGCAGTAAGGGTTCCGGCACACTCCGCATCTACAACGGCATGAGTTCAGAGGGCGACTTCTCTAAGGTAATCCCTACCAGCTATTCAGGCTTCGGCAAGATTGTGGATGCTACCTATCGCGAGCGTACCAACTAATTACACCTTATTATATATAAGATGCTTTCAACAGAAAGAAAATTTTAAAACAAAATGAAAATGAAGAATAAGATATTGTCATTGCTTCTGTTCCTGTTTGCAGCAGTGAACATGCATGCCGCTGATGGCATTACGGTGAAGTTTGATGTCAAGAATCCGGTATTGACCAATGTGGTATTGGTTTACCACATGAGTGTCAACGAGTTTGCACTCACCGACGGCAAAGCCACAGTACAGCTCGACGGCATGGATGCACTCTATGCCAATGTATATTATGGCGAGAAGTTCAAAGTAGTCTATCTCCAGAAGGGCGACGAAATGAACATTTCCTTCGATGCCCATGATTTCGACAACACCTTCGCTGTGAAAGGCGGCAACGAGAAGGCTGTTGATTACCTGAACAAGATTCAGTTGACGGCTCTTCCTAATGAGGCTTATGCCCAACCATGGAGCGAGTTCAAGGCAGCTGTGGATAAGAAGATGGCTTCGATGAAGCGCCTGTTGAAGGCACGCAAGTTTGCAGCCAATGATAAGTTCCTGAAGATGGAGGAAGGAAGAATCACTTATTTCTATGCCAACATGATGCTGATGTATCCTGTAAGTCATACATACCTCACTCAGGACACTACAATGGTACTGGGCAAGGAGTATTACGATGCCATCCGCCAGTATGTGAAGGAGGATGAAGATCTTGCCGACATCGATGAATACCGCAACTTTATGATTGAGACGGCTCATATCTTCGACGAGGCTGGCAAGGACATCCGCCAGTATTATCCAAAGGTATTGGCAGAGATGAGTTATATCGGCGAGAACATCCAGAGTGATAAGGTTCGCGAGTCACTGATTCACTTCCTGGCATTCACCTACGTAGAGGGAAATGGTGTGGAGAACATCACCGATCTTCAGAACCTCTATTATACCTACGTTACCTCACCTCGCCTCAATGCCATCTTCAAACAGGCTTGTGCCAAATGGGACAAAGCTGCCGTGGGCCGTCCATCACCAATGTTCAAGGGTGTGGATGTGAACGGTAAGGAGATGACACTCCGCGATTTCCGTGGCAAGTATGTATATATAGATATGTGGGCCACCTGGTGCGGTCCTTGCCAGAAGGAGTTGCCATTCCTCAAGAAGTTGGAGGAAAAGTACAAGGGCAGAAACATCGTGTTCGTGGGTCTTTCTATAGATCAGGACAAGGCAAAGTGGACTGATCGCGTGAAGAGCGGTGCTCTGAGTGGCACCCAACTTTACATCGGCAAGGGCACCAAGTTCCAGAGCGACTATCGCATCAGCGGTATTCCTCGCTTCATCCTCCTCGATCCTAATGGAAGAATTGTCAATCCTGACATGACAAGACCATCCAGCGAGGATACAGAGAAGATTCTGAACAGCCAGCCAGGTTTGTAGTATAAAAATGAGAGTATTATATTCTTTTTATTCATTAATTAAAACCAACGATTATGAAAAAATTGATTTCAATGATGCTGATGCTTTGTGCAATCATCACATTCTCAGCATGTTCGTCAGATGACGATGGTCCAAGCAACCCAGTGAGCAATCAGGTGGTTCCATCTTCTGCAAAGATTGGTTCCGAAGTAACTATTCAGGGAAATGGTTTCGCTTCTGGCCAGACTATTTATCTCCAGCCTGAGCAAGGCGCAGAGGTAAATGCCAATGCCAAAATGACTTCTAATGGTGCTACATTCACCATCCCTTACACCATGACTCCTGGTAAGGTAAATGTCGTTTTGAAGGTGGCTAATGATAGCTTCACCTTGGGCAGCATGAATCTTCTTGCAGCTGACAATCCTATCTCTACCCTTTCATTGCCAGCCGACATGGCCATTGGTCAGGAGGTAACTATCGCCGGTATCGGTTTTGCTCAGGGCGATAAGATTGTTGTTGGTGACAAGACCATTGATGCAACAATTGCAGCAGATGGCGTGAAGTTCACCGTTCCTGCTGATTTGGCAGAAGGCGAGTATGCTGTGTCACTGGTTCGTGGCAATTCAACATGGGAATTGGGTAAGGTATATGCATACCAGCAGCGCCAGGTTGAGAGCATCACTATTACTGATAATATGTTTCTCACCATGATGGCATCAAAATTTGGGCTTACAGAAGAAGGTGTTTTAACACTCAACATGGCTTACAATGCTGATGGCTCTCTTCAGAAAATTACTTCAAATGGTAATCTTTCTTGGGATTTTAATTACAATGGAAAAACTGTGACTGTTGATGGGTACACTTATACTCTTGATGACCAGTGTCGCATTGTCAGCAGTACTGCTATGGATATGCAGACAGGTGAAGATGTTACTTATACATGGAGCTACGATGCAAACGGTTATCTTGTAAGTGTAAAGAAGAATGGTGCTGCCGATAATGATGATGCTAATCTCCTGAACACCTATACTGATGGCAACTTGTCTGCTTATACCTTGAGCTTAGCCAACGATTTCACAACAGACAAGAGTATCCGCACATGTCCAAACACTGTAGAGCCTTTTTATTTGTTGAATACATTTAATTGGTTAATGAGCCGTGATGATTTATTCATAGGTTTCCTCCTCAACCGCAACGTAAAGGTATCTACCTACGTTCCTTCACAGATTATTGCTGATGACATTGATTATAATGCAGGAGAAATGGGCAAAACTACATCTGGTATAGAGAGTTCATTTGCAAACAATACTTTGACCATGCAGGTTGCAGGTATAGCCATTTCACAGGCACAAGGGCTTTATGCCAACAAGGTTGTTGTTACTTACAAGAAGAAGTAATTTCGTTGTTACATACGAAAACAAATAAAAAATTTAAGAGGGTGTGTCATAAGTCCATGATGCACCCTTTTTCTATTTCTATTTTCCTACAAGAAGTGTTAAATCATACTTTTTTTCGATGACACTCCCATTCCTCCAAATACTCTTTTAATTTCCCCTCTCTGCCGGGGTATTTTTTTCTCCCTGCCCACGCAAGAATTTTTCCGTGGGCAGGGAAAAATA
>OQWE01000523.1_pt1 | contig 13286 bp, 16 predicted proteins | sample 1691591 | NCBI WGS metagenome assembly OQWE01 (sample SAMN03418265, study PRJEB22391) | human gut metagenome | biome: human-gut; feature: organic feature; material: feces | host: Homo sapiens | place: Tanzania | collected 2013-01
CGCCCTTGAGAGCTGCGCGCAGACCCTCGCGCTCGCCTTGAGAGGAAGGTGTCGGCGCAGCCGACGGATGAGGTGAAATTGAATAAAAAAGAGTGCAGATTTTTGACCTGCGCTCTTTTTCTCATTGTCCCTCAATGTACATGCTTTCGGCTTTGTTCAGCGCCACCTGAAGCGTTTCGGCCACCTGCCTGGTGTCGGAGTTTTGCTCAATGAGCTCCAGAGCCGTGTCGACCGCGCCGCACAAAACGGCATACATTTTTTCATACTCAACCATAAATTCACCTCATTTAGTCTACACATAGCCTAATAGTAGCACGCATAGCCTAAAATGTCCACTCAATTTGGCTATCCTAATACAAAAAGTGTATTACGGAGGCTGAATATGCAGACGATAGACGCGGTGAAAACGAGAATACTCCGCCTGTGTGACGAGCGTAATATGAGCATCAACAAGCTCGCAACGGTGTGCGCGCTGCCGCCGTCGAGCATCAAGAATATCCTCTACGGCAAGAGCTGCAATCCGAAGCTTTTGACGATAAAAATGATTTGCGACGGGCTGGATATAACGCTGGCCGAGTTTTTCTCAACCCCGGAGTTCGACAGTCTTGAGCAGGAGATACGTTAGTTTTTAGAGGCGCACGATGCTGCTGCGGATACGATTGCTGCGGCAGCCCGGTGTCGATACTGCCGGCAAAACCGGTACGGCGGGCGATCGATGATCGCCCCTACGGTCATAGTCGGAACTCAAATCAATATCGTAGGGGCGGCCATTGGCCGCCCGTTTTTTATGGTTTTCTCCGCGGCTTCCGGTCGTGCTGACGCAATAATCGTATTGGCACAGCTTAAATGCGCCTCCGAAAGAAACGGGAACATTTGATTTTTGCTGCCGTCAAACTATCAAACGAGAAATTTAAGGAGGCGGCAGACATGAAAAAGAATATCCCGACCGTGCTTGCGGTCATCGCGGCGCTGGCGATAACCGGCATAGCCCTCGGACGCTATCTTCTGCGCTGCATCAATCGCCGCGCTCTCCGAAACGGGGCTTTCAGTTTTCGCTGCGTCACCCGTGAGCATCACGGCCTTGAGCTCACCGCTGCCCGATTCGAACAGGTAGAGATATTTATCCGACTTTTCCGACGTGAGCTCGGTTTTCAGCATGTCCTCATACGCCGAGTCCTCGCTCAGCGGCCTCGTCTGTCCGTCGCCGAGCGTCTCGGCTGGACGGTCGAGCTTTGGCAGAAGCTCGCCGATGACCTGTACGGCGGCAGAAAAATAGCGGTCAAGCTCAGCGACGGCGGCGAGCTTGAGACTTTAATTCGCACCGATGATGACCCCGGTGACTGGCAGAGCGCAGCGAAAAGCGCGATAAGCCGCGAAAAGGCGGCGGAGCTTGCCCTCGCTGCGATAGACGGCGACGCGGAAAGCGCAGAGGTTTCAGCGTATATGCAAGCAAACGCCGACGGCATCAACTGGCAGGTCGATATCGCAAATGTCGATATTGGAAACGGCTGGACAGCCACCTATTTCGTCACCCTCAACGCCCTGACGGGAGAAGTGATCACGGTCGATGTAACACGATAGGAATGAAAAGAGTGCAGAACAAAAATCTGCACTCTTTTTCTCGTTTTTTTACTTCTTATTCGTCAGCTCAAGCAGATTATATCGCTCGATGCCGGAGCGGGAGACGCCGAGGTGGCGGCGTATCGCGGCGGCGGCCATGTCACGGTCGCCGAACTTAAGGATATCGCAGATGAACACGTGATCGTTGTCGACCGTGTCGTAAAAGCCCTCGGGGCGCGAGAACAGCAGATAGCTGCGGCAGCGAAACAGCCGGTACTTCATCTGATCGTAGATATCGGTTATCAGGCTGTTGCCGGAGGCCTTTACAACGGCAAAGTGAAAGTTTATCTCCTGCTCAAGCAGCTTTTTGAACACGAAATCCTTGCCCTTATGAAAGGCCTCATCATAGACATCCTGAAGCCTGTGCGCCATCTCGTACAGCTCGTCGAGCTGCTGCTTTGTGATGTTCAGCGCGGCCTCGCCCGCGGCGTAGGACTCTATCATAAGCGTAAAATCGCAGATTTCGTCATATTCTTTTTTATTAAACTCCGCAACATAGTAGCGGCTGTTCTGTATCTTTATATAATTGTTCGCCGCGAGCTTTTCGAGCGCTGCCTTGACCGGGGAGCGGCTTATTCCGAGCTCCTGCGCGATGCTGCTTTCGCTGATGCGGCTACCGGGCATAACTGCGAAGCTTATGATATCCTGCAAAACAAGCTCGTGCACTATATCGTTGAGCGGCATGAACGGATTTCCGCTGCGTATTTTCTCAAACTGCTTGACGTCCATAATATCATCTCCTGTTTCGTTCGTTATAATGTTAAAGAATATCATAAACGTCCGCCGGATGCAAATTAAAATGTGTAAAAATGCGCATAAACAGCATCCGAAACACGCAAATTTTGCTCTAAACGATGCTGAACTGCTTGTAAAAACAAGCAGAGCACCAAATCAGCGGAAAAATCGCCTGTGTGTGAGCTCCAGCGCAGGCAGCAGCTTATCGGGCGAAACGCGTATCGAGCAGCCGCCGTCAAAAAGCTCGGTTGATGTAACGATGATGTCGCTGTGTGCAAGAATGCCCACGGCCTCGGCGAGCGTGTTTGCGTCGGCGCCGCGGCCTACGATGCTCACGGTACTGCGCGCCTTGTCGCGTGTTACGCCGCACAGCTCGGGGCGATCGGAGAAGGAACCCATGACCGTACCCTCGCGTCGGGTAAAGCTAGACAGCAGATGCACACTCACGCCGCTGCGCATCGCGGCCGCCACACTGCGTGAGTGCAGAACCTGCGAGCCGTGCAGCGCAAGGGCGAGCATATCGGCGTAGTCGATGCGTTCGAGCCTCAGAGCCCCGGTCACAAGCCGGGGGTCGGCAGTATATATTCCGTCGACATCGGAGTAGATCTCGCAGCGATCGGCGTTCAGTGCCGCCGCGAGCTCGACGGCAGTCGTGTCCGAGCCGCCGCGGCCGAGAGTCGTTGTGTCGCCGTTTTCTCCGAAGCCCTGAAAACCCGCAACGATGACGATGCGTCCTGCGCAGAGCTCACGCAGTATGCGTCCGGTGTCGATATCCGTTATGCGCGCCTGCCCGTGAACGCTGTCCGTGCGTATCCCCGCCTGAGCGCCGCTGAGTGATACGCTGTCGTGCCCCATATCGGCAAGCTGCATCGCCGTCATCGCGGCCGAGCCGGTCTCGCCGGTGGATAAAAGCGCGTCGAGCTCACGCGCCCTCGGGCAGCTGCTTATGCGCTTTGCGTCGGCTAAAAGCTCATCTGTCGTATTTCCTCGTGCGGAAACGACGGCGACTACATCGTTTCCCGCCATTGCGCAGTCGGATATTATAGCGGCGGCGCACCTGAGCCTTTCGACCCCGGCAAGCGAGCTGCCGCCGAATTTTTGAACAATAAGCATTTCATCACCACAAATTTAAAATAAAAAAAGAAGTAGGGTATAGCCCTACTTCATAGTATTCAGCTGTGCCTCAGCCTGCCATAAGCTCGATGCTGACAACGCCGGGAACTGTGCTCAGCCTTGCCATGAGCTCGTCGCTGCTGATAACGAGGTTTTCCGGAGCTATCGATATTGTCACGAGCGCGACGCCGTTTGCCGGGATAGATTGATTGATAGTCAGTATATTCGCGCCCGATTCGGTAAAGATAGACAGTACCGAGGAAAGCTTGCCCGGCTTATCATGCAGCTTTATGTGGAAGGTCATGATAGCGTCGCGCTTCATGTCGCGGAACGGAGTGATGCAGTCCTTGTATTTATAAAACGCGCTTCGGCTCAGGTCGACGCGCTCGACAGCCTCGGCGACCGTGCGTGCCTCGCCCGTCTCGATAAGCGACTTCGCTTCCGTGACCTTGACGAATACCTCGGGCAGCGCCGTTGCCTCGACGAGATAATATTTGGGTTTTGCGTTTGCCATTTTCAAGCCCCTCCTGTCTGCGTAGGAATGACATTTGTTCGCGTATTACGGAGTTTATCACATTTCGGCGGCGATATCAATAGGCTGCGAAGAAAAAAGTTGGAGGAGACACATACATGCTGCTTGGCATAGTGTTCAGCGTGATCGCCGGTATGGCGATGAGCGTGCAGGGCGTTATGAATACACGCCTGGGCGAGGGGATAGGGAACATGGAGGCAAACGCCTTCGTACAGGGCACGGCCTTCGTGCTGGCACTTGCAGCACTCATGTTTTGGCGGCAGGGCAGCTTCACGGCGCTCGGCAGCGTAAACAAGCTGTACTGGCTCGGCGGCGTGCTTGGGATTGTCATAACGCTTACCGTCATGCTGAGCATAAGGAGTCTCGGCACGACAGTAGCGATATCGATAATTCTCATTTCCCAGCTTCTCGTTGCCGCGCTCATCGATGCCTTCGGCATCATGGGCAGCGAGAGGATAGACTTCGGCTGGAATAAATATGTCGGACTTGCTGTAATGTGCGGCGGAATGCTTTTGTTTAAGTATAATTAATTCAAATAACGGAATATATGAAAAATTTATGATAAATTATCAGAATTTCCAGCAATTATATACTTGAAATTTGGATATAGTATGGTAAAATAGATGACGCTGAACAAAGAGAGTAAAGGGTGATGTGATATGCTGTCAATATCAAAGATAACGGCGGAGCAGGCTCATGTCGCCGGCCGGCAGGATAGTCATCACTTCATGGCTCTTTACAAGGCATACCTGCGCGGCGCCTCCGAGGCTGCCTGCACTTATCGGGAAAGTGAGAATGACTACAGCTTTAAAATGGCGGTAGCAGCGATGGTATTCGCTCTCCTGAGCTGGTTTGTCACAATGTATTTCGTGTTTAAGTGAATTTTTCACCCTGTGCATAGCGCAGGGTGTTTTTACATCCGGGCTTCGACAAAATATTACATAGTTGGGATAAAAACAACGAAATCTGCCGGTATCCAAACCAATTTCGTCGAATTATGTCAACAAATATTTCAAATCATCGACACAGTTCGTGTGCCAAAACGTTTCGGATATGGTAAGTTTATACCATAAAAGCGGCTGTTTTGCTTTAAAAGGTAAGGACAGTGCTGTTCATGTAATTTGCTGGAGGAGAATAGTTATGGAAACCAAAACACGAGTTCTGATAGCAGACATCGACGAGGACTTTCGACGTCTGCTGACCGATGTTCTGTCGCTGGAGGACGACATGGAATGTGTCGGCGGCACGGACAACGGAGTCGATGCGCTCACGCTTGCCGCCGAGCAGCGGCCGGATGTCCTGGTCATGGATCTGGTTCTGCTGAAGCTGGACGGCATCGAGGTGCTGCGGCATTTGCCGGAGGCATGTCCGGGAACCAAGGCAATCGTCGTCACGCATCTTTACCGCAGTGAGATTGTGCGCCAGTGCAGCGCCCTGGGAGCGGCATACTTTGTGCCCGAGCCCTGCGACGTCAGCCTGCTGCTCGACCGCATACGTCAGATAAGCGCATGCCCGACGCAGGAGGAGCTGCTCACCCCGTCCCGCACGGGTGATGCAAATCTTGAGGCGGCCGTCACCGAGATTATACATGAGATCGGCGTTCCGGCGCATATCAAGGGTTATCAGTACCTGCGCGAAGCGATAATACTTACGATAAACGACATGGATATAATAAATGCCGTGACAAAGGTTCTGTATCCCGAGGTAGCCAAAAAGTTCGGCACGACCCCGTCACGCGTCGAGCGGGCCATCCGCCATGCCATCGAGGTCGCGTGGGATCGCGGAGATATAGAGGTTTTGCAGAAGTTCTTCGGCTATACCGTGTCAAATATCAAAGGCAAGCCCACCAATTCAGAATTCATCGCAATGATCGCCGACTGCCTTTCCCTGCGTCAGAAGCAGGGCGTAATGCGCTGAAAACGCCGGCAGCTCAATGCTTTGCCGGGATGGAGGAATATGGTGTGGAAGCGACTGATAAGCTGAACGAACTATGAATTTCCCAGCCGTATAGCAACCTATCATTGATCTCATAGCAACGAACACTCCCTGTCAGTTGGGTATCCTAAACCAACCGATGGGGAGTGTTTTTATGAGCAATTTAAGTTTGGATTATTGCATTGATGAGTTTATGATCTACTGCCGCAGCCGTGATCTTCGGCGGCGAACGCTGGACAGCTATGAGCATACCCTGCGCCTTTTTGAACGCTGGTGTGAGGTGGAACTGAGGATAGACCGCATCCACGATGTGAGCGAGCAGGTTATACGGCGCTATATCACAAATCTTCAGGAACGCGGCAAATACACGTTTTATGCTGATGAGAAGAGCAGAGGGGCAAATTTCCTGAGCGGAGGAGAGATTACAGGCAGCCGGTAACAACGGCCACCGTAACCTACATAATGAACGCTCAGATCGGCTTCAACATGTCCTGGACAGCGGCCTACATCGTCGGCACTGCCTGTGCAGTCGTTTACCTCGTCGGTATAATTATGTACGGCAAAAAGCGCGCTGCAAAAATCAAACTCGCGTAAAAATTTAAATTACCCACAAAATACATTTAAGAGAGCGTAGGCTTGCCTGCGCTCTCTTTTGCTATTTTTCCTCGCTTTCCTGCTCAATGTACATTTCCTCACATTTTCTCTGAGCTTCGATCATTATTCTGATCGCCTCCTCGGTGGCGCGCATCATCGTACGATACATCTCTTCATAGTTTGGCATGATATCACCTCCTGGGTATAGTTTATGCGAATATCGCATAAAATTCAATATGCAATATTCGCATATCATAAAATTGCGCAGGGTGATAATAATGTACAGGCGACTGCGCGATATGCGCGAGGACAAAGACCTCAGACAGCGTGAAATAGCAGAAATACTGAATGTTAGTCAGACGACATATTCGCGCTACGAGAGCGGCGAACTCGATATACCCAGCGCCGCACTCATAAAGCTTGCCGATTTCTACGGCGTGAGCGTGGATTATATTTTGGGGCGAACAGACAAGTTTCTTTAGAAGCGAACGGACGCCGTGCCGATACGTATACTGCGGTAGCCCGAATCGTTCCTGCCGATGAAACCGCGGCAGGCGGGCGACCAATGGTCGCCCCTACGGCTATAGTCGTAAGTAAAATCATATCCGTAGGTGTGATGGTGTGCTACTAAAAAAGAGAGAGCACAGGATAAATGCCTGTGCTCTCTCTTTCGATATTTCAGTTGAGCAGCATGCGGTCGTTATCAAGCGCCCTGCCGGAGCCGGCCCTGAAGCGGTCGAGGAAGTCCTGAACTGTCATGCCCTCGCGCTCGGTGCCTGACACGTCCATGATGATGTTTCCCTTATCCATCATAAGCGTGCGGTTTCCGAGATCGAGCGCCGACTGCATGTTGTGCGTTATCATCATGCAGGTGATCCTGCTGTCTGCGACGATGCTTTTCGTAAGCTCCAGCACCTTTTCGGCCGTGCCGGGATCAAGCGCCGCCGTGTGCTCATCCAGAAGCAGGAGCTTCGGCGGAACTATCGTAGCCATCAGCAGGGTCAGCGCCTGACGCTGGCCGCCGGAGAGCAGGCCGACAGGCTGCGTTAACCGATCCTCAAGCCCCATATCCAAAAGCGCGAGCCTTTCGCGGAACATGGCGCGATCGGACTTGGTTATATGCGAAAACCAGCCGCCGCTTTTTGCTGCCATTGCGAGGTTTTCCTCGATGCTCATGCCGGGCGCGCTGCCGCGCATGGGATCCTGGAACAGACGGCCGATGCTGCGTGCGCGCTTGTGCTCGGGCATGAAGGTGATATCCTTTCCGTCTAGCTCTATGCTGCCGCTGTCGGTGAAGAAGCTGCCGGCAACGGCGTTAAAAAGCGTCGATTTTCCCGCGCCGTTTGCGCCGATGATGGTGATGAAGTCGCCGTCGCGCACATCGAGCGAAAGTCCGCTCAGGGCGGTCTTTTCGTTGACAGTTCCGGGATTAAAGGTCTTGCAGATGTTATTGAGCCTGAGCATATCAAACACCGCCCTTCTGTGCTTTAAGGCCGAGCCGTCGCTTTATCATCGGCATCTGCTTTTTAAGATAAGGTATGGATATCGCAAGCACGACGATGATCGAGGAGATGAGCTTGAGCATGAACGCCGGCATATCGAAGCGCAGCGCAACGGTGTACACCAGCCTGAACAGTACAGAGCCGAGCACAACGCCCACAGCTCGTGTGAAGATGCCGCCCCTGCCCATGATAACGCCGCCGATGAGCAGAGAGGCCAGCGCGATGGTGACCATGCCGGTGCCGATGTTTATATCGACGGCCTTCTGCGACTGAGCCAGCAGACAGCCGGACAGCGCCGTGAACGAGCCTGCGATGCACAGGCCGATTATGGTCGTGAACGCGGTGTTTATGGACGATGAGCGAACCATGTCGGGATTATTGCCCGTTGCGCGTATCGCAAGGCCGAGGCGCGTTTTTAAAAACAGGGTCAGCAGGACGAGAATGACGATAACAGCGATAAGCGCGACCGCAAGCTTGTACTGCTTTGCGAAAGCAGTACCCTTGAGAAGCTCCTTCATGAGCGTAAACACGGTATCTGCCTTGTTCATGTTCAGAAGCGACGAGCCTCCCATGATGGCGATGTTTATTGAATAAAGTCCGGTGTTCACGATGATGCCGGCCAGCAGACTGTCAACGCCGAGCTTTGTCTGCAATAAGGCGGTCACAAAGCCCGAGCATACACCGGCAGCCATCGCGGCGGGTATCGCAAGATACGGATGCCCCGAGAGCACGACTATCGCGCCGACTGCGGCGCCGAGGGTGAAGCAGCCGTCGGTTGAAAGGTCGCACACGTTGAGCATACTGTAGCTCAAATACAGTGCGAGCACCGTCAGCGAGCAGATAAGTCCCAGCTCAAGCGCTGTCTGCCCGAGACTCAGTATCGTTGCAATATCCATGTTGCTTCCTCTTTCCTGTATGGAGACTGTTGTTTACTGCTGAACGTCGCCGAAGCTCTCAGCGGTGGTGATGGTGTTTATCTTGGTGCAGTAGGGCTCAAAGGCCTTTGCGACGGTGTCGTAGTCGTAGCCGAGCTCGGAGCAGATCTCGGTGTTGATGGTCGCGGTGCCGTTATCGAAGGTCTTGACTGCCATGGTCGCGGGGTCTGCGCCGTTGAGAAGGATATCCGCCGCCATGTTTGCGGTCTCGACGCCGAGGTTTGCGTAGTCAACGCCGTAGCCGAGGAATGCGCCGTTGAGTGCGAAGGAGTCAGCGCCGGCGTAGTGAGGGATGCCTGCCTTTGCGAGGGTTTCGTAGATTGCAAGCTCTGCCTTCATGATGGAGTTGTCGGTCGGAGTGAACACGGCGTCAACGCCGTCTGCTACCATTGCCTCGGCTGCGAGCATGACCTCGTCTGCGGTGGAGCCGGTGTGCTCGACGACCTCAACGCCCTTGCCGGCGAGGAATTTCTTCGCCGCCGCGATGGAAGCGGTGGAGGAGTCCTGACCGACGTCGTACAGCAGGCCGATCTTCTTTGCGTCGGGGTCGTTTGCGAAAATGAGGTTCATGATAGCGTCCGCGTCGAGGTAGTCGCTGGTGCCGGTGACGTTTGCGCCCGGCTTGTCGAGGCTCTCAACGAGCTCTGCGCCGACGGGGTCGGAAACCGCGGAGAACACAACGGGGATCTCGTTATCCTCGGTCAGAGCCTGCATGCGCATCGCGACGGGGGTCGCAACGCCGATCATGAGGTCAACGTCCTCGGCAATGAAGTTGGAGATTATCTGCTCCATAACGGTCGCGTCGGCATTGCAGTTATCGTACTTAATATCAAAGGTGACGCCCTTTTCCTCGCCGATGGCCTTGAGCCGGGCCCGGATGTTCTCGACTATCTGATTTAGGGACGCGTCGTCGACATAGTTGCAGATGCCGACCTTATAGACCTTTGCGCTGTCGCTGTCGCCGTCCTTGGTCTGACTGCCGCAGGCGCACAGGGTAAATACCATTGCCAGTGCGCATACGAGCGCGAGTGCCTTTTTGATGATGCTGTTTTTCATTGTTTTTTCCTCCAAAAATGTTTTTTCAGCTTGGGTGCAGATGGAGGGGAGCTTGCCTGTAAAACAAAAAAAGCAGCCTCCCGTCCCAACAATGGGACAAGAGCTGCGCTCCTGCGATACCACCCAAATTGACGAAAGATTCGTCCGCTCGCTTATGCGTACCATCATACGCACCCCGATTGATAACGGGAGGGATCCCGTCGGCATCTACTCAAGCCTTCCGCTTTTTCAAGCCGCCCTCCGAAGTCCATTCACTCCGCACCGCCGACCGTGATCTCACCACCCACGGTTCTCTTAACGCCGGTTTACCAGAGCTACTACTCTTCGTCACAGGTTTGATGCTGCAATTATAGCACCTCATTTTCTCCTGTCAAGCCCCAAAGCAAAATTTTTTCGCAAATTATTTTCGCGGGAACGTACCTTCGATTGACAAGGACACACACGCCTGACAGCGTTTTTTCAGAGGCGCTTTGAGGCAGCTACTGATACGTTTATTGCGGCAGCCCGGTATCAAAAATGCCGACCATCACAGTAAAATTGTCAGCTGACAGGTGCTTTGCAGTTTTGACAGAGCTCAAATGTGTCCGGGCAAGGCAAAGTCCGCAGCGCATACTTGCCGTATACGCAAGGGCTTTAACGCCGCATGGGCGCATTTGAGCCTGCCAAAACCGTGTGTTCCCTTGTTAATCGAAGGTACAGGCTTGCTTTAATTATTTATATTATAGTATCTCCGCACGCATTGTGCCAAATGTATGTATCTGCGCTCAAAAATAAACATATTTTGTTGCAATTGACGGTTGACTTTTCCCATTTAAAGCGCTATTATTTCGACATGAAAACACGGCGGCCCTCGCCGGACGATTTTATGAAGGGAGATACGGCAATGAGCATCTGCACAGCGAAAAACATGATAAACACCGGCAGACGCGCAGTGTCTGCTTACTCCTATTTCGGCTTTATTCAGGTCTGCTATGCAGACCGATATTTTGCTGCTTTGAAATTGTCCGACCGGTGTGAACGCCCCGAAGCTGTTTTCTGATACGGGAAATCTCAGGGTGCTGCCATTCCGGCGGCACCCTGTTTTTTTAAGCAGTTTTTCAACGCTTTAAATTAAAAAAGGAGAAATCGACATGAAAAAGAAAATAACGGCTTTAGTAATGGCTGCCGCAATGTGCCTGAGCTTTGCGGCGTGCGGAAGCGATAACGGCGGCGATACCGCCAAGGATACCTACACCGTCGGCATATGCCAGCTGGTGCAGCACCAGGCGCTCGACGCGGCGACCCAGGGCTTTAAGGATGCTCTGAAGGAGGAGCTCGGCGATAAGGTCGAGTTTGTTGAGCAGAACGCCGCAAACGATATCCCGACCTGCGGCACCATCTGCAACGGCTTTGTTTCCGACGGCGTTGACCTCATCCTCGCAAACGCGACTCCGGCGCTTCAGGCGGCCGTCTCCGCTACTCAGTCCATCCCCATCCTCGGCACTGCCGTCACCGAGTACGGCGTTGCGCTTGGTATAAAGAACTTCTCCGGCACCGTCGGAGGCAACGTCTCCGGCACTTCCGACCTTGCGCCGCTCGATCAGCAGGCCGCAATGTTCTCCGAGCTCCTGCCCGACGCAAAGACCGTCGGTATCCTCTACTGCTCGGCAGAGGCAAACTCCGTATATCAGGCAGACGTCGTAAAGGCCGCTCTTGAGGACAAGGGCATCACCGTTAAGGTCTACACCTTTGCAGACTCCAACGATGTCGCCACCGTGACCGCGACCGCATGCGACGAGTGCGACGCTCTGTACATCCCCACCGACAACACCGCCGCCTCCTGCGCAGAGGCAATAAACAACGTAGCTCTGCCCAAGAAGACCCCCATCATCGCGGGCGAGGAAGGCATAGCAAAGGGCTGCGGCATCGCAACTCTGTCCATCGACTACTATGAGCTCGGCGTTACAACCGGCAAGATGGCCGCAAAGATCCTCACCGGTGAGGGTGATATTGCCACCATGCCCATCGAGTACTACCAGAACCCCGTCAAGAAGTACAATGCCGATCTCTGCGAGCAGCTCGGCATCAGCGTTCCCTCCGATTACACCGCTATCGACTGATAAACAAACAACAAACCGAAACGAGGTCTGAAAAATGACAATGTCCGTATACCTGTCCGCCTTGAGCGTGACAAACCTGATATCGAGAATGCCGGCCGCGGTCGCGCAGGGCATAATATGGGGTCTCATGGCCTTGGGAGTGTTTATAACCTTCCGCCTGCTGGACATCCCCGATATGACCGTTGACGGCTCGTTTGCCACGGGCGGAGCCGTAACGGTAATGCTCCTGCTGGCAGGTATGCCCGCATGGGCGGCACTGCTGATTGCGATAATTGTCGGTGTGCTCACCGGCCTGTGTACGGGCTTTCTGCATACAAAGCTCGGCATCCCGGCCATTCTCGCCGGCATCCTGACGCAGTTTGCGCTGTATTCGATAAACCTGCGCATCATGACCAAGGCCAATCAGACGGCCAGTGTGCAGAAGTTCGGAATGTTCTGGGAAAACGGCAACGGCTTTCTCGTATCCTCGCTGCACATCACGCAGGCGATACTCATAGGACTTGTTATAGCGGCAGTCATTGTCGCTCTTTCCTACTGGTACTTCGGAACCGAGCAGGGCAGTGCTCTGCGCGCAACCGGTAATAACCCTGCAATGAGCCGCGCTCAGGGCATTCATATTGAGACCATGAAGGTCATCGGCCTCGGCATCTCCAACGGCATCGTCGCCCTTGCCGGCGGACTTATGACGCAGTTTCAGGGCACGGCCGACGTAAGCATGGGCCGCGGCGCCATCGTCATCGGCCTTGCGGCCATTGTCATAGGCGAGATACTGTGCGACGCGATATTCAGCAAGGGCTGCAACTTCGCGGTAAGGCTCGGCTTTATAATCTTCGGCGGCATTGTTTACTATGCAGTCATGGTAGTCATACTGTGGCTGAAGCTCGACCCGAACGATCTGAAGCTGTTCACCGCCATTATCGTTGCGATATTCCTTGCGATACCGCAGCTCAAGGCGCGGTCAAAAAGCTCGTTTTCGCGCTCGAAGAAAAGAGCGCTGAGCGAAAGGAGCGATGCGTAATGCTGGAGATAAAAAACGTTTCAAAGACCTTTAACCCCGGAACCATAAACGAAAAGCACGCACTGACGAACCTCAGCCTGAGCCTCGGCGGCGGCGACTTCGTAACCGTCATCGAAGGCCGAGGCCGAGGGTTGCGAGCTTTTCGCG
>OQWE01000524.1_pt1 | contig 13276 bp, 10 predicted proteins | sample 1691591 | NCBI WGS metagenome assembly OQWE01 (sample SAMN03418265, study PRJEB22391) | human gut metagenome | biome: human-gut; feature: organic feature; material: feces | host: Homo sapiens | place: Tanzania | collected 2013-01
CGCTTCCCGGTTCACCCTTGGTTTCCACAACGATTTCCTTAGGAAGTTCCTTCATTGTGAGAGCAGTCTCTGTGAACGACTGTGGTGTCACTGATTCAATAGAAACCTCTGAAGCTGCGATATAGAATGGGAATTCCATAGCCTTGTTCTTGACAACCCAGAAAGCCTTCTGCGACTGATACATTCCTTCTGGGATATAGAGGGTATAGTTGCCTGATGCTGTAACTTCTTCAGAGAGAGTGATGTTGAGACGGTTGAACTCCGCGTCGTCCCACTTCACTTTACCCATACATACTGTCTGCTTCTGCTCGTTGAGCAATTCCACGCTGCGCTCGTGGTCGTAACCGCCGACATTGTAGTTCTTGTCCACCCAGATAGAGAATTCCTTGAGCGATGTGTTTGTCGATCCTGGTTCTGGAGTCATTGCTATAGGACGGATATCTGTGAAGTAGTCAGCATTGATGGTATCGCTCTCTGTATTATAGTATGCGTGCATAGTCTTGCAAGGTACGCCTGCCTTATTCTTCACCACGAGATAGATGCGGTAGAACAATGGGTTCTCTGCCTCATAATAGTTCTTCATGTTGATCTTCACGGAGTTTCCTTCGATCTTGGCGTCAGCAAGGATGTCAGTACGTGGAGTCTTGTCGATTTTTCTCAATGTGGCATGCTTGGCAACCTGGGCATAAGCCACTTCGTATGGCTCGCACTGGAAGTTGAACACCACTTCTTCTGGAAGTTTCTCCATAGAGGTGTAGTTCTTTACATACTCCGTAGGTTCTATCGACTGGAGCACGAGCGGATGCTCACCGATGAAAATTTTGTTGAGACGGTTGTACTTCGATGCTGTGAGAGTAACCTTTGTTATAGGCTGTGATGTATCGTTGGTCCAGATGTTGCCGTCGAATTTACCGCAGTCGGCTGTCATACCGAAGTTGTCGTCGTAGATAACTTCGAGTCTTGTGATCTGATGACCTTCCTTTGCCTCGATTGTCATCGTACCGCTATAGAAACGGAGCTGTGTACCGAACACGAGGTCGTCCCAAAGGCAGTTGTCGTCAAGACCAGACTCCTTGGGTGATACTGTGGCAATAAAGGCGTCCTGCTCAAACACTTTGTCTTCTTTGATATACTCAATGTGTTCAGGAACAACGATTTTGTTGAAGTTGAGAGTATCGACAACTGGTGTCAGCTCCTCAGCTTCCTGTGCCCATGACTGGCAAATGCCAATCAGCATGAGCGCAAACAATAGGAGATAATTCTTTTTCATAATGTCTACTTTTTTAATATCCGCCAACGGCTATGAAGCGGAATGTTATGTTTGCAGTTTTTTTGTGGATGATAGCTTTCAAAAAACCTTTGGCTGCGGACCGTGCGTTGTCGGCAATCAGTCCGCGGCCTATGGGAATCACGGTGTTTTTAGCTTATTTTGTCATTACAGGAATCTTGACTGCCTCGTGGCTACCGTCGGCATACTGTATGTCGAGGATATAGATACCGTTGTGCAATCCTCCTACCTGCATCTCAGCGTAGTTGCCGGCAGCGTTGCTTGTGCGTCTTGTCCGGCAGGCGAGGTCGGTGAGATTGATGCGGGCAATGCGGTTGTCTGATGTCACCTTGATGGTGTTGTCAGAGAACGACAGGCTTGCCTTTTCCATCTTGGTCTTGTTGATGCTGTTCACAACGTCTCCACAAGTGAGGAAGACCGGTATTCTGACGAGAGAAGCCAGCTCGTCGTTTGTATTGACATAGAGCACTGACTCATAGAGTCCTTCTGGAAGTCCGGCAGTGTTGAGCGTAACCTTCACTTCACCCGTATTGCCTGGAGTGGCGAAGAACTTAGGACTGTCCATTGAGAGCCAGTTCACAGCAGGAGCTGCCTTACCGCCGATGTTGGTGCGCAGGCAGAAGTTAGACTCGATGCCGAGGTCGCCGAGTGACCACCATCTGTCGCCGCCCACATTCACGATGTCGCCATATCCGCGGAGTGCTGGAGACTGGTCTGTACCGATGCAATATGAGCTTGGGTCGATGCCTTCAAACTTCACACCCACCCAAAGGTCTCTGCCGGTGATTTCCACCTGGCGTGTGAGGTCGATGTGGTTCCATGAGTTAGACTTCGGTGTGAACTCCTGAGAGTAAAGCAGTTTACCGGATCTTGTCTGTGTGTTCTGGTCGAATATCTGCACTGTGGTCTTTTTTGGAGCAGTGGCGATGTTGATATCGATGCTTTCAACGAACATTCCTGATACATTCTCCAGCATTTCGGCCGGGTAGTACTGTGCATAAGTAGCGGTAGAGTTGCTTGTCAGAGCCACGTGGTTCTTCAGTCCGTGGTCGTAGCGCATGGTGTATGAAGTGTTATCGCTTTCAGCAGGCTCATCGGCTGCAGCCTGAGGAGCTTTTGCCATTACAATCTTAGGTGCTGTCAGATCGTCGTTGTCCTTGTCGAACACGTAGTTGCTGCTTGGATACTGCGGCAGGATGTAAGAGTTGGTGATTGTTCCCTCAAGACGTCTTCCGGCTCCTTCGTTGCCGAATTCGAGTGTCAGTTCCTTTGTCGAGTTTGCAGGCACCACCTCATCGATGGTCTCAACATTGCATTTCATCACGGCAGCATTGTTGTTATATTCAACTACAACGGTGTAGTCTTCTGTCTCGCCGTAATCATACTCACCGCAAGGTGATGGCATATACTTGGAGGCTATGATACGCATGAGCTTCTCGCCTGGAGCCACATTGCCTTCGGGAATCTGTATGTCGATCTTTCCGTCCTTGAGGAGTCCGATGCACTCGTTCTCTTCATCGAATGCGCCGTTGTCGTTCCAGTCCACCCATGCCATGCAGTATGGAGCATTGTGCTTCACTTCGAGAGTGAGCTTCTCGCCAGCCTTGATGGTGGTCTTCATGTCGCGGTTGTCGGTATAGCATGAGCCCTGAGACTCACAGTTGATGTCGCCGAGCTTCACGGATGTGATCTTCTCGAACTTGCTTGTTGTAGACTGTGACTGGCAGTGTGTCTTTGTCACGTCGTTGTAGGTCTCGAAATAGCAGCTCTGGTTTGCGATGTATTCGTCGCCAGGTGTCACGTTTCTGATTTCAAATGAGTTGACGCCAGGTGCAGAGCAGTCGATGCGGCTCTTGAACATATAGTTATAGCTGCCGCCGAGAGCGGGGATAGGGGCATCTACTGTCTCTGTAGCCACGAGATTGTCGCCTGCCCACAGCTCCAGTTTGGTGTCGTTGACTTCTGTTGCGCCCACGTTTGTAAGCATCACTCTCACTTTCTCATGCTTTCCCTTTGCAGTGTAGCTTGGCAGATAGATTTCTTCCACCTTCATTGCCTTGTTGGCTGCCGGTGTGCCGTCGCTCTTCAGACAGAAGCACATTGGCATCCATGCCTCATAGAGTTTTGAATCGTCAATCTGGAGGTAGCCCTTGTAAGGTACCGACGATGCACAGAAGAGACTGAGCCAGCATGAAGGCTTGTCGCCAAGGTCGGCAGCGGCAATAGAGAAGAATCCGTTCTCCAGCTTTATGTCTTCGCCGAGGTTTATAGTGAACTCATAGAGTGGCTTGTCCTTCTCATATATGATTTTGTTGTATTCACCAATCGCGTCGATGATCTTGTCATACACCACCTCGCCCGGCATTCCGTCTTTTCCTCTCTTATAGAACTTCACCTCCAACTTGATCGGCTCGGTCATCTTATGAGTCTCCGGGTCAATGCCGCCTCGTTCTGAACAGCCTACCCAATCCGGATGCATCGGGTCTGAATTGTCATAGTATGAGAACATACCGATGAAGCGCAGGGCATTGATATTATAGTAGCAGCCGCTAAACGACTGATAGAATCGTGTCTTGGTTTCAATACGTCCCATGTCGGCATTCTGATAGCCCACATACTGTGCGGACTGCTCGTATGAACCTCCTACCACAGTGCCTTCGGGGCAGGAGAGGATTTCAAATACGGTAGGTTCGTTGCTTGCAGCCTTACGCGTGTCTGAAAACTCCATGTGGTTTGCCTCGATCTTCTTTCCTGTGTTGTTAACTTCGTCCTGTGCGAAAGCTCCCAACGAAACAGCGAAACACATGGCTATACCCAATAATTTTTTCCTGTTCATAATCTTCAGAATTGTTAGTTTGCGGACAGACCTCCAATGTCTCGCTGTTATTGATTTCAGGTTATCAGACGCAGAAGTCGAAACATGTTGATATAGGAAAAACAATTGTCTTGATACGACCATTGAAAAATCTCCAAGTCAAAAATGTCAACGTCTAATTCTCTTTTTATTTATGTCTTGATGTTTTTCATGCCTGACGATGGTGTGATTATCTGTCTTCCGGGCTATCATATTTATAATTAGACCCAGACGCGTCAGGTAAATTTCCACGGCAAATATAGACAACTGATTTCTTATTCCAAAAAAATCAATATAGACAAATAATAGACCACAAGCTATCTTATTGTTAATCAGAAAGATATAAAACTTACCCTTTTCAAGATAATCAGCGACTGGAACCGTCAATCATCTTTAATTCAAGAATTTGAAAGGCTTTCAATATTACGCATTCCTTATTTTTGTTTTTCGTTATTTGTTTGTTTTCAATTAATTGTTCACTAAAAAATGATTATCTTTGCACATGCGAAAGATTATTCTAATACTCATCACAATATATATCATCTGTTCATGTGGCAGGCAGAAAGCGCCGTCACCCTTTTTCGTGTGGGAACCCACCGATGCCGCTTTCGACTCCGTAACGCAGGACCTGGAGCGTGCCTACTGTTTCAACTACGACAAGGAGAATATCCTGCGGCTTACCCAGAAGCTTGACGACATGGCGAAGGCTGACGCCAAATCGCCTGTCAAGAAAGGGCGTGCCCATTTCTTCAAGGCGCGTTTCTATGACTCTTTCTCTTCCTACACCACAGCATGGAACACTGATGCCGAAAAGGAACTGCAATCAGCTTATGATTCTTATCCCGACACGGCGGCATATCCCTACGACATGCTGCGCATAAGGTATGTGGAGAACAAGATAAAGCCGCGCTCCATCGAACAGGAATATTTCTCAAGTATGAGAACTGCCGAAGAGGCTCGCGAGTTTGGCGACCCGCTCACTGAGGCCGGCGCTCTCAACAACATCAGCTACATCCTTCTCACACTGAAAGATTCCACACAGGCGATTTCGCTCAACAAGAAGGCTGCCGGGATTTTCCATTCGCTTGGGATGTATGACTGGGAACTGAAGATTCAACTGCCTTACACACAGTATTATATAAAGAGCGACCCCAAACTTTATCATAAGATCATTGACGGTCTGTCGCGATACTCTATCGCAAACCGCGACACTCTGATGCGCGTAAAACTGCTCCACCTGCTATTCATCAACAACAACGACGTATCATACATACACTCTGCCCTTAGGCTCATAGCCAACGAGAAGAGCGAGAACATGCGCAATCTCCAGGCTTACTATGAGAGCATTCTTGCCCTTGACGCCTTTGAAAGGGGTATCGACAACGACTCGATATGCAGTCTGGCGGTGTCGGCAATCAACAAGATGACGCCATCGATGATGCCTGAATATTCCCTGTCGGTATATCGTGCGGCAATCGAACTGATGAGGAAGAGGGGTGATATTGAAGCCACCGTGGAGTACTTCAAGCGTTATGAGCGATTGAACGATTCCATCGTCGACGCCAGGTCGCACAACGAAGTGCTACGAAACATCGCCACACGCAAGATTGCAGAACACAAAGCGGTGCTGATGGCTGAGCGCAGCAAGGAGCGGATTGCCTATCTGGCGGTTATCTTAGCTATCATAATCATCGGTGGAATCGTGGTTTTTTATCTCGTCAGACGCCAAAACAGGCTCAGAATGTCGAAGCTTCAGGCTGAGCTGGCACTCACACAGAACCAACTTCAGCTGGCTTCATCGCAGCTCGTGGTGAAGGAAAACGAGAATGTGGTAAGGATTGCTATCGACGCCATGCGCCAACTGGTAAAGGAGGGCAAAGTGGCAAATGCCGAGAGCAATGCTATATGCAACGCATTGAAGGCTCACCTCAACAAGAGCGACGAACTGGAGGCGTTCAGACAGATATACGAGCGCGTAAGCCCTAACTTCGCCAAGAAGCTGAAAGCCACTTGTCCGAAACTTACCGAAGGTCAGCTGCGCATGGCTGAATATGTGGCAATGGGTATGGACAACAGGCAGATATCGAGGGTGATGATGATAGAGTATAAATCTGTCATCACAGCGCGCTACCGCCTTCGCTCCATCCTGAAACTATCCAAAGAGGACAGTCTGGAGGATTATCTGCGCCAGTTCACAGACTATTAGCATAGACTCAGGGTACTGCGGCAGTATAATCTTCCTGTTGATTAAACCCAAAATACAAACAAGGTCTAATGACCGATTTGGATTAAAATTGGGCAACGTGCTTGCCCAACTGGGGCACGGTGCTTGCCCATCATGGGCAACGTGCTTGCCCCTGTTGGGCAGATTTGGTTTCCGATACCTGCCCATTTACGGAGTTCAGCCAATGCATGCAATTCCTGCCATCTGACAATTCCTTTCATCAGCAAACCATCCAGACAATTGCCTGACAATCGAAAGACGGTCATCTATCTGGTTGTCAGAACATTACAACGAAAAACCAGACAATCTGACAGTTTTTGAGCAATTCTCGTTTTTACTAAGAATCAGCGATATGTGCAGTTTTTACTCATATCGGTCACCTTCCGCCAACGGGTAAAAAAAAATGCAAACAGCAATAGAAAAACAAATAAAAAAACGGTTTAATTACCATTTCTTATTAAACATTCCACAAGGTTGTCCGTCTTATAAACAGAAAGCCGACAAACAAGGCGGCAGACAAGCATCATACAGTTTATAACAACAAGACATCACTACAGGCAACAAGGCAAAATGAATATCGACAACAACGAAATAATGAGAACCATAGCCCAAGACAAGGAAAAGGGGTTCCGACTGCTGATGGCGAAATTCAGTGAGCCGCTATATTGGCACATCCGCCGACTGGTGGTGAGTCATGATGATGCGCAGGACGCCGAACAGGAGACGTTTATCAGAGCATACCGCTCCATCGACAAACTCGACAACAAGGATGCCCTGACGGCATGGATATACCGCATCGCCACGCGTCAGGCGCTGACATTGCTGGAACGGAACAAGAAGACAACGCTGATGGGCGAGACGCTCGGCGAACAGGATGCCACGGCAGACATGACTGCCGACAGCTACGTAGACTTCTCCGACCTCGAAGCCGTAAGGCTGCAAAAGGCGATACTATCACTGCCACGCAAGCAGCAGCTGGCATTCAACCTGAGATACTACGACGAGATGGACTACGACCAGATAGCCCAAGTGGCGGAAACGACAGCCTCGACGGCGAGAGTGAACTACCATCTGGCGAAGGAAAAGATAATAAGATATATGCAACAAGAACTCTAAAAGGAATTTGAGATATGGAAAATAACTTCGATTTCAAGACCGTAGGAAAAAGGATGCCCTACGTCATGCCGGAAGGATTCCTTGCGGATATGGAAAACAGGGTGATGGAGAGCGTGGAGGCGAAGACCGCCTCAAGAGGCAAGTGCCGCATCTACAATCTGTTCCGCAGCATGGTGGCAGCGGCAGCAGTGGCAACACTCTTCATAGTATGCCACAGCGCACTACAGCCCAGAAACATGTATGTATATTCTGATCTGGACCAGGCGTTCGACAATCTGAGCTACGATGACCAGCAGCTCATGATCGACGCCTACGACAACGACGTATTCCTGTCGGACACATATAATTCAAACCTATAGATAGCGCTATAACATAAAAAAAATAACAAACCGAAGTTCCGGATGTCTACGAATGTTGCCGGCAGACGAATCGACAAATGACAAGAAGGAACTTCAAAATCTAAAAGAAAGAAAAAAAATATGAAGACAACAAGAACGATAATCCTGACGCTGATGCTGGTGTTCACAGCCTTCGGCACACAGGCGCAGAATGCAAAGCAGCGTATGTCGAGAGAGCAGATGGCGGAAACGCAGGCCAAGCACATCGCTGCCGACCTGAACCTCACGGGCAAGACCTACGACCGCTTTGTGGAGACATACGAGAACTACAAGAAGGAGTTATGGCAGACCGCACCCAAGTGCCGCAAGAAGAACTGCCGCAACAGCGAGACTGAAGAGCAGGTTGCCGAGAAAATGCGCAAGCGCTTCGAGAGAAGCCAGAAGGTGCTCGACATCAGGAACAAATACTATCAGGAGTTCAGCAAATTCCTCACTCAGAAGCAGATAGAACAGATGTATGAGAAGGAGCGCAAGATAATGAAGAGACTGAGTGAACGCCGCAAGGCTAACCGCAGCAGAAGGAAATGACAGAAAGTTTTAGTCATATTGTGAATATACCATATTACCAACAAACATAGCAAGAAATAAAATAATAAAGATTACAAGAACATAAGCGATTATATAAATAGAATAAGTGTTAGTTTTTTCAGGAGGTTGGTATCCGGGAGGATATCAACCTCTTTCTTTTATTCCAAGATCTGCCGTCATGAATAGTCCAATCACAACCATTCTTTATTCATGAATAGATTGGATTCTGATTTTCCAGTAGAACAGACTCATTTCTTCTTTCTCACAAACCGCAGACACTCGTTGAGAATCTCCACCTTGGCAATCTTCATTATGGCGAGATAGAGAAGCGAAGCGATGACGATGCGGGAGAGAAGGAGAAGGGCAAGGTTTGGAATGGCACGTGTGGCAAGATGCGTCACCACCATCACCGCCGCTGCCGAAAGCATGAAGGGCATGGTGTCGGCAAGTACTTCAGCGATGCGGATGCCGATAAGGCGATGCGCCTGCCACTGCCACACGGCAAGCCACAACACGGTGAAGATGGTGTATGCCACCACCATGACATATATGCCATAGCTGCAAGTGAGCAGTATCAGCAATATCTGCATCACAATCTGTGCGATGTTGCACCACATGTATATGTCTGACCGCCCGCCGCTGATGGCGAGCTGCTGATACATGGTGTTGAACGAGAAGAAGGCCCCACCCACACAGAGCACCTGGAGCAACGGAATGCAGTCGGTCCATTTCTCCCCTATCGTGAGCAATATGAATTCATTGGAGACGAGCGACAGTCCGAACATGGCAGGGAAAGACAAGAATGCCGTGAAGCGCATCAGCTTGCGGAACACCCGTTTCTCCCTCTCGCTGTCGTCGGCAATCTGCGCCAGCACGGGCTGTGCCACCTGGTCGATGGTGCCGGATATCGTGCTGAATGCCATGGTGTTCCATTTGTTTGCCTGGGTAAAGTTTCCCACCGCCGCCATCGGGAACTTATGTCCGATGATGAAGGTGAGCACATTGCCGTTGATGGTGTTTACGATAGAGGTGATGAGAATCTTGACGCTGAACGAGAACATCCGCCTTATCGGACTGAAGTCGATATGGAATGTGGGGTGCCACTTGCGGAAGGTGTAGTAATAGCGGCAGATGTTCTGTATGAAGACGAAGAGCACCGACTGCCATGCGAGGCTCCAGTATGCCATGCCGTTGCATGCCATCACCACTCCGCAGATGCCTGAGAGGGAGAGGGCGATGAGTCCTGTCATGGTGCGCTCCTTTGCCATGATGTTCTTGAACATATAGGCGTGGTGGGCGATGCCGAACGACGACAGGAAGAAGGCGAGAAACACGAAACGCGACAGCTTGGTGAGCACCGGCGAATGGAAATACCAGGCGATGAGGGGCGCCGAGAAGAAGAGGATGACGTAGAGGATGGCGCTGGCGATGATGTTGAACCAGAATACGGCATTATAGTCGTTTGCCGTAGGCTCCTTGATGTTAGTGAGTCCCTGTGTGAAACCGCTGCTCTGCAGATTGCCGGCAATGAGAGTGAAGATGGTGAGCACACCCACCACGCCGTAGTCGCCAGGCGAGAGCTGCTTGGCAAGCACGATACCGAACACGAGGTTCAGTATCTGTATCGTACCACTGTTCACCGCTCCCCAAAAGAGTCCCTTGGCTGTCTTCTCCTTCAATGATTCCGTCATCGTTTCGCTGTTTCTTTTCGTTGTTTCATAATGCTGCCGCCACCAAGGTCTGCACGGGGTTTCGCATGTGGCGGTCTTAAGATTATGCAAAAATACAACTAAATGTTTTCTTTCCTTGTCTCTTTCGCTTTTTTTTAACTACCTTTGTAGATGGTATGGACATAAAAGACATAAAAAAAGAGTGGAACGCCAAGATTCTGGATATCCTGAAGGCGTTGACACGCATCTGCGAGGACCACGGACTGACCTTCTACTGCTGTGCGGGAACGGCAATCGGTGCGGTGAGACATCATGGCATCATCCCATGGGACGACGACATCGACGTGATAATGCCACGCCCCGACTACGACCGTCTGCTGGAGATTGCCAAGAAGGAGGATTTCGGGAAGTATGAACTGGTGACGCCCTACGACAACGAGGCATACCCTCTGTATTTTTCAAAGCTGTCTGACAAGACGACGACTCTCGTGGAGGAGCGCGAGCGCCCCTGTGTCATCGGTCTGTTCGTGGACATCTTCCCCCTCGACGCCACCGACGACGACATAGACAAGGCGCACAGGCTGAAAGACAGATACACGAAGATAATAAACCGCCTCAATGCCATATCCACACGCAACACCTTCGGCGAATACATGCAGCTGCTGACAAGCACTAAAACGTGGGGACGCTTCGCCATAAAGACTATGGCATTCTTCTGCCGGTCGGCGATCCGCCGCAGACTGATACGACAGATGGACGGGATGAGCCATCTCTACGACTATGAGAAGGCGAAGAACGTGCAGGTGTATACCGGCTCTTACGGCTACCGCGAGGTGTTCCCCAAGGAATGGCTCGGCAAGGGAAAGACGTTCCCCTTTGAAGACACAACGGTGTTGCTGCCCGAGAGATACGACGAATATCTGCGGCATTTCTTCGGCGACTACATGCAGCTGCCGCCAGTGGAGCAGCGGATAGAGAAACACAACAGGGCTTATCTGAACATGAACGCCAGAGAACCGATAGAGGAAGTGAAGAAAAAGCTGGGATAAACGATCTCATCGAGACAACAATCCTCTTCGAGACAAAAATTCCATAACAATAAAGACAAGAATAAATACAGATACTATGAACTATGCACTCATAATAGCCGGCGGTTCCGGCAACAGAATGGGACAAGACATCCCAAAGCAATTCATGCACGTGGACAACTGTCCGATAATCATCCACACGCTGCTCGCCTTCCAGCGTCACCCCGACATCGACGGCATCGCCGTGGTGTGTCTCGACGGATGGCAGACGGTATTGCAGTCGTATGCCAACCAGTTCTCGGTGACGAAGCTGAAATGGATTTTCATGGGCGGAGACAACGGACAGCATTCGATACGCAACGGTGTGTACGGACTGAAGGAGAACGGTGTGAATGACGATGACCTCGTGCTGGTTCACGATGCCGTGAGACCTCTGCTGTCGCAGGACATCATATCATCCAACATCGCCACATGCAAGAAATACGGATATGCCATAACGGGAATAAAATGCCGCGAGGCGATACTTGAGAGCGAGGACGGATTCAGTACACGCACCAGCATTCCGCGCGACAAGCTGATACGCACGCAGACGCCACAGACTTTCAGACTGAAGAACCTCGTGGCTGCCCATGAGGAGGCTAAGGAGAAGGGCATAACCAACTCCGTGGCTTCTTGTACGCTGATGGCAGAACTGGGCGGCAGGGAGATGCATATCGTGCCGGGATCGGAGAAGAACATCAAGGTGACGACTGTGGAGGACCTGGAAATACTGAAGGCTCTCATGCATGTGCACAAGGAGTCTTGGCTGAAATAACGACATCTATCATGACTGGATACAGAAAGGACATTATCAACGCCGCTGCCGCTCCGCTGCCCTGGGACAAGCTTGAGGGCAGGAACATCCTCGTGACGGGAGCTACAGGACTCATCGGTGGGTGTCTCGTCGACGTCTTGATGGCCCGCCGGGAGCGCTCATACCATGTGTATGCCGCCGGACGCGACGAGGAGAGGGCGCATGCACGCTTTGCCCGCTACTGGCAGGACGAGCGGTTCCACTTCATAAAATTCGACGTCAGCGAACCGTTTGCCGGCGACACTGCGTTCCACTATATCATCCACGCCGCAAGCAACGCCAGTCCGGTGTTCTTCGCCAAGAGTCCGGTGGAGATAATAAAGTCTAACGTATACGGTACCGCCAATCTGATAGACTACGGCAGGAGCCACGGCATGGAGAGGTTCCTTTATGTCTCGTCTGGAGAAATCTACGGACAGGGCACTGGCGAAAAGGCGTTTACCGAGACAGACAGCGGATATGTGGACTGTGCCACGCCGAGAGCGTGTTACCCTTCATCGAAGCGTGCCGCCGAGACTCTCTGTGTGGCGTATGCCGAGGAGTATGGCGTGGATGCGGTGATAGTGAGGCCGTCACACACCTACGGTCCGCATTTCACAGGCAGCGACAACCGTGTGTTCTGCCAGTTCATCCGCAACGTGCTGCGCGGTGAGGATATAGTGATGAAGAGCGAAGGCAGCCAGATGCGGTCGTGGTGTTATGTGGCTGACTGTGCCCTGGCAATGCTATACGTGCTATTGAATGGCGAACGGGGAAATGCCTACAACATCGCCGACACATCATCGGTGTTCTCTATCAGGGAAATGGCTGAGACGCTGGCTCATCAGGCTGGCAAAAAGGTGGTGTTCGCCATCCCTGAAGATGCCGAGAAGAAGGTTTTCACGAAGATTTCCTATGCCGTGTTTGCCACCGACAAGCTGGAGGCGCTGGGATGGAAAACCCTTGCCGGCAACTGGCAGCAGAAGCTGCAGAGCACGATACGGGAGGAAATGGAGAAGGCAGATTAAACGCCTCAACAACTACCCAAGATAAAGCTTCTCATATTTCCGCTGCATCTGTTCCACGCCGAAGCGGACTGCAACGAACTGGCGGGCTTGCTGCGACAGCATCGTGCGTTCGGCATTTGGGATAACGCTGCGGAAGATATGGAAATATTGTTCGTGGCTGTTGTCGTGAGCAACAAGAGGCCAGTCTTTGGGAACGGTCTCATTGAGTCCCTTGCAGCCGCTGCATACCACCGGCAGACCGGCAAACGCCGCTTCTACCGACATCAGCGGAAGGCCTTCGAATTCGGAAAGCATAAAAAAAAAAAAAAAA
>OQWE01000525.1_pt1 | contig 13273 bp, 9 predicted proteins | sample 1691591 | NCBI WGS metagenome assembly OQWE01 (sample SAMN03418265, study PRJEB22391) | human gut metagenome | biome: human-gut; feature: organic feature; material: feces | host: Homo sapiens | place: Tanzania | collected 2013-01
CCATCGGCCAGAAAGCATCTACCGTTGCTGCATTGGTACAGAACCTGAAGGAGCACGGCGCCCTGCCATATACCATCATCGTAAGTGCTACCGCTGCCGATCCTGCAGCTATGCAGTATTACGCACCATTCGCCGGTGCGGCTATCGGTGAGTACTTCCGCGACCGTGGTTACTCAGCCCTCGTAGTATATGATGACTTGAGTAAGCAGGCTGTGGCTTACCGTGAGGTATCATTGATCCTCCGCCGTCCATCAGGACGTGAGGCTTATCCTGGTGATGTGTTCTATCTCCACTCTCGTCTGTTGGAGCGTGCCGCTCGTATCAACGACCAGCAGGAGGTAGCCGAGCAGATGAACGACCTTCCTGAGTGCCTGAAGGGCAAGGTGAAGGGTGGTGGCTCTTTGACAGCCCTCCCAATCATCGAGACCCAGGCTGGTGACGTTTCTGCCTACATCCCAACCAACGTGATCTCTATCACCGACGGTCAGATCTTCCTGGAGACCGACCTCTTCAACCAGGGCTTCCGCCCAGCTATCAACGTAGGTATCTCTGTATCTCGTGTAGGTGGTTCTGCCCAGATCAAGAGTATGAAGAAGGTGGCTGGTACCCTGAAGATTGATATGGCTCAGTATCGTGAGCTGGAGGCTTTCTCTAAGTTCTCTAGCGATATGGATGCCGTAACAGCGATGACACTGGACCGTGGTAGAAAGAACGACCAGTTGCTGGTTCAGCCTCAGTATCGCCCTATGCCAGTGGGCGAGCAGGTGGCTATCCTCTATTGTGGTGTGCACGGACTGATGCACGACGTGCCAATGGACAAGGTTCGCGATTGCCAGGATCAGTTCCTCGACGCTATGCGCAGCCAGCACGCCGACGTAATCGAGACTTTGGCTGATGGTAAGCTCACCGACGATTGCATCGCGGTGATCAAGGATACCATGGCTAATGTAGCAGGACAATATAAAGCGTAATAGCCTATGCCGTCGTTAAAAGAGATTAAGACTCGCATCGCCAGCGTCAACAGTACCCGTAAGATTACGAGTGCGATGAAGATGGTGGCATCCAGCAAGTTGCATCATGCTCAGGTAGCTATCCAGAATATGCTGCCTTATGAGAATATGCTGGAGCATATCCTGAAGAGCTTCCTGGTGAGTACTCCGAATGTGGACCATGAGTTGCAGGTGGAGCACAAGGAAATCAAGCGTGTGGCTCTCATCGTATATAGCTCTAACAGCAGCTTGTGCGGTGGTTTCAACTCCAACGTCATCAAGATGATGATTCAGGCGGTGGACGAGTATAAGGCTCATGGCATTGACGACATCACGGTATATCCTATCGGCAGAAAGGTGGCTGAGAAGGCACAGAAGCTGGGTTTGAAGATTGGCGGTAACTTCTTGGATCTTGCCGATCATCCTAATTCAAGCGCTTGTGCCGACATCGCCCGCAAGCTTGCCAAGCAGTATGCAGCTGGTGAACTCGACAAGGTGGAGATGATCTATCACCACTTCAAGAGTGCCGGTTCGCAGATTCTGACCCAGAAGACTTTCCTGCCTATCGACCTCAGCACAGAGGCGATAGGAGAGGACAACGACCGTGACCTCACATCGAATGTGGCTACGGCGAAGGCTCAGGAGTATCTGCGCAAGAAGCAGGCTGGTGAGGATGAAAGACAGCGTGCAGAGGCGCATCCTCTGAACGATGACTTCATCGTGGAGCCGGATCTGGAGACTGTATTGGGAGTATTGATTCCTAAGCAGCTTCATCTGATGGTTTACACTGCTTTGTTGGATAGTCAGGCGAGTGAGCATGCAGCCCGTATGGTTGCCATGCAGACTGCTACGGATAATGCCGATGAACTCTTGCGTGAACTGAATCTTCAGTACAACAAGAGTCGTCAACAGGCCATTACGAATGAATTGCTCGATATTGTGGGAGGTAGCGTGAATAACTAAGCTTCCCCGTTTCATCATAAAAAAAGAGGTAATCTGGTTTCCCGGATTACCTCTTTTTTTGTCTTACTCAAGTTTCGCAAGAAAGCCCCCACACGCCCTGAAAGGGCAGAAGCTCCTAGCCCAGGGCATCGCCCTGGGTGTTTATGGACGCAAAACTGTCGCCCTGTAAGGGCAAAAGCTTTCAAATACCTGGCAATATACAAAGCTTTTGCCCTTACAGGGCGCCTTGCTGATTGCCATTATACCCAGGGCGATGCCCTGGGCTAGGAGCTTTTGGGCTTTCAGCCCGTACTTGAACCACATGCGAAACTTCAGTGTCTTATTTTTTATTTACCTGTATATTTCTTGATTGCCTTGATGAAGGTATCGCCGTATTTCTTGATCTTGAATTCGCCGATACCGCTGATGAGACCGAATGCCTGGAGGGTGGTTGGCTTCATCTTCGTCAATTCGTGCAGACTCTTATCTGATAATACGATATATGGAGGATAGCCCTGTTCATCGGCAAGATTCTTGCGGATCTTACGCAGATATTCGAAGAGCTTCTTATCTTCTACACCCGCCATTTCTTCCTCGAAAATCACACGCTCGGCATGCACCACTGGTATGTTATGATCTCCGAAAGGAAGATGACTGTCGGAATCCTGTCTGTTTCCAAATTCTGCATTTCCAGCATATCCAGCATATCCAGTTCTTCCTCCTGCTCTTCTTCCTTGAGTCCTGCTCTGCAGGTCTTTGTTCTCCATAATCGCCAATGAAACCTGGTGTTCTCCCTTGAGAACCTTCCAGCCCAATGGCGTGACCTTCATCTGATTATGCATATTATACGCTACCTCGAAGAATCCCATCTGGAGCATCTGCAGCAGATAGGTCTGCCAATCGCGAACGCTTACATCCTTGCCCACACCGAAGGTCTTCAACTCGTTATAGTGATTTCTCGCAATGGCAGGCGTCTGCATGCCTCTCAATATCTCGATACAGGTACCCACGGCAATCTTTTCGCCCGCTCTTACCACGGCACTCAGCGCCTTCTGGGTAAGCACGGTACCATCGAAAGTGCGGGGAGGATTGTTGCAGACATCACAATGACCACAATCCTTACTGGAGGTCTCTCCGAAATAATTCAGGAGGATTCTTCTTCGGCAGACTCTCGATTCGGCGTATTCTTCCATTCTTCGCAGTTTTTCCAGATTCACCGATTTCTGTCCGCTTTCTTCGCAGAAAGAACGGAGGGTGATGATATCTGCCATCGAATAGAACAATACCGTATCGGCAGGAGCGCCGTCTCTTCCGGCACGTCCTATCTCCTGATAGAAACTTTCTATGCTCTTCGGCATGTTGTAGTGAATCACCCATCGCACGTTGCCCTTGTCGATACCCATTCCGAAGGCGATGGTAGCGCACACCACTTCTATCTGGTCCATCTTGAAACGTTCCTGTACAGAGGCTCGCTGTTGGGCAGAGAGTCCGGCATGATAGGCTTCTGCCTGTATGCCATGCTCCTGCAAAGCCTCTGCCACCATCTCCGTATTCTTGCGCGAGAGGCAGTAGATGATGCCTGCCTCGTCTGGGCGACGGGCGATGAAATGGTAAATGAATTTCAGTTTCTCCTTCTTCGTACTTTCCTGGCGCACGGTAAGACTGAGGTTCGGACGGTCGAAACTGCTCACGAAGGTCTGGCCGTTCAGATGCAGCTGGTTGATGATGTCTTCTCGGGTAATCTTATCGGCTGTAGCCGTGAGCGCCATCACCGGCACTCCATTGAATTTCTCGTGCAGGAGTCCGAGCTGGGAATACTCCGGACGGAAATCGTGGCCCCACTGACTGATACAGTGGGCTTCATCTACGGCGAAGAGCGAAATCTTGATGTTGCTGAACAGATAAGGTATCTCGCTGAGGAGTTTTTCGGGAGAAACATAGAGCAGTTTCAGTTCGCCCGCTTCGCATCTTCTGCGGATGATGAGGTCATCGGTTACATCGTTGCCGCTGTTGAGAGCTTCGGCTGGAATGCCGTTCGCCTTGAGGGCTTCCACCTGATCGTGCATCAGACTGATGAGTGGCGAAATGACCACTGCCGTTCCCTCCATTGCCAACGCCGGAACCTGATAGCACAGACTCTTTCCTCCGCCCGTCGGCATCAGCACCAGACAGTCGTTACCTTGCATCACTTCCCGGATGATGGCTTCCTGGTTGGGTCGGAAGGAATCGTATCCGAAGTAAGATTTCAATATCTCGTTGATTTGCATATTTCTTAACTATATTTTCTTCTTTTTCGTTGGATATTCCTGCAAAGTTACGTAAAAAACGGGAGATTTATTACATTTCTTTCTATAAAATAAGAAAAGTTGGCTGAAAAGTTTGAAAATCCAAATAATTGTCGTACTTTTGCGCTAGAAATAAAGGTTTAGAACATGGCAAATTGTAATGTAAACACCCACGAGCGCTTTGCCGACATCCAAATGCTGCGTTACGAGCTGAAGGGATTCGATGCATTGTCGCTCAATCAGAAATTGTATATTTACTGCCTGGCAAAGGCTACCCTGATGGGACGTGACATCACGTTCGACCAGCAGGGAAAGTACAACCTGCGCATTCGCAAAACCCTGGAGGCAATCTATCGCCATTATAAGGGTATAATCGGAGAGGCTATCGAAAACACAGAGACAGCAAGCGATTCTACTACTCAAATCGAAACTTCTTCTGTATGCGATTCCGAAGAATTCAAGTCTTTCGAAGTATATCTGAAGCGCGTATGGTTTGCCAGCGGCATCCATCATCATTATGGCTGCGAGAAATTCAAGCCGGGATTCTCTGAGGAATTCTTCTATCAGTTGATGGAGGAAATCTCTGAGGATGAGTTGCCCCTCAAGAGAGGAGAGAGCAAGGAAGATCTCCTCGCTCAGCTCGTACCTGTCATCTTCGATCCGGAGGTGATGCCGAAGAGAGTGAACCAGACCGATGGCGAAGACCTGGTAAAGACTTCTGCCTGCAACTTCTATGAGAATGTGACTCAGGCGGAAGTGGAGAGATTCTATGCCCGATTGAAGGATGCCTCTAACCCGACACCACCATCTTATGGACTCAATTCCAAGCTCACCAAGCGCAACAACGAGATGATTGAGCTGGTATGGAAGGAAGATGGACTCTATAGTGAGCCTATCAAGGAAATTGTGTCCTGGTTGCTCAAGGCGCAGAAATTCGCTGAAAATGAGGGACAGAAGCATGTCATCGACCTGCTCGTGAAGTTCTATCGCACCGGTAATCTTGAGGATTTCGACCGATACAGTATCGCCTGGGTAGAGCAGCACGAAGGCATGGTGGATTTCATCAACGGATTCATCGAGGTATATGGCGACCCATTGGGATTGAAAGGTACCTGGGAGGGTATCGTGGAATACAAGGACCTGGAGGCTACCCAGCGAACCCAGACCATCAGTAAGAATGCTCAGTGGTTTGAGGATCATTCGCCTGTGGATCCCCGTTTTCGCAAACCGGAGGTGAAGGGTGTTACCGCCAATGTAATCTGTGCGGCGATGCTCGGCGGAGAGGAATATCCTGCTTCGGCTATCGGCATCAATCTGCCTAATGCCAACTGGATCCGTCAGGAGCACGGTTCGAAGAGCGTTACCATCGGCAACCTGACTGATGCCTACAACAAGGCGGCTCAGGGCAACGGATTCAGAGATGAGTTTGTCATCGATGAGGAGACTGTGGCGCTGATGAATCAGTATGCTGATATCACCGACGACCTGCATACCGACCTTCACGAGTGTCTGGGACATGGCAGCGGTCAGCTTCTTCCTGGCACCGATCCTGATGCCCTGAAGGCGTATGGCAACACGATAGAGGAGGCGAGAGCCGATCTCTTCGGTCTGTACTATGTGGCTGACCATAAGTTGGTTGAGTTGGGGCTGACTCCGAATGATGAAGCTTACAAGGCGCAGTATTACAGTTATCTGATGAATGGTTTGCTCACCCAGACTATCCGAATCAAGGAGGGTGACAAGATAGAGGAGGCGCACATGAGAAACCGTGCCCTCATTGCTTGGTGGACGCTGGAGCATGCCGAGGGAGCCGTGGAACTTGTTACGGAAGAAGTAAGCTATGCTTCTGCCGAGGATGCCCTGAAGGATGCTGAGGGAAATTTCGTAACCACCCGCACCTATGTGAAGGTGAATGATTACGGGAAACTCCGTCATCTCTTCGGAGAACTCCTTGCAGAGATTCAGCGAATCAAGAGCGAGGGTGATTTCGAGGCAGCACGCCAGTTGGTAGAGAAGTATGCCGTGAATATCGATCCAGACTTGCATCGCGAGATTCTGGCGAGATACAAGAAGCTGAACCTGGCTCCATACAAGGGTTTCATCAATCCTAAAATGACGCTGGTCTATGATGAGGAGGGTAATCCTATCGACGTAAATCTCGATTATGAGGAGAGCTATACCGACCAGATGCTCCGCTATTCTGAGGAGTACGGAACGTTATAGAAAGTAATGATATAATACGTAATGATATAAATAAAACTTTTTGTTTCTAATATGGCCTCACACGCCCTGAAAGGGCAGAAGCTTCTAGCCCAGGGCATCGCCCTGGGTTAACATGGTTGCTAACCAGTCGCCCTGTAAGGGCAAAAGCTTTCAGATTCCTGGTGATTTATAAAGCTTTTGCCCTTACAGGGCGCATTGCCACCTGCTGCTTTACCCAGGGTGTTACCCTGGGCTAGGAGCTTCTGCCCTTTACCTTTCCCTTCGGCCGGTGACCGTTGGTTCAGGGCGTGTGGGGCTATTCTAATTCTCTATAGAGCTATTTTAATTCTTTATAAATATGACAGATAATAAGAACGAGGAATTTCCGATAGTAGATGAAATGGGCAATATCCTGGGTGCCATCACCCGAGGTCATGCCCATGATGGATGCAAGATATTGCATCCTGTGGTTCATCTGCATGTATTCAATAGTAAGGGAGAACTGTATCTCCAGCACCGTCCGGCGTGGAAGGATATCCAGCCTGATAAGTGGGATACTGCCTGTGGCGGACATGTGGATTTAGGCGAGAGTGTGAACCAGGCGCTTCATCGTGAAGTGAGGGAGGAGCTGGGTATCACCGATTTCGAACCGGAGTCTTTAGGACATTATGTCTTTGAGAGTCAGAGAGAAAAGGAACTGGTGTATGTTCACCGTTGTGTGTATGATGGTGAGGTGAAGCCGAGCCAGGAGGAATTGGCTGGCGGCAGATTCTGGAGTAAGGAGGAAATCAAGGAAAACATCGGCAAGGGTGTTTTCACTCCGAATTTCGAAAATGAATACCAGAAGTATTTCATGTGATATTCTTCATCATGTGATATTTTTCGTCATATGATATTTTTCATCGGAATACGCGGAGTTATCGGAAACATTCTTGCTTCTCGGATTACGCACGGAATTTAGACGGAAAGCGACCTGTTCGGTCGAGGAACCGGAGCAGCATAATGTATAGTCACGCAGATTTCGCAGATGACGCAGATTTTAGGTCAAAAATCTGTGTATATCTGTGAAATCTGTGAAATCTGTGGGACATAAAAAGAGTCAATCAAAAAAATCTGCGTTATCTGCGAAATCTGCGTGACCCTATCAAATGTGGTTTCAGCTCCCTCGACCGCATAGGTCGCTTTCCGTTTAATCCGTGCGTAATCCGAGAAGCAAGAATGTTTCCGATAACTCCGCATAATCCGATGAATAAAAACTCCGCGTGAGATCCGGTGAATGATTCTACGCAGATAAAATTATATCTCGAAGATACCCTTGAGCGCTCCTCTGGCGATATTCTCGAAATCCTCTCCGAAATCGCAGAAGCGCATGACGGCATTGGCGGCAGCATGCTTCACTCCCATATTATCACCCTGCAATGCCACGGCAGCCTGATCCAGGAATTCATTGATTCCACGATCGTTAGGCTCCTTACCATTCGCAAAGAGGCGGGCAAGAAGCTGGAAACCGGCAATCTCATACAGCGGTTTATTGCTTGCAATCCATTGATATGCAATCACCGGCGCATATTCCACATATTGCAGCAGATTGAAGGCAAGCATCTCAGCCATTTCCTGGCTCTGTACCTGTTCCATCCAGATATCCGTGATTTCAGCCAGCATCTTGTCGGCAGGCATGATGAGGGTAGCAAGAATCTTGCACTCTCGGATATCCTCCTTCCAGAGTTCGATGGCGAGGTCGTAATCCTTGCCGTATTCCTGCGCCATCTTCTTCAATTCATAGAAGGGTACACCCCAATTCAGTTTATATCCCAAGCCCTTGTCTCGCATGGATTGCGAACCCGGACCATTCATCAACAAGCGAAAGCTTCGCTTGATAGTCATCAGTTTCTGATGTGTTTCTTCGTTCATTGTGTCGTGTTTAAAATCTAAAGTTTTAATACCTTGCAGAACATTCCTTCGAACTGCTCCTCGATGTTGGCAGGCTTATGCTTGAATATACCGAAGATGGCACTGCCGCTACCACTCATAGCTGCATATGCGGCCCCCAGATTATAGAGCTTCTGCTTGATTTCTGCTAACTCTGGATGCATCGCAAAGATCGGCGCCTCGAAATCGTTGACAAGCTCATCCTTCCAGGTCTCGATAGGCTGGCGGACGATGTCGCGGCAGCATTTCGCAGGCTTCTTAGGGGTGATGGCAGCGTAGGCTTCCTTGGTGCTTACGGCGATGTCATCACGCTTCACCACCACAATGTAATATCCCTTCATGTTGTCTCCAGGACCGCTTACCGGCATCAGAACATCGCCGATACCCTCAGCATAGCAGGCGGTATCTCCATTCTCCGGGTCCGCACTGATGAAGTAGGCACAGTCGGCACCCAATTTGGCTGCATATCGCTCCATCTCAGGAATACCGATGTTCAGGCGGAAACGCTCATCGAGCAGACGGATCATATAGGCAGCATCCGCAGAGCCGCCACCCATTCCTGCCTGAGATGGGATTCGCTTGACGAGATGCGTATGAATGCGGGGAATCTTGAAGTCGGCAGCCAGCATATTATATGCCTTCACCACCAGGTTCTTCTGTTCATCGCAATCCACGGCATTGCCTGTAATCTTCAGGTCACACGCTACCTCGCTAGGAAATTCTTCTCCCATCAGCTTAATCTCCAAGGCATCAGTCAGGGGGATAGGGTAGAACACGGTTTCCAGGTTGTGGTAACCATCAGCGCGCTTGCTTACTATATTTAAGCCAAGGTTGATCTTGGCGCATGGAAATGTAATCATAATCAATCATTGTTTAAAAGTGATACATTAACGATGTGCAATCTATATGCAATCTACTTGCAAAGATATAAAAAATATCCCAAACCCGGTGCTTTTCATCAAGATTATTTTCTTACTTGCATTAAAAATATTAAAAACATCCATATTCTGCAATATCTTTTGTACCTTTGCAAAGTGTATCCTCATTTCAGAAAGAGTGTTTCCGCTTGAGGGAAAATTGATTTTGAGTTAAGGATAGATAGATGATTAGATAAAAATAAAAAAATAAATAGAAATATGAAGAAAGGTGATAAAGTAAGATTCCTGAGCGAAGTGGGCGGCGGAAAGGTGGCTGGCTTCCAGGGCAAGAATATCGTGCTGGTAGAGGATGAAGATGGTTTCGAGATTCCGATGCCAATCAACGAGGTGGTAGTGGTAGAGCAGGATGACTATGCCATGGGCAAGATGATCTCTGCCAAGATGGATGCCAAGCAGAAGGCTGAAGAGCATGCCAACACCGAACTGCATCAGGACAGCAGAAGCATCAAGGCTATCCTGAACGAGCACGAGAATGATGTGGATATGAACGTAGAGGAGTATGATGCTGCCGACCGTGAGATTACCTTCGTGAAGCAGATTCAGGAGCGTACGGGCGGCAACAAGCTCAGCGCTTACCTCGCCTTCGTGCCTATCGATATCAAGGATGTGACCAACACCCGCTTCGAATCGTATATGGTGAACGACAGCAACTACTATCTGCGCTACACCTATCTCGTAGCCGAGGGAAATGCGTGGACCCTGAAGGCGGAGGGTGAAATCGAGCCAAACACCAAGCTCTTCATCGAGGAATTCGGTCGTGAGGCTTTGAATGAGATGGAGCACATCGCCATCCAGATGATTGCCTACAAGAAGGACAAGCCATTCCTGCTGAAGCCAGCTACGGATGTCCAGTTCCGCCTGGACCCAGTGAAGTTCTACAAGCTCCATCTCTTCGAGGAGAATGATTTCTTCGAGACTCCAGCCTATCTCTTCACCATCGTGGAGAACGACGAGGTAGCCCGTCCGCTGGTCATCGATTCCAAGCGATTGAAGGAGCAGATGTACAAGGACGAGAAGGTGATTGCCAACACCAGCAAGAAGAAGAGCAAGAAGGATGACGGTACCCTCATCATCGACCTTCATGCAGACGAGGTGCTTGAAACAACTGCTGGAATGAATTCTGCTGATATCCTTCATTACCAGATGGATATCTTCAAGAAGACAATGGCGGAGAATAAGAAGAATAAGGGACAGAAGATTATCTTCATCCATGGAAAGGGAGAGGGCGTATTGCGCCAGGCACTCATCCATGAGTTGAATTATCGCTATAAGAACTGCACCTATCAGGATGCTTCCTTCCAGGAGTATGGATATGGTGCCACACAGGTAACAATCCGATAAAAGTAATCATATAGTTAAAAGATCAAAGTGTACATTATGAAGTACGGATTTATGAAGGTGGCAAGTGCCATCCCTGCCGTCAAGGTAGGTGATGTAATCTTCAACACCCAACAGATAGAAGATCTGATAGCCCAGGCTGAAGGCAAGGGCGTAGAGATCATTACCTTCCCGGAATTGTCTATTACAGGCTATTCCTGTCAGGACCTTTTCCGCCAGCAGATGCTCCTGGAATCATCAGAGCAGGCGGTGATGATGCTGCTCGATTTCACCCGCAAACTCGACATCATCTCCATTGTCGGCGCACCGGTAGTGGCTGGCGATCTGCTGCTGAATTGCGGTATCGTGATCCAGCACGGACAGATCCTGGGCATCGTGCCTAAGACCTATCTCCCTAACTACAGTGAGTTCTATGAGAAGCGCTGGTTTGCCTCTGCCCAGGATTTGCGCGACTGCGAGGTCCGCTATGCAGGACACAAGGTGAAGCTGACTCCGGATGTGCAGATTTTCCGCACCTATGACGGCGTGCAGTTTGGCGTAGAGATATGCGAGGATGTATGGGCGCCGGCTCCTCCTAGCAACAAGCTGGCACTGGCTGGTGCCGACCTCATCTTCAACCTCTCTGCGAGCGATGAACTCATCGGAAAGCACAACTATCTGAAGAGTCTGCTGAGCCAGCAGAGTGCCCGCACCATGACCGGATACGTGTATAGTTCCTGCGGTTTCGGTGAGAGTACACAGGATGTGGTATATGGCGGAAATGCCCTGGTTTATGAGAATGGAGCTTTACTTGCACAAGGTGAGCGTTTCTCTCTTGATCCTCAGATGGTTATCGCGCAGGTTGATGTGGAGAAACTCCGTTCGGAGCGTCGCACCAATTCCACCTATGTCAATGCCCAGCGTAATATCAAATATTCGGTCCTCGGCGGACAGTTCAACATCCGTAACATCGATGCTGATCCTACCGAGAACGAACGCGAGTTCGTGTTGGAGCGTGAGGTGAATCCTCATCCTTTCATTCCTACCAGCAGCGATATGAATGCCTCCTGCGAGGAGATTTTCAATATCCAGCTGATGGGTCTTGCCAAGCGCATCGTCCATACCCATGCCAAGACGGTGGTAGTGGGTATCAGCGGCGGATTGGATTCCACCCTTGCCCTGCTCGTCTGCGTGAAGGCATTCGATAAGCTGAAGATGGACCGCCGAGGCATCCTGGGTGTTACTATGCCAGGTTTCGGAACCACCGATAGAACATATAATAATGCCATCTCGCTGATGAAGAGTCTGGGCATTACTATCAGGGAAATCAGCATCGCCAAGGCAGTGACCCAGCATTTTGAGGATATCGGTCATGATGCCAGCGTGCATGATGTAACCTATGAGAATTCGCAGGCACGCGAGCGTACGCAGATTCTGATGGACCTTGCCAATAAGATGGGTGGTATGGTGATAGGCACCGGCGACCTTTCTGAGCTGGCTCTGGGCTGGGCTACCTATAATGGCGACCACATGAGCATGTATGGCGTGAATGCCAGCATCCCTAAGACTCTGATCCGCCATCTCGTGAACTATGTTGCCGAGAGTGGAGTGGATGAGCAGAGCCGCATCACCCTGCGCGACATCATCGACACACCTATCAGTCCGGAGCTGATTCCTGCCGATGAAAATGGTAATATCAAGCAGAAGACGGAAGACCTGGTAGGACCATACGAGTTGCACGATTTCTTCCTCTATTACTTCCTGCGTTTCGGTTTCCGTCCTTCCAAGATTTACATGTTGGCAAAGAAGGCGTTTATCGATACCAAGCTGGAGCGTGTGAAGATCAGTGACAACGATCCTGATTCCTACGATGAGGAGACTATCAAGAAATGGCTCAAGACATTTGTTCGCCGTTTCTTCAACCAGCAGTTCAAGCGAAGCTGTCTGCCTGATGGTCCGAAAGTGGGAAGTGTGAGCCTGAGTCCTCGTGGCGACTGGCGCATGCCTAGCGATGCCGCATCCACCATCTGGCTGCAAGAGGCTGAAAACCTCTGAAATTGATTTCGGACAAGCCAAAAGTACAATATTCTTTCTGTTTTCTGGCGCGCCCGTTATATTAATTATTTACTCTTAAAGGGGCTGGATTTTGTAAATATTTGGTTTACAGAATCCAGCCTCTTTTTCTTAATATTTGAGAAATCGATTGCACAAAAATATCAGCAGAAACGTGAAATATCTTGTTGGGCGGATAGACATAGTTTGTAATTTTGCGGCAGATAATTCAACTAATTAATTTTAACTTAACAATTTCATTATGAAGAAACTTGTCGCAAAATTATGGGCGGTTTTAATGCTCATGTTGGTCTCTATGCAGACGATGGCTACAGACACGTTTACCAGCAATCGTACTGATTTCCGAGACGAAAGTATCTATTTCATGATCACCACCCGTTTTTACGATGGAGATCCAAGTAACAACGTGCTCTGCTGGGACAACCAGGAAGCACAGAAGAGTACCAAGGATCCTTGTTGGCGTGGTGACTTCCAGGGTGTGATTGACAAGCTCGACTACATCAAGGCGCTTGGATTCACTGCCATCTGGATTACTCCTGTCGTACAGAACGCATCCGGTTATGACTACCACGGCTATCATGCCATGGATTTCCAGCAT
>OQWE01000526.1_pt1 | contig 13265 bp, 10 predicted proteins | sample 1691591 | NCBI WGS metagenome assembly OQWE01 (sample SAMN03418265, study PRJEB22391) | human gut metagenome | biome: human-gut; feature: organic feature; material: feces | host: Homo sapiens | place: Tanzania | collected 2013-01
ATATGCAACTTTTGGGTACACTATTTCAAAGATCGAATGTTAAACTAACATAACCTATGAAGGGACTTTTTCAGTGCCCTCCCTGGGCTAGGAGCTTATGCCCTTTCAGGGCGTGTTGCTTCTGGTTCTTTGTAGCCTTTCAGGGCGTGCTGCTTCTGTTTTTTGGGACCTCAGCCCGTTCTTAAACCACATGCAAAAACTCAATCTATCATTTACTCATTTACAGCAAAGCCTGGATGGTATGAGCCAGACCATCCTTTAATAATGTAATCGGCTTCCAGCCTAGAGCTTCCAACTTATCCGTAGCAAAAACAGCCTTGGTAATAGGAGTGGTATTGCCATGACTGGCATCATCGGGAATATCAAAGACCACTTTTCTGCCAGCCAGATCAGCAACAGTTTCTGCCAAGGTTCTGATGCTTACATTCGACTCCTCATTGGCTATATTATATGCCTCGCCGTTCCCGCCCTTCAGCAGGATACAAAGCAGCGCCATCGCACAATCCACCACATAAGTCCACGAACGGAACGCCTCCCCCTTACTCTTCAGTACGATATCCTCGCCACGCAATACATTGCGGATAAACTGGGCATAAACACGATTATCGTTCTCTGTAAAGAACGGACCGTAGATATGACTCGGACGGGCGATGGACACCTCAATGCCATACTGATGAGCATAGCAGATACAAAGCGTCTCGGAAGCACGTTTTGCCGAAGGATAGCACGCCCTCACCGTAGTAGGATCGATATACCCGCTATAGCTTTCTTCAAAGACACGACCGTCGCCCTCGCCATAGACTTCTCCGGAAGATACATAGACCAATTTCTTCAAGCCGTGCTGCAGTCCAAAGCGCAGCAGATTATCCACGCCGAAGATATTAGACTTCATCACTCCCACAGGATCCTCGCTATAAAGCTGTGGACAGGCACCGCCAGCAGCATCCACGATATAATCGAAAGAGATATCCACCGACAAGGGAACCGTAACATCAAAAGGAAGAAAATGATAATGTCCGGAACCAAGATACGCCGAAAAGCGCCTGTTAGCCCGCTCTTCGTTACGACCCGCAGCATAAACCTGATAATCCAGTCCCTCATGCTGCATCAGCATATCAACCAGACAGCCACCAATCAATCCAGTAGCGCCCAGCACCAGGATATTCTTGCCCGAAAGCTGCTGCCATGGCAGCTCAAACGCAGCCAAAGCCGCCTTTACATCTTCATTATATAGATTTGTCTGTTTCATCCTACTATCTATTTCCTTCTATTATCTATTTCAACTTATATCGGCAGAGCCTATTATCTATTTCAGCCACTCATCCTTGGTGGTATGCTTCAATGCCTTAAACAGCTCCACATCCTCCGTCTGGGTAAGCTTCAATCCGTTTTTCTCAGATCCCATCACCAGGTGCTGGTTATCCACTCCCAGCTCAGCCATCAAGGTACAGGATGCCACCGTGCCGTCAATACCCTTGTCATCAGCCTCGGCGTGCGCCTTCAGCAAAGTGCCGAGAGGATAGGTATGGGGAGTCTGGGTGCGAACCAGCCGCTCGCGTGGGATGTCGATATTCTTCACACAGTCATCCACCTTCTGCATGATAGCCTCCTTGCAGATCATACCCGTAATGGCATAACCATACTTTCTGCACTTCTCGATATTCTCGGTAATGATTCGCTCTGCCACCAGCGGGCGCACACCATCGTGTACCAATATGATATCATCCTCTGCACATCCGGCATCGCGCAAGCCCCACAAACCATTGCGGATGGAGTGCTGATTGCTGTCACCACCCTCGAAGATCCACTTCAGCTTGGTGATGTTAAACTGGTTGGCATACGCCTGCAGTACCACTTCCCATCCCTTGAGGCACACCACGCAGATGGCGTCTATCTGAGGATGGCTTTGGAAAGCCTGCATAGTATAGATGATAACAGGTATGTTATCAATCGTCATAAATTGCTTTGGGATATCCTGTCCCATACGGTTACCAACACCGCCTGCAGTCAATAATGCAATATTCATAAAGTTCGTATTTTAAGCTTGTCTATTATATTGAATGTTATTATATGAGAAGATCAACGGATAGCAGAAGGCACGTATCTTTGCCATCAAGCCCCGCTGATGCTTGCTGTAGTATATCTTGTCACCATGCTTCAGACAGAGGAAGCAGAGGCAGAAGAGTGCCAGCAGATTGTGATGCAGCATATAATAGCTCATGCGATGTGCCAGCGCAAACTTCGGCTCCCGGGTATGCTCATATATATAGGTATAGAGCATCTGCCAGTTGGGCTGCTGCTGCAATCTGCGATAATTGGCGATACCATAGAGGTAAGGCTGATAGGTAGGGCGGGCATCCACCTTCTTGCCTGCCTGCTTCAGTTCCTCATGACAGGCAGAAGCCAGATTCGTGCGATGCCAGTTCAGCGGTTCATCTACCATCACGATACCGCCGTGCAACTGGGCGCAGATGGCAAGACTCCAATCGTACATGATATTCGGCAGCCAGTATTCACTTGTCTGGATAAACTCCCTGCGGAGCAGCATGGTATGTCCGGCAAATCCGCAGAAGAGCAGCGCCTCCAGGCTGTACTGAGGATTCACAAGATGCGTATGCTCCCTGTCGGCACCACGCAGATGGGTAGAAAAACAGATGTCATGATTGCCGATGGCAGCCACCTGCTTCTCTATCTTGGTAGGAAACCAGACATCATCCTGATCGCTGAAAGCCACAAAAACGCCCGTTGCCTTCATCGCAGCCGACTTGAAGTTCTGATTGAATCCCAGATTGCTGGCATTGCGCGAGAAATGTATGATAGGATACTTCTCGGCATAGGCTGTGCATATCGCCACCGTATCATCCGTAGAACCATCATCCTGGATGATGATCTCCTTCAGGGGATAGGTCTGCGAGAGTATGGAATCCAACTGCTCCCTGATATATTCGGCACCATTGTAGGTGCCCATGATGATTGAAACTGTCTTATTTGTATTCATCCTTCATTCTGATTTATTCATATGAACCCATCAAGGTTACTTCTTTCCCATTTTCTTCTTTACGAAAGCCATACACTCCTTCAGGATGGCAGCACCGGCAATACGCATCACCAGATAGTACAGCACAACAGCCATCAGAATGCGGCAAAGCAGGAGCAGCCACAGATTGTGGATAGACTGCGTGGCGAAATAGGTAGCCGTCATCACCGCCAGGGCTGCCAGCGCAAACGGCAGAATATCCTTCAGGAACATCCATACCCGATAGCCTATCAGGCGACGGGAGAAATACTGCCATACGAACAGCCAGATGATGTTCAGCAGCACGTAGGCGATGACCATCGTGCGGATGCCCCAATGCCATATCAGAATCATCGTCAGAATCTGAACCACACCCAGGGCAAAGGTCACCCCAAAATAAGTACCCGACTTACCGTTGCTCACCACCAGACTCGACATGAGCTGGCTCATCGGAATGATGGCACCACTCACGCAGAGAATCTGCAGCAGGAAGGCACTCGCCAGCCATTTTTCGGTGATAGCCAGGACGATAAACTCCCTAGCCACCATTCCAAATCCCAGCATCAGCGGGAAGGTGATGAATGCCGTGAAGCGGATCAGCTTGCGCAAGGCTTCCAACTGGCGTCCCGGCTGCTCACGAAGATCTACCAGCACAGGCTGAGCCACCGAATCCACCATTCCCTGTATCACGCTGTAAGCCTTGAAGTTCCACTGCGAAGCCTGGTTGTAATTACCCGTATCATGCGCCGTGAAGTAATGACCCAGCAGGATATTCAGCACATTGTTGTTGATATGCGTGGTGATGGTGGAAGCCAGCAGTTTGCAGCTGAACTTGAACATCCTGCGGATAGGTTCAAAATCGAACCGCAGACTCGGGCGCCACGGAGAATAATGCCAGAACAGCACCGTATTCACGATGCTGTAAACGATGGTCTGGGTGGCCAAAGCCCAATAAGACATGCCACAAAACGCCATGATCACTCCTACCACACTCGAAAAGAGCGTGGCGATGATGCCCGACTGCGCCCTCTGCTTCACCATCATGTGCTTGAAGAGATAAGCCGACTGAGCCGTACAGAGGCTGGAGAATAACAGCGACAGGAATGCATACCGGCAAAGAGGAACCAGTGCCGGAGTATGATAATAGCCCGCTATCAGAGGGGCACAGAGAAAAAGTACCAGGTATAGAAAACCACCTACAGAGATATTAAACCAGAATACGGAGTTATAGTCATTATCTGTAGGTTCCTTGATATTCGTGATAGCCGTGATGAAGCCCGAATTCTGCAAGGCATTGGCTATCAGAGAAAAAACAGTAATCATAGCGATCATACCATAATCGCTTGGCGACAACAGTCTGCCCAGGACGATGCCGAATACCAAACCGATAACCTGCATCGCCCCATTGTTCATGGCTCCCCAGAAGAGACCCTTTGCTGTTTTTTCCTTTAATGTTTCTGCCATTTAAATTTATTTTTTCTTGCTAAAACCATGCGAACTAGCGCTTGAAGAGACTCCTCACCACAAACCAGGTATGCACCAGAACCGTGGTGACAATGCCATAGTTGCTGCGCATCACCTCGAAACGCTCCTTGAGCGAAGCCTTGTGATTCTGCACCGACATGCCGCCATCCAGATAGTTGGTGATGACTGCATGCACATTGCGCAACGGAAGATGGCGCTGCTGAGCCGCCTTCATGATGCGGATGCACCAATCCACATCTGCCGAAAGGCGATAGTGAAGATCATAATGGATTTGGCGGGCAATATCCGTGCGGGCATAAAACGACTGATGACAGACGAGCATCCCCCACTTGAACGAGCGCCAGTTCAGCTTCTCGGGAGGCGAAAGACGGCGATGGCGCAGGAATCTTCCTTCGTCATTCACGATATCGGTATCTCCATAAAGCACGCCCGGCAGGTTCTCGCCCTCGCCTACGCATCCCTCCACATACTCCAGGGTATCGTCGGAAGGAAAGACGTCTCCCGCATTCAGAAACACGAGATAGTCGCCTGTGGCACGGTCGATACCCTTGTTCATGGCATCATAGAGTCCCTTGTCGGATTCCGAATAGACCACGATTTCGTGGGCATTCTCTCCAGCCTTTGCCCTGTTTTGGTATGCCCGAACCATTGCCAGGGTCTTGTCCTTCGAAACACCATCTATGATCAGGTGCTCGATATTGCAGTAAGTCTGCTTATTGACACTATCCAATGTACGCTGCAACACACGCTCAGCATTGTAGGTACAGGTTACGACGGTAAACTTAATCATATCCGGTAGTTTTTAAAGGCCATCGCCTGATTATACACCTCAACATATTTCAGCGCCACCGCATGCTGCGAATAGTTATGCATCACCTTCTGCAGGCACGCCTTCTTCAGATTCTCCCGGTCGGCTTCTTCCAGCACCCAGTGGATGCCATCCGCCAGATCCTTGGCATCGCGGTAGTTTGCCACATATCCGTTCTTCTGGTGATCGATCATCTCCGGTATGCCGCCCACCTTGAATCCTACGCTCGGCACGCCGCAAGCCATCGCCTCCATGATGGTATTCGGCAGATTCTCCGACAGGGAAGGAAGCACGAAGACATCGGCAGCGTTGTAAATATCCGCGATGCGCTTGTCATCACTCACATAACCAAGCGAAACGATCGGGAATGAGAGCTTGCCTTCGAACTCCTCGCTGTGTCCACCCAGGATAGCCACGCAGGTATTCTCCCTCATCTCGGGATGCTGCTCAGCCATCAGCCGGCACGCCTCTATCAGATAATCCATGCCCTTATAAGGATTGGTAGCTCTCTGGGCGATAAAGAGGATGATGCGCTTGTCCTTCGGCAGCTGCGTGCGCAGACGGGATTCCAGCTTATCCTGCGGACAATAGACATGGGTATCTATCGGATTGGGAATCGTCTCGATGCGATGACCCGCCAGGAGTCCGCTCAACCGGGCTTCCGCTGCCAGCCATCTGCTGCAGGTAACAAAGGAAAGAGCCCCGCTGTTATACACCTTCTGCTTCTTCTTCCATATCTTAGCCGACAGATCGTTCTTTCCCCCGTTTCCCGGCAGATACTTACAGTTGCCGCAGCCATTGTTGTAATGATGGCAACCCAGGGTGAGATGACAGATGGATGAAGCCGGCCAGATGTCGTGCATGGTCCATACCACCGGTTTTCCGCTGCTGATGATCTTCCGGATGGTCTTCAGCGAAAGCATGCCCTGGTTGACCCAGTGCAGATGGATGATGTCAGCCTCCTTGAACTCAGGCAGTGAAGTGATGTCGTATCCCGCATTGGCGATATCGAGTGCAAAGAGATTCTTCCTGGAAAAATGAAGGCGGCAGAAGATGCACCAGCGCTCCCACAGGAAATTCCACTGCATCCTGAGCGAGCGTGGCAACCCTACCACGGTAATATCATCGGTCACCTTATCGCGCACCAGCATCTTAGCCTTAACACCATTGTTGTTAAGGGCATCCATCAGGCGGTTGGCAGCCACGGCAGCTCCACCCGCCTTCTCACTTGTATTTACTATGAGTACTCTCATGATTATCCTTTTAATTCTGCTTGCAAAGATAATGTAAAAATTTGAGTTAGCGAAGAAAAAGGAAGACTTTTAATAAAATAAAACATGCCACAACTCTCAACGAGCTGTGGCATGCACTATGTTTAACTTAAAAATTCTAATCAAAATAGTCTCACGACCTTCTCAATTATCTGTTAAACAATCTACCTTAAAACCTAATAACTAAAAACCTAAATCTATTACTACTAACCTAAACAATCTATTAACCTTTTGACGCTGCAAAGATAGTACTTTTTCTACAAATCTCCAAATAATTCGGCAAAAAAAGTATTATTTTTACGATTTTTTGATATAAATCAACGAATTATTAGAAAATTCATTAAAAAACTAACGAGTTTTTAACCCTCATTAAGCCTTTTCTATCAATACTGTAGCGTAAGCTGAGATTCCTTCCATTCTTCCGGTAAAGCCCAACTTCTCTGTGGTTGTAGCCTTGATGGAGATCTGATCTTCCTCTACCCCCATCACTTTTGCCAGGCATTCCTTCATGGCAGGAACATGCGGATTGAGCTTCGGACGCTCTGCACAGACCGTTGCATCAATGTTGCCCAGGGTATATCCCTTGGTGGCAATCAGGTCCATCGTCTTCTTGAGCAGAATCTTGGAATCCACATTGAGGGTCTCTGCTGCCGTATCAGGGAAATGATAACCGATATCACGCATATTGGCTGCACCCAGCAGGGCATCACAAATGGCGTGAATCAACACGTCGGCATCACTATGGCCGAGCAAACCCAACTCATAATCTATCTTGATACCACCCAGCCACAAGTCACGGTTCTCTACCAGCTTGTGAACATCGTATCCGAATCCTACACGTATATTCATAATCTTATATTTATTATTAAAGTTATTAATATGTTTATATTCTCTATTCTGTCATACCTATCGCTTGAACAGGTCTTTCAATCCGTCCATATCGAACGCCAGCGTAAAGCGCAGGGTCTGGTCGAGCGGATTGCTCTTGGCGGTGGCTACCACATAGGAAGCATCGAGCGAGAAGACATTCATCTTGAAACCGGCTCCCACCGTGAAGTACTTGCGGTTGCCCTTGCTCTGACTCTCGTGATGATAGCCGGCACGCAGGGCAAACTTGTCGTTATACACATACTCGGCACCTACGCCATAGTTGATTTCCTCCAGCTCTTCCTTGAATCCGCCAGGGGCATCGCTGAAGCTCTTGAAGATACCGCTGATGCCCGAAATATCATTGTATTCGCGATGCACACGGTCTTCATACTCCGAGTTGTCCTCTCCTTCATTCTGAGCAGGAACCGTCGGCACGAGATACTTGTTGGCATCTGCGGCGATGGTAAAGCGGTTGTACTCGTCGATAGGAATCATCAGAGAGGCTCCCAGACGCAGATTGGTAGGCAGGAACTCGCCATACTCCTTACCGCTGAAGGTAATCTTGCTGCCGATATTCGAAATGTTCAGACCTACGCCCAACTGGCACTCACGCGGTCCGATGTTGACATAGTTCTGATAATAGGCTGCGATATCCGCTGCAAAAGCCGAGGCTGGCGAATTTTCCTCCTGATAGTCGAAGCGCAGGTCGGAATAGATCCAGCGGATGGCTGCCGCCAGGGAAAATTTCTCGCTGAGCATCAGAGAGTAAGCCACATCGATCGACATCTCATAGGGATTGATGGTCATCGTATTGTCGTTTTCTCCCGGCTCAGAAAGAAACACCTCACCCATGTTGAAGTAACGGAGCGAAGCGGATACGGCACTGTAATCGCCTATGCGGTAATAGCCCGAGAGATAGGCGAGATTCATGTCGTTGACCAGCGAGCGGAGCCATGGAGTGAAGTTCAGCGCCACGCCCGCCCTGGAGATGTTGAAAGGATACTTTGCCGGATTCCAATACTGCGAGTTGACATCCGGATCGGTTGCCGCACCCACATCACCCAGACCTCCGCCGCGGGCATCGGGCGCTATGGTCTGAGAGATGACGGCATAGTTTACCGGATTGAAAAGACTCTCCTTGGTATCTCCCTCTCCGTTCTGCGCCGATGCCGTCAGCGCCCATACCGAGAGGAAACCGGTTGCGAATATCTTGACGATTCTATTCATACTACATTATTTTATATGATGATATTTTCTATTTTATAATGATCAGTTTCCGGGTCTTGGAGGCATAGCTGCTGCCATCCGATGAAACCTTGACCCGATACAGATAGATGCCCGTACCCAGAGGGCGACCGCCATCTACCGATAGATCCCACTTCACGGTATAGACCTCCGAAGCCGGTACTCCGCTCTCGGCATGGCGCCAGAGCTGTCTGCCCGAAGTATCATAGAGTTCGATCACCACATCCATCCGGCTCTCCGTCCTGTCGTGAGAAACGATGAAGGTGGTGCTGCTGCGGGCTGGATTCTCCGTCACGCCCACATCGAAGAGCGATGGAGCCAGACCGCTTACCACATTGAAGTGGAGGGTGGTGGTAGAACTGTTGTTCTGGATATCCCATGCCGTGAAGGTAAGCTGATGCCTGCCTGGCGGAAGTTCCGGAATACTGTAGCAGGTGGAACCGCTGGTATAGGTTCCGAAATCATACGAGAAATAACCGTTGAGATTGTAGGTCTTCGACTGATCTCCGTCTATCACCAGCTTCAGGTCATGGCCGAGTCCGCTTCCTGCGGCATTGATTCCGTCCTTGTCGGATATCCTTGCCACGAAATAAGGGGTGGTATTCACATTGCCGCCATCCACGAAGGTAGGCGAGTTCAGATAGCAGAATACCGACGGACCGATGGAGTCGTTTCCTGCCACCACGCTGCCGCCCACCTTGAACCGTGCGCTTTCTCCATTCGCCCGCAGCCCCTTGTCGTTGCTGACGGCATAGAGATTCATCAGTCCGGTATCACCCGAATAATTGATATCCTTAGGTACGGCAAAGCTGAAGGCGAACTTTCCGCCGGATACGCTGTCAGCACCCTGATAGAGCGTCTTCTGCCGGTCGTAATACTGGAAGGCGGAAGAAGCTCCGTCGGCAGTGGCATCATTCAGCTTGCAGGTAACCAGTTCCCTGGAATCCCTTACCGTAGCCGTCACTATCCCCTGGAAATCCACATCCGTCTCCACATGTCCCGCAATCCTGGCTATATCTCCGGCTCTCAGCAGCGGAACCGTATCGGTGCGCTGGCAGGAGATGCCGTTGATGGAATCCACCACCACCTTCATCATCGGCAGGTTGAGCGAGAGGGCAGGATCTCCGAGCAGGGCATACTGCAGATGGTTTTCCGAGCGGTCTATCTCGCCCGCCATCACATTGCCCAGCATCACGTCGTTCTGCGCCAGCCGGTGTGCCTCGCCTATCGCAATCGGCTTGCCGTCTTCCCGGCTCAGCACCCTGCGCAGGAAGGCGCGGTTCATATATTTGTTCTGCTGGGCAAACACGGTACGCGTGGTACCATAGAATGCCACAGCTCCACCTTTTTCATTCAGCAGGGCTGCCTCACCGATGGTAGATTTCGTACCGTCAAAGGGCATGATGTCGCAGGATGCCGTCACCCACAGCGGCAGATTCTCGTTTCTGAACGATTCGAAATCCGTAATCTTGAGCACGTTTTCATGCGAAATCTGGGTCTCGCTTCCATGTCCGGCATAATCCATCACCAGGGCACCATTAGCCTGCTGCTGCCTGATGATACTAGAGACTTCGGGATAGGAATTTCCCGTTGAGGAGGTCTGTCGGGTATAGGCATCCCACATCACCTTTCTGATGAGATAGCCCGGATAGAGCGAGGCGATATCGTCTGCCACCTCGTTGGCATCCGCCATGTGGAGATTCTCGTTACCGTCATCTCCCATGAACATCAGGGTGTTCTGCCAGGCTCCGGCATTGGCGTTCTTCTTGTAGTTGATGGTCTTGTCCACCAGTATCCTGGCTTCCTGCGCCGTGGTCACGGGGAATCGTCCTACCGCCACATCCTGCAGTTCGGTTCTCGGATCGGCTCCCTTTCCTTCGCCGATGATTCCCAGCCAGCTGTCGCTCACGTAGCAGGTGGTCTTGCTGAACGAGTCATCGCTCTCATGACAGAGCAGGTAATCATCCGGATTCAGCAGCCTGCAATCTGCCGTGAGCATCCGGTTGTCCCATACGCAGTCGCCGAAGAGCAGCAGATACTTAGGCATGTCAGCAGCCGTTGCCGCCCTGTCACTCAGCATTCGCAGATAGCGGCGGTAGGCATTGGCATCGGGGGTACCGCTGGAAAATTCATTATAGAGTTCATCGGCGGGCACGATATTCACCCGCAGCCCGTCGTGGGTTTCGTGAAATTCCTTGAGCCGCTGTGCCTGCTTGAGCAGTTTCTGCGAGGTTGGGATGATGATCACCATATCGGCTACCCCGTCAGCATGGTGATCCTGCGGAGTGATGCCATACACATACTCGGCGGCAGGAATCTGAGTTCCGAAACCGGCAAAGGGCGCAGGCTCCTCCCAGGTTACGGCCACATAATCCAGATGAACCGGTCCACCGCTGAGTGGCTGTATCTCGATGGTATCCTTCTCCCCGAAATCCTGGAGCGGATAGGTGGCGCTCCTTTCCACGCCTACCGTATAGGCACTGCTGCTGGTATTGGTAGGCAATTGGAGGCTCATGATTCCCAGTTCCTTCTGGTTCTTCCTGATCTGCACCCGGGTGTTGGTGCCGGCGGTAGCAGCCACCACCAGCTTTCCCCGGCTGCATCCGGTAGGATTGGTGATGACCACCTTCTGGGTATCGCCCACCTTGACGGCTGTAGGATGGAAGAGATTCCTTCCACCCTGCATCCAACTGAACCCATCTACTTCATAAAGAGAATGATAATCTTCCGGCATCGGATGGCAGGAAGATACGAAAGAGGCTGAATCTGCCCAGAGACTCGGTGACTCATCGCTCTGGGTGATGAAATAATAGCCATAGTCTGAATAGGGATTGCGGGTGCGCACCGTAGCCGTCGGGCTGCTCCAGCTCACCGCACCGCGGGCAAAGAAATAATGTCTGCCATCCACTACATATTGCGGCACCTCCTTCAGGTCGTCCGTCTCCTGGAGATCCTGGGCATAGAGTGCCTCGTTCTGGAGATTTCCTCCATAACCATAGATCTTCACCTTGTTGATATCCGAGAAACCGGCACGGCGCACCACATCGGCAGTCAACTGATGAATACCCGTTTCGCTCACCCTGATCTTTGCCCATTTTCCGCTTGCCAGCACCGAATGGTCGGCATAGACTGGAGAAGAATCCTCCCCGCCACGGGGCTGCAGTCGGGCTTCCTGCTGCGAACGTGTCAGCAGATGCGACTGGCTCTTCGAACGTTTCAGCGGCTTCGCCTGGATATCCAGCATGAAGCTCACCAGCGCCTGATATCTGTGCTCTCTGAAAACAAGAGGAGAAAAGGAAATCACCAGCAAGCCCTGTTTCCGGCATTCCGTCACCTGCTGGCAGATGGCCACCTGCTCAGGGAGAGCAGCGCCCGAAAGCCGGTTATAATGAGAAATATCGGTAGCAGGCATATCCACATACTCCGGATATTTCACTGTTACCGTATAGATAGAATCCTGATAATCCCCCTGCAAAGGCAAAGAATATACGAATTGAGGCAATATGGAGTCCACCTTCACCTCCTGCGAGGTAAGGTTGAAGAATCTCTGTGCAGCAGCAGGCAGCGCCATCAGCACCAGCACTGCCACGATACAGAGGTATTGCCATATTCTACTCTTATTCATATATTCTTTCTATCTTTGCTGGACCGTGACACGGATCAGGTTGCCACAGCCGGGTTTCTATTTACACATAAAGTCGAGAACCTTTCTATCTTCGAGATAGCCCTCCAGATGGTCGTCGATCTTCACCGGACCGCATCCTGTAGGACAACCCGTATAGAGCAGGTCTCCAGTCTTAAGCGTAAAATACTGGCTGATGTAGGAGATGATTTCATCCACCTTGTAGAGCATATCGCTCGAACAGCCTTCCTGCACATTCTCGCCGTTGATGTTGAGATGGAAGTGGATAGCCTGGATGTCGCGGAACTTCTGGATATCCACCCATTCGCCGATGGCGGCAGAACCGTCGAATCCCTTGGCAAGTTCCCATGGCTGACCCGCCTCTCTCAGCTTCTTCTGCATCTCGCGGGCGGTAAAGTCGATGCCCACGGTCACCGCATCATAATAGCGGTGGGCGAAACGCTGCGGAATGGTCTTTCCCAACTTGCAGATGCGCACTACCAACTCGGTCTCATACTCTATTCTTCCCAGATGATCCGGAATGAAGAAAGGCTTGCCGTTGTTGAGCAGCGCAGAATCAGCCTTGGTAAAAATAACAGGACGCTCTGGTTTAGATAACGTACCATGCAGCGATTTATTGTGTTCGGTATAGTTCATACCGATAGCAAATATCTTCATAACCCCAAAAATATATATAAAAAAGAAATGGGAGTTAGAAGCAAAGCTAAGCTTTAACTCCGTAACTCCCGGATATTCTAATTTAACTATAAGTCAAATTAATGGTTGCGATGAGCAAATGTGATTACTCAGCAACGAGTGTGAAGCGCTTGTAAGCAGTGATCTTGAGATCCTTGCTCTGAGAAGCGAGGTACTGAGCAACAGTCTGCTTGTCGCCATCACCGAACTGGAACTCCTGGTCAACGAGGCAGTTCTCCTTGAAGAACTTAG
>OQWE01000531.1_pt1 | contig 13207 bp, 9 predicted proteins | sample 1691591 | NCBI WGS metagenome assembly OQWE01 (sample SAMN03418265, study PRJEB22391) | human gut metagenome | biome: human-gut; feature: organic feature; material: feces | host: Homo sapiens | place: Tanzania | collected 2013-01
ATTTTTCGGTGTTGATTTATATATTCGTCAGCAAAATTGAATATAACATAACCAACAATGACCTCAGTGTATGGGCCAAAGGCGAACTGGGCACCTATTGAAAGGAATTGACAAGATGAAAACACAAAGACTTATGACACTGCTTGCAGTCACACTCTCCCTCTCCTTTTTTGTCTCCGGGCAGGAAGCAAAACACAAAAAACTGATCGGATTCGACCATTCCACCCCGACACCCCTGTTTCTGAAGAAGAACATCGCTGAAATGGAAAAATATGCTCCGTATGACGGCATCGGAATCCGCGTGGCAACATCCGGCAAGGTCAACGGAAAAACAATAAACTGTTCCGGCTGGACTGTTTGCTCCAACATTCCCTGGAAATATGAATGGTTTGCCGATACGGTCAAGACCTTGCAGGAGATTAAATTCAAAAAATTCAAACATAATTTCCTGCGCACAACGGTCCATCCCGGCACACTCTCTCTGTTCTCCGATACGGACTGGGCTGCCGCAGGCAATAATTTCTCCATATTGTCAAAGATTGCAAAAGAAGGCGGATTGAAAGGACTCTTCTTCGACATTGAAGATTATGCGAATTCTCTGTTCGCCTACAAGAAAGAACGCTATCCGGGAAAATCACTCGAAGACGTGAAGAAAATGATGCGGAAACGGGGGCAGGAAATCGGAAATGCCGTTTTCCGTGCATATTCGGATATCGTGTTGTTCTGCCCGTTCGGTCTCTCCATCAACCGGATCATAGCGGAAGCACCGAATCTGGAAACAAAAGACGCCTGGGCAAACACATACGTTCTTTTCCCGGCGTTCTTCAACGGACTGCTTGACGTTCTCCCCGCGACAGCCGTAATCGTGGACGGACATGAGGGGAGAGGGTATTATGCGGAATTCAAACTGATCAGGAAAATTCACAATCAACTGTCGCCGCGTCTGGTCCAGCCGGAAAATATGGAAAAATATAAAAATCAGGTTCAGCTCGGAATCGGTTTATATCTGGACCCTCATTTTTATCCAAAGGCGATGAAGAAAACGAGCCAGTTTTTCCGGGCGCTGGCTCCGGAAAACAAGGACCGTCTTTCCGTTTTCCGCCATAATCTGGATCAATCATTTGCGACATCGGAGGAATATGTCTGGACCTGGGGCGAAGGAGCCGCATGGTGGAAAGAGGCAGCTCCGGGGAAAAAGATGCCTCTATGGGAGGATTTCTGTCCCGGCGTGACGGCGGCAACAGAGGAAATCCGTTCAAAATATTGATTTTTCCTGAAATCTCGCTTGCATTTTTTCAGAATGATATTCTTTTAAAAGAAACAAAAACAGAATATCGTTCTGAAATAAATCAAATTCAGAGAAGAATCATGCTTGATAAAACAGACAAGGCGATTCTGCGCCTGCTTCAGCAGAATGCCAGAATGCCCAATGCGGAAATTGCAAGAAAAATCAAACTCGCCCCTTCCGCCGTCCTGAAACGGATTCAGCGGATGGAGCAGGAAAAAATCATCACCGGATATGAAGCGAAGATCGATCCCCGCGGAGGGTCACGGGATCGACTTTCGCCTGTTCTCCACGCATCAGCCAGCGGGTCGCAACGTAAACCGTCGCCCACAGAAACGCCGAGAGAAAAGACCAGAATACGCCCAGTTTCCGGGAGGCGTTTTTTTCGATGTTCATTTTTCTGCATCTTTCTCATAGACCGGGATCGCAGAGGTATCCTTGACCGTCTGGAGAATCAGGAGCGTCTGGCAGTCCCTGACTCCGAGTCTGCCGAGCTTGCGCACCAGCGACACATGGCAGTTTTCCTTCGTGGGGATGAGTGTTTTCCTGTTCTGGGGGCAGCGTTACACGACGGCGATCAACTCCTCCATGATCATGTCAAGCGCTCCGGTCCTGACGATTCTGCTGGGGCTGTTCATCGGGGAGAAAATCTCGCTCCGGCAGGGAATCGGCATGGCATTGGGAACGCTTGGCTGCATGATGGTGATCGGAGTGATTGCGGAACACGGGTTCGCATATTCTCCGGCGAGTTTCCGCGGGGACCTGCTGGTGCTTGTTTCGGCATTAAGCTGGTCAATCGCGGCAGTTTACGCGAAAAAAGTCGTGACTCCCGGCAACGATCTTGCCGTAACGACCTGGTCGATGCTGTTTGCCTCCGTCTCTCTCCTGGTCATCAACTGTTTCCGGCTCGGGGAAATCACCCTGCCTCAATCGGGAGCAGTCTGGAGCCTGATGATCTACCTTGCAGTTTTCCCGACGGCGCTCGGTTTTTACGCATGGAACGCGGCTTTGGGACGTGTCAGCCTGAACCTTGTGACGATCATGCAGTATCTGACTCCGATCATGACAATCCTCATGGCATGGGGCCTGCTCGGCGAATCCCTGGGACTGTTTGAAATCGCCGGCGCCGTCCTGGTCATTTCCGGCATTGCCTGCTCCTCTTTCCCGAAACGGAAAAACAGAGTATTGACTGATTCAGGCGGTCAGGCACATGCCGGGAAGATATAGTCCATTGAAGAACTGTCCGGACTTTTTCTTATTACTCGAAGACTGCTTCACCAAAAGCATCAGGAGAATCCATCCGCATGGTTTCAAGATTAGGCGACCAAAGCGAAAGTTCTCCGTTCCACTTCATGGAGGCGGAAAGGAAAGCCTGTCTTCCCAGATTGAAGTTCCATCGGTCTCCTGAACCGGGAGTCCTGACTCCAAGTTCACGGAAAGGTATCCGGACGAAAGATGTCCAAAGATTCTTTTCCCGTTTGGAAATAATCTCCCATTGACCATTCCACGAGATATCTTCGCGCTTGTAAAGAGGATGCAAAGGATCTTCAATCATCCCGAAAACCGCATCATAACGGGAACCGGGAACCGGATTATATACAAAGTGGAAAAACTTTTCCCGAAAACCGAACGGATCAAGAAAAATTTCAATGCAGTCCTGACAATATGCTTCACCGTCCTGCCCTACACCGCGGACTTTACGCTGTTCCGGCAGCTCTGTAACAATACCGAAGTAAATATTTTCAGAATCATAAATAACTTTAAAAGAAGTTTTTTCCGATATCGTCCCCAACTGAATATTGTTCAATTCATGCCATTGAGCCTGACTCCAGGCGCCTTGCGTAAAATCCGCAGCAGTGATCGGTCCCGCGGCTTTCTTCACGGTCAGTTGTTTCCGTTTGGCGCCCGGCAGGATCTTTTTATCACGGAGCATTTTGATATTCCATGTAAACGGAGCCCCCAGCTGTGCAATCAGACGCCCGTTGTTCAAAGCCATGCCGCGGGAGACATTTCCCATGAACCGGATTTCCGGCCAGCCGGGGACCGGTTTCATCCTGTTCTCTGTATCATACCATGAGTTCAGCATCCGGTTACGGGCTTCAATCCACTCTCCCAGTCGGTTGAAGCTGTGCCAATCCGGCATCAGCCGGTAAGTATTATAAAGATGAATGCAGACCGCCAGATTCCTGGTATAATCAAATTCCCGCCGTACTAACTCCAGCCGTTTTTTCACTTTCGGAGAAACAGCCAGATTTTCTGCCAGAGTCAAGTTTTTTTCCATGATTTCCAGTGCATCCGGAGCATAGACCGCTCCCAGTAAAACCCGCGGGTTGGAACCCGGCAATGCATGATTTTCCTCCTGAACGGAAAATGCCTCAAGCCGTTCGAACAACTGTCGATAGAAAATCTGCATCGGAACAGCCGCCTCCTGAAATGCACTGCGGTAAAACTCATCGGCGAGCGTCTCCGGCTTCTGCAGCGGATCATCCAGCAGTTTGCCGTAAACATAATAAGCAGGACCTTCCATTCCCATCGCTTCGCCAAAACCGCACCGGTAGATTCCTCGAATCCGGTTGGCGGCAAAAAGACGGATCTGCCGTGCACAAAATGCAGGCGTACGTTTGGCGGTAATGCCCGGCATCGGATATTCCCCCCAGTTATAAACATAAGCGGTAAAACCGCAAATTCCTTTAATCTTGCTCCATTGCTCGAAAGTCTTCCGGTCATAGCGGCATAGTTCAATGATGACGTTGCCTGGAAACTCCTGAAAAGTCCTGGGCGGCTCCCAAGTGGGAGCATAAGCGATGATCATCACCTTTTTTCCGGGTCGGTCCTGCTTCAGCTTCTCCGCCAGTTGACGATGCAGAATCCAAAGTTTTTCGGCGGGGTCATCGGTATTGCCGAACTTCCGGCACTCATCGCACTCACAGGTAACGTAGCCGTCAGTCTGGGCAAGCTGAACCACCTCCGCCCCACCATCCAGCCGCCTCAGCATTTCGCGGTAAATTAATTCCTGAACCGCAGGATTGGAAATGCAGAGATGTCCATGTGTAATATCGCGTTTACCGCCCTGCATTATGAAATATTCAGGATGAGTCTTGCCGTATTTACGCACCGGAACTGCGGAATAATAGGAGTGTCCGCCGTAACTCCAATAAGCTCCCTTTCCGAAATTATTGTTGGCATAATCATACATCAGCTCATAATTCCGCCCTGCCGCATAATTCAGCATCGGCGTTCGTTTCTGACTCAGTCCCTCCGGTACAGACAAACCGGCAGACCGCGGTGTGGATGTCCCGACCTCACCCGGATAAAGGAAACGGGTTCCCAGATAATTTTCCATAAATACGACCACAGCTTTGACGGAACCGAGAATATACTGAACATAAGATTCTGATTTCCGGCTGCCGAAACCATGTCTGTCATTGCCGCACAGAAATACATTACCGTTACGGACAGCAATCAGATAAGAAAAATCCGGAAGGGATGCCGGGATGATGCCCTGCCGCTGTGCCTCAAGCGTATTGCCGATGAAAATTGCCGGAGTCTTGGCATCCAGACTGTCTTCTTCAGCAATAGGCATTACCACGCCGGACGCCTCTTTTATTGCTGACTGCAAGCGTTCCGCCGCTTGATGCAGATACAGCCGAATCCCCTGATTTTCATACTTTGACGGCAGAATAATCCTGTAACCGGATTTACCGTCTTTCCATAAAAACACTGATGCTTCTGTCTGCCCGGCAGAAAGATTTCCGGCCAGGACGGCAAACAATGTAAATATCAACCAGATCCGTTTCATAATTCTCCTTATTAAGTTATTCTAAAATCAAAGTTCCGGTTTGGTCCTTAAAATTCCGATAGCTTTTCTGATCAAGATTGTATTCCCAGATATAATGTCCCCTGCCGAAGCAGGCGGCATTCAGCTCCAGGCGCATCCCGGAAAACGGTTTCAATCCCAATGCAGACCACGGAAGTTTCAACGTAACGGAAGTTTCCCCGTTTTTCGAGCCGGAAAGGGTAACGGAAGCCGTAGTCTGCGGAAGCTGCCGGTAACGGTCGCCGTCACCCCCGGTTTCAAGATTGGTTTTCTCCCGTTCAAAAAAACTGGCGATGCCCCGGCGGGGTCGCCCGGCAAACCACCAGCGTTTGCCGCGATATCCAATAATAGTCTGGAATTCTTCTCCTGCCAACTGCTCCGGAGAAAGATTGCGACATCGGAAAATCAGAGATAAATTCCGACTGTCCCAACGACACTCCAACCATATCGGTTGTTGCTTGATTACATCTTTCATCACATCGAATCCCGCCTGAACCAGCAATTGCGGCGCTGCACCGGTCTTCAAGACCCGGTTCACAGGCTGAATCCGGTTGGCGGACAGCCAATCCACATCCCAGTTGAACGGCGCTCTCAACCGTCCCAATAAACGCCCTCCGTTTTCCAGATGATCAACCGGCGGACAACCGAACAGACTGAAGACTCCCAACGGAGCAATCTGCGGAGGTTTGACTCCCGAACGGCGGGGCAGTTGAGCGATAAACCGGTTCCGGGCATTCAATGTTGTCAGCATCTCCTGAAAATCAGCGCCGGATTTACTTTGCCGCAACCGGTCAAAAACCTCCGTAACCTTCACCGTCAGTTTCAGGTAATCAAATTCCCGACGAAGCAACGAAAGCAATTCACCGGAATTCCGCTTCTCCGCCCGTGTCAGCAATTCATCCATACGACCGATTACCTCTGCGGGGTAACGCATCGCCATCAGACGCATCGTCTCAATCAAAGCCGGCGTCTGGTTATTCAAAAGCTCCGGCCGATACCATTCCACCCGGCGACTGCCGGGCGGCAGATCGAATTTCAGCCGTTCATTAAGCAGGCGGTAAAACTCCTCCATTTCCGGAGCCGCCAGGCCAAAAGCGTGCCGGCAATACCGTTTCAGCAACAGATCGCGGTCATATGCCGGATTTTCCAGCAGTTTGCCCCAGATATAATAAGATGGCCCTTCCAAACCGAATAATTCGCCGAAACCACAACGGTAGAGACCGTGAATATTGTGACGATGGAAAGATTCCACCTGTTCCGCCAAAGCCTCCAGCGACATCTTCGGCATGAAACCCTCCAACTGGTACCAGCCCCAATTATAAAGATAGGCAGTAAATCCACCTGGTACCCGGTAATCCTTCCAAAGAGCGATTACTTCCTCATCACACGGCGCCAGTTCAATCATCACATTTTCCGGAAAAGCCCGGAACGTCTCCGGCGGTTTCAATGTGGGGCCGTAGGCAAGGATGCACACCTGCTTGCCGGGCCGTTCCCGCAATAACCGTTCCGCCAGCCTGCGATGCAGAATCCATAATTTCTCGCCATAATCTTTGACACCGTAAAGGTTACGGCAGGGCTTACATTCACAGGCGACAAAACCATCACTCTGTGCCAATTGAACCATTTGATACCCTTTATCCAGATGCCGCAGCATTTCCCTGTAAATCCGGGACTGGACCTCCGGATTGGAAAGACAATATTGCGGTTGAGATAAATTTACCCGTTTCCCTTTCACCAAGGCAAAATATTCCGGATGGGCGGCAAAGAACTTCTTTGGAACCGCAGAAGGATGCGAGTGCCCGCCGTAAGTAAAATACCAAGGTCCGGGAAACAGATTGTTGGCGATCTCATAAAATATACCCTGTTCCCTGTCCCCGCCCAAAGTAGTGCAGAATTGAATCACAGGGACTTTCCGGTAGCTGTATGATTCGGGAATACGGATCTGTTCCTGCGGCAGAACTGAAATCCCCGTATCTCCACGGTAGAGAAAAGCGGTACCGGCAAACTGTTCCAGAAAAACTGTCACAGCCTTTACAGAACCAAGCAAAAGCTGATGATAGTCCGGAGATGAGTTCATACCCCAGTTGCCTTCATCCCTGCCGTAAAGATAAATATTGCCGTTTCTTACCTCAATTCGATGTTCCCAGGCTTTCAACAGCTCCGGCTTGATGCCGTTTTTCCGCAACGCTTCGGTATGCCCGATAAAAATCGAGGGACGGTCGGGCTCCATGTCGCTTTCCCGGACAAGAGGCAATGTGGTGCCGGAAGCCTGATGCAGACACTTTACGACCAGTTTGCCCGTCAGTTGCAGATAATAGTCCACAGCCTTGTTTTTAACCTGATCCGGCAGAACCACCTGATAACGGCTGCCGCCCCTGCCGACGACCTCCAATTCAGCCCCTTCGATAGTTATCGCCAACAGCAGAATTCCCAGTATCCGCCATCTCATAATGCACCTCACCAGTTGTCCGGCCATTTAGGCTCGCCATTGGCAGGATCCAACTGACTCTGCCAGAACGTGGATTTCCATGCATAGCTGACTCGGTCTGTGTCTGGAACAGCCTGATATTTCATATAATTTACATGCCCATCGGCAAAAAGAACATTCACTCCGTAACCATGCCGGAAATCCACTGGCCCGCAGTCCTTAGAACCGCTGTTGAGCTTATTTACATAATACCAGCTTCGAGGATACCGGCTTTCAATCATATAGCATAATCTCGATACCCTCTTCAGCTGAGAGATCTTGGGAACCCTCGCCAGTTGAAAAGAGGGATTATTGAACCCGTAGGAAAAAACCTCTGTCTTATTGCCGTTGCTGTCGCTGAAAGGCACGACCGGATTTCCGGGACAGGTCATCCGGTTGACATAAGTCTTTCCCCCGTCATATCGCCAGCCGCCCAGGACTTCGTCGGCATTCTTGTTGCCCAGATATCCGGCAAGAGAACCGGTTTCAGGCGCCCCTCCATACCAGGGCCCTGTCGGCGGATCAGTGACTTTCTGACTGAATGGCACGCACCAATCGTTGTTGTCGGCAATATACATATGGATTGCCTTGCCGAATTGATTCAGATTACTCCCGCAGGAAATTCTCCTGCCGGATTCTCTGGCTTTGTTCAAAGCCGGCAGCAACAATCCCGCCAATATGGCAATGATTGCAATCACGACCAGGAGTTCTATCAATGTGAAATTCCGCCTTTTGTTTTCTCTTTTCATTTTCCATCCTTTCCATAATTGTTTTTCTTTGCATAAGCAAGTGTCTTTTTAATCACAAGTGATGTCGCTATTTCCACATGGCTGTTCTGCTCCGTTTTCCCATTCTCGTAATAATCCAGAAGCAGTTTCAACGCCTTGTAGCCGATCGAGTAAAAAGGAAGACTGATTGTAGTGAGATTCTCCTCCGAAGTAATGGAGACACCGTCGTAACCGACGACGGAAATATCCTCGGGAACTTTTAACCCGAGTTCCGTCAGAGCATCAATCACACAATGCGCAGTCTCGTCATTGACGCACCAGTAAACAGTAGGAAGATTTCCTTCTTTTTTCTTTTTCTTCAAAATCCTCAGAGTCGCGGAAAAATTCCGGCATTGAAAACAGTGGAACCTCTCATCGCAATCCAATCTGTATCTCTCAAAAATCCGAAGGAGCTTTTCCGCACGGGAATAGGATTCATAAACAAAATAACCGCCGCTTCCTTCCTCATGAAACGAAGACATGTAATTCACGATCCCTATGGACTGATGCCCGAACGCCTGAATCTGTTCCGCCAGTGCGTAACCGCCGGAAGACGGATCAGCGGTCACAGTACCCACATTCGGAAAATGCGGATAAGCGGAAATCATGACCTGTGGAAGTTTTTCAAACTTCATCAGTCGCTCCAGCGGACGATCCGGATAGACATCACGCCCGCCGATATGGATCACTCCGATCAGCCGCTTGGCAAGTTCGTCGATGAAACGGTCGATCTCCGCATAGGAAGCATTGAAGTCAGGCAACTGAATCATGATCGTGGAGATGTTTCTTGCCGCGGCGCTGTCAATGATACCTTTGATATAATGCATGGTAAGGCTGTTCGCCTCAATCAGACTGGAAAACTGCTGCGGAATGATGATACCGATATTCGGGAACGGAGCCACCAGTTTCCGGCGGCTCTCAGCAGAAATGCAAAGTGTTTTTGAAGTCCAGCGGGTCAGCAGGCCTTCTTTCAGAAGTTCACAGTAGGCTTTGCTGACAGTAGTCCGGTCCACGCCGAGTTGTTCCGAAAGCCGCCGCTCGGAAATCATCCGCTCATTGCTGTTCAGGCAGGTCATTCCGATCTGGCGGCGAAGCGCCCCTGCCAGTTGAAGGTAGAGCGGTTCGGAATTCTCCTTGTTCAAACTGATTTCCGTATATTTCAATTGTTGTCTCATCGGGATTTCATCGCTCCTTTGTCTTTAATTATAAGCATAAATTCCTGTTTGACAAGACACCAAAATCAAAAAACGAAAAAATTATAAAATTTTTGGCAGGTATTTATCTGCCAAAAAATATAATATGCTCCGGTTGACATTTGTCCGGGGAAAGGATATGATAACAGAAACGGGATTTCCGGACGGAATCCGGCAATGCCGGACCGTTTTTGAATGAACTGCCGCACTGTAAGCCGCGGAGGATGGAAAGCCAGAACAATGACGAAAGACCGAAACAGTATGATGCAGGCCGTTGACCTGCCGCTATCCAACTGCATCAGTTCGCCGCCGGACCACGGCAGGGGCAGAGCCCTTGACCCGAGAAGAATGCTTATATATTCTTCCGCTTCAAAGCCGCATCGAGGACCGGGATATGGAACCCGAACAGAATAAAATTTTTAACCTGAAAGGACTCTCATGAAAATATTTTTCATTCTGCTCCCGCTCCTGTTTTCCATTTCTTTCTATGCCCAGGATGCGGAACTCCTGAAAAAAATCGGCGCACGGAAAGACAAAGACGGCAATATTCTGCTGGGAAAGGCTTTCATCAGGAAGGATGACCGGTCCATCTCCTTTCCCGGCAGAATCAACGTCCGGGAAGGCGTAATCGAAGTGCTGGTCTCGACGCCGCGCGGAAGAATGCACGAAAGCCTGATCGTGACGGAGCTTGACCCGTTTCAGCTTCAAATGGCGTTGGTTCTTGCCGGATACGACAACGGAGACATAACGCGGGGAGCTCCTTTTCATATTGAGATCATTTACGGAAAATCCAGGCGAATCAACGTCGATGAATGGCTTTACGACAGCACCGCCGGAAAACCAAAGGAAAAAGGGACCTATGTTTTCGTCGGTTCCAGCTTCAAGGACAAGCAATGCCTCGCATCTCTGGAAGGAAATCTGATCAATATCAACAGTCTGGACAAGAACACCATTCTGAATGCCGCTCTGAGCCCAAAATCAGCATTGCACGAATACATTGTGCGGAAAGAGAAGATACCGGAAGCCGGATTGAAAAACAGAGAATCCCCTCTGGAGGGTTATGAAGAAACTCCGGTCCGTGTAATCCTTGTGCCTGTTGTCACCCCGGCAGACACCGGAAAAAACGGAAAAAGAGAAATGGCCCCTGCGGAAGGTCCAAAAACAAAATAAAAATTCATGTTTTATCAGGTCTTTTATTGCATTATTTCGATTTTTTCATATAATTAACACCGGAAGCAGAATAAATTATCGCGGTGCAAGCGTATTTTTTTGAATGAATCGGGCAAAAGGGTCTGACCAAATGAAGAAAAGAGTGGATTATTCGGAAATCAAGCTGGACCACAGAAAGCCGGACCTGCTGTTTCTTCAACTGGAAGAGGAACTGCGCCGCCTGTTCCGGAATATCACTGTAAAGGCGGATCTCCGCCTGCCTTCGACACGGGAACTGGCGCAACATCTGGGAATCGACCGGAAGACAGTCGCACGCGCCTACCACGGTCTTCTGGAAAAAGGATTCATTGAGCGGAAGTCACCGAAAATCCTGCAGATTGCAAAATCCCTGCCGCGAAAACAGCTTGCACCATATCCCAACATCGGCATCATTCTGCCTTACCGTTTTTCCGAGCTGATTGAACACAACAGCGGCATATCATTACAGTTCATCAAGGGAATCATTGATTCCGCGGCGGAAAAAAGGCTCTCCACAATCATGCTGGAACTTCCTCCCGCATCGGCGCCGCCCGATGAGATCGAAGAATTCAACAGCAGCCTGTTGAAGCGCCTGCTCGGGATTGTCCACATCGGCGGACGCGACTGTTTCCCCGACCGGCCGCTGGAGGCTGTCATGAAAAACGAGGCTCTGCCGCAGGTTCTGATCTCCGCCTATCCCGATATTCCGAACGTCGGAGCCGTTGTCTGCGATCCAAGTTCCGGCGGCAGGACGCTGGCGGAACAGCTTCGCGCAATGCGGCATAGAAAAGTCGGCCTGCTGATTTACAACTCCAGCCTTGAGTCCACCGGAACGGACGGCTATTTTTCCTATGCCTCCTACCGGCGCGCCGGCATCATCCGCAACATCCTGATGGAATACGGGCTTGACTGTGATGAAAAATATTGCAGTTACGGCTGCACCTCTTATCATACGGTTTTCAATGTGCTGAAAAAGAAAAAAACGGCGGGAAATCTTCCGACGGTATTCTGGTGCCATAACGATGAGGTGGCGCGCTGGTGCATCAAGGCATTGAACCAGCTCGGACTTTCGGTGCCTCAGGATATTTCGGTCGTAGGCTTCGACGGAACAGCGGCGGCGAAAGAAGACGACAACCTGACAACGATCGCCCTTCCGTTTTATGCGATCGGGCACCGTGCCGTTCTTCAGCTTCTAGAATACTATGAACACGGGATCAACGATACGAACCGCACAGTCTACCTGCAAACTTTTCTGATTTCAAAAGGAACACTCTCATATGCCAACCACTCAAAAAGCAAATGATGGAGAAGGAGAATAAAAAATGAACAGAGAAAAAGATTTTACTCTCAAGAAAAGGGAACATGAAATATCAAAGAAGGGAATGAGGCATGAAAAAAACCTGCCTGCAATGTTTCCTGCCCGACTGTTTCTCGTAAGGTCTCATCTTGTTTCGCGGTGTGGAACGGTCTCCAGAAGAGAACGGTGCCAGTCCCTGTCCTGCCTTACTTTTTCTTTCTTCATTCAAATGTTCGATTGTTTTTCTACTTCTACTTTCCGTGTTCCTTGTTCGTCAGTTCTTCCTTCAAGGGTAAAAATGAAAATTTTTACCCTGATAGAGCTCCTCATCGTGATAGCGATCATCGCGATTTTAGCCTCAATGCTTCTGCCGGCGCTCAACAAGGCAAAGCAGCGCGCCCATGCCATTAACTGCATAGGAAATCTGCGGCAGCTGATGGCTGTCAATCAGACTTATGCAGATGATTTTGACGGGCAGGCTGTCTTATGGCAGGGACCGACTGCACTCGGATATGAAGCGGATCTCACTTGGTCAATGCTGCTGTATCGCAACAAATACGTAAAACTGAACTCGCCGATTCTGCGCTGTCCGGGAAATCCGGTTCTGCAATATCCCGATGTCGCCGCAAACCGCCACCGTTATGATGTATATGGGATTCATCGCGGCAACGACGGATTATCGCTGCATTTCACCAAACGGGTCCGTGTGCAGACTGTAGATGCATTCCGTCATCACGGTATCAACGATTCCAAAATACCGCCGAGCCGTATGTCGCTGTTCATGGACTCCCGCAAATCCACCGGAGCTTCAGCCTATATGGTACTCCGTTTCGGAAATCAGCCGGATTCCGCAGTTTCCCTTTCCCACTCCGGACGTGGAAATATTGCATTCTTTGACGGTCATGCGGCGGGAGTCGATGCCGTGGAGCTGGAAAACCTGAAATTCAGATCATGGTACAACGGGAAAGGCTTTTATATTCAAAAACCTTTTTCGGACGTCAATATATATTAATTTTCAGAAGGAGCAGCATCATGCGATATATCGTATCTTTGGCGATGTAATGCAGCCGCGGAAATCTCCAGTCGGGATTGTTGATGGATCGGTATGTCCTGCTGCCGTCATGGGTAATATAGCTGGCGGACATGTCGCAGGACTGCACAAGACAGTTGGAATCCGAGGGATGAATCCGTAA
>OQWE01000533.1_pt1 | contig 13153 bp, 18 predicted proteins | sample 1691591 | NCBI WGS metagenome assembly OQWE01 (sample SAMN03418265, study PRJEB22391) | human gut metagenome | biome: human-gut; feature: organic feature; material: feces | host: Homo sapiens | place: Tanzania | collected 2013-01
ACGATTTGATATCTCGATACAACCGAGGAGAACTGATGAGTGCGGACAGCATCCACTTCCCTGATTCATTGAAAGCCCAAACTTTGGCGAAAGGCCGTACGGTGTATGGAGGCGGTGGAATCATGCCGGATGTATTTGTTCCAATTGATACGACCTTCTACAGTGACTATCACCGCACGCTTGTATCAAAAGTCGATTTCAACAAAATTAAACATCAGATTGAGATTCTCACCAGCGAACTTGAAGAAGTTAAGACTCTTTTGAGATTGGTTGACAGGCAAAAGAATAGCGGTTGTACGTTATCTTCACTTGAACTTGCGAGCTTAAAAGACGAGCAAAATTTCCTAGAAGCATCTCAACGCCGCATTCATAGTCGAATTCAATATCTGTCCAATATTTTGGAGGGGTTTAAATGCTCAAAGAGCTGTGCCAAAAGCAAAATCGAAGATGCTATCAATGAATTAAAAAGCATAGCTCAATACTAAACGACTCACTCCAAAGCGATTGCTGTTTACAAGCAACCGCTTTGGATCAATATTCCAATCGGAGGGCTTGATGAAAATACTTGTTAATGTAGCCATTCCTGCGATAAACGAAAACTACGATATGTTCATCCCGGACTGCATAGGAATTCGAGAACTGATAGCTCTCATTGCTCAGGCGGTGGAAGAAGCGTCAAGTAAAAAATACGTGTCTTCCGGGAATGAATTATTATGCCACAAGAGGAAAAATGTGTTGCTCTCTGGTGAAGTTACCCCTGATGCATATGATATAGAAAATGGGGATTCACTTATACTTATATAGGCGATAGTCAGTATACATAACGGCAGCTTGGCAGTAAACGCATTGCATCATACAGGCACTGAGAAAGCCTTGCAAAACGTCAACCGTCGGCGCTATTGGCCTGACTGATTAGCCACGCATTGAGGCAATGGATAAATTGCGTATAGAAGAGAATAAAAACAGGATGGGACATTATGAAAAAACGGATTATTGTTCTTGGCATGCTTATGGTACTGCTGTTGGTTTTATCAGCCTGCAGTCGGCAAACAACTACTGATAACAGTTATACAATAGAAACAGTAGGAACCCCGACTCTGAACAAAAACGGAGAGATCATAGGCGATTGCCATTATGAAAAGCTGGTATTCACAAAACCAAACGAAAGTCTTTCCAAAATCAACTCATATATCGATAAAGCATGCAGCAGTTTTTTTGAAAGCGGCAGTGGCAAAGATTTCAAAAACTATCTTAGCGAAGTTCCTCAGGAAAGACTTGACGAATTGGTGAGTTATCCTTATAAGGCTACCATGGATGTTGAAATCATCTATTTAACCGATAGCTATGTCAGCATCAAATCAAAATATTCTTGGTATTGTGGTGGTGTGGGAACACTTAATTATTTAGGTAACAGCTATGATCTTGACACCGGAGAGCCTCTACAACTCACCGACTTACTGATGGGTAGCGAAGATGCCATTATGTCTACAATTAAAAACATATATTGGAGCGCATTGATCGAGCACTATACGCCTGCAAGAATGTTTGACACCGCTCGAGAGGTTTTGGATGAAAAAGCGCTTTCTGACTATGCCTTCTTTATTGGTGAAGATGGGGAGATTTTCTTTATTGTGGATACTTATGAGTTTGCGCCCGGCGCGGAAGGCTCATATGCGTTTGGAAGCGGCTTGTCAGTTGGTGATACCTGCTATGAAGATGACTCTCCCCCTATCACCAACGAATTGTTGACGGGCAGCAGCTGGAGAATGGATCATAATGAGCAGAGTCTCTATGCATATGTAGACTTCTTTGGTGATGGGACAGCAGCTGTCATATATCACGGAAGTGACTTTTGGATGACTGCAAGGTACAGTATTAACGGAGACACGTTACAATTAATCGTTGGTACAGACGCCAAATATACTCTATATTATGATAGAGTCAACGAAAAATTTTTAGGTGCGGAAGTAAATCTATGCCCGGCAGATAAAAATGAATTCATAACGTGGATTGAGCTTGAATACAGTCATTTCACGCTGAGAATACCATTCAACGAATACTTGAATAGCACACTTCTTGTCGAAAAAAATCCATATGAAGAAAACAGCTACATTTTGACTATGAAAGATGGCAAAATGAAGGATGGTATGACGATTCGCGTAGCAACAATATACGAGTACGAGAATGAACCTACGCTGTTGGGAAATCCGACTTCTGAATTGGCATCTCAGGATAATTATAAGCTTGGCTATTATCAAACCGAGTATGATGCACTGCTTTCTATCGGTTTTGCAACACAGGAAGATCAGGCTAAGTTTGATAAGGCAGTATCAAATCTTCAGTTTATACTTTTCGGAAGTGAGTTTTTTGAATCGGATTTTTGGGTGATAAAAAAATAGGGTTAGTCGAGTGCCTAGAAAGCAAAAGTTCTGATCGTCAACAATTCACAGTGCAAGTTATGCATGGTTTACTGCAGTATACAAGGCAAAAAAGTTAGCAACTACAAAAGCAAAAATAAGAAGAAAATGTCGGGCAGATATTTGAAGGGCAAAATTTCTAAATCGTTTCTGTATTTGCCGATGTATATGACAAAGCCAGTGGATATGTCCATTTGTCAGAAAAGGCATTTATAAAATGGTTGATTCATATTAAGATAACAAAATCAAGCTTCACGCAGGTCTCCATTTGCCGGAGCGGTACAATCCTGTTTTGGTGGAAATTGCCGAAACATTCGTACATTTTGTAAAACTCCACTTTAAGTTGGAATACCTTTCGTTGGTCAACAGCTATCGTCATACATTGGGCAAGATGTTACCACTGCAATTCAAACAGCGGCGCAATTACTTAATATTGGAAGATGTTGCTTCGATTACAGGAATAAGATTAGTCCCGCAAAATCAGACGGTGGATTTAGTTATATTATCAAGGCTAGCAGAAATGGAATAGTTCACCTCTACCACTGGCATATAGCAATTTTGTTATAAATCGTTCCAGCGTTGTTGAATCATGGAATCTCACATTGCCAAATAGTTGAAATGATGCAAACATTTTAAATTATATGCATTGAAAATGAATGTTGTTTATATTTATATGTTAATGTATGTTAATGATATTCACTCATCTAGCTCAATATGGTTATATAACATTTTTCCTTTTCTGCAAAATCAGCTATAACGTTGCAAGAAGCCATGTCACTATTTAGGAACAATACAGATTTCTCCACATCCATGCTATGCAATCCTGCTATTGAACAAATTGTAATCATTTTCTACGTCAATACAGCCACACCGATAAACTCCGCAAAATTTTTCAGCACCGCAATAGTAGGTTGATTTATACCTATTATTTGAGTATAATAATGCAAGAGGTGATTTACATGACAATTGACACTAATGCCATTGTTTCCGTAACTGAGGCAAATCAGAATTTCTCTCGCGTTACACGGATCGCTGATCGTTGTGGTCAGGCTGTTATATTCAAAAATAACAAGCCCAAATATGTTCTGTATGAAATTGAGAGCTCACCAATTATTGAAATGACAGACGACGAAAAAATAGATTTTGTCGCGCAACGTGTATTGCAGAAATACAAGGATGCGTTTTTGGAGCTGGCAAAATGATAAAGTTTTCAAAGGAAAAGGTTTTGCTCCTGCACAAGCTCATTGCTGCCGAAACCGGTGGAAGTGTGGGCGTTAGAGACGAGGGCTTGCTTGAGTCTGCGCTTGAGGGCGCGTTTGCGTCATTCGACGGTCAGGATTTATACCCGTCCAAGGAAGAGAAAGGCGCCCGACTCGGATATACTCTCATTTCAAACCACGCTTTTGTTGATGGCAACAAAAGAATTGGTATGTATATCATGCTCACATTCCTTGAGGTCAACGGCATTCGCCTTGAATGTACCAACGACGAAATCGTTGAGGTTGGTCTTTCCGTAGCTGCCGGTCAGATGCGTTATGAAGAACTGCGCGACTGGGTTTTTGCGCATAGAGTATATTAAACATCAACTTACCCTGCATATTAAAGTATGCAGGGTTTTTAATATCTGCTACGATAGTATCAAGCAAAACGAACGACAAAATTGATACTCAAAAACTGCGCCTCTGAGCAGGTTTTTGGGCAGAGTTTGATACTAAATGCAGACAGGTTTAATTTAATACTGTCGGAAAGGCCGAGGCATGACATACAGATATTGCAGGATTAGCACCCGCAAGCAGAATATAGAGAGGCAGACGCTGCAAGCACCTCTTGCGTTCGAGTCAAGTGAGAAAGAGGTCTCTGATCTGCATCAGCACACTCAAAGGACTTCGGCGGCAGTTTGGACGATGCACAAATGATGAAGCTTGCAGGGCTGGCGAGAAACACGTTTTATAAGTATAAGCGTGAGCTGAGATTAGGCTCTTGAACGGATAATTTCAAATCAACAATGTTGACGGCTCAAAAAGTCGTGCTATAATAAGGAATGTGAAAGTCCGAACGGCCGCCACAGTTGATACTAACACTTAAAACTGAGGGTTATACCCTCAAAAACACAGTGAGCTATCTGCTGCAACAGACGGCTCACTTTTTCTTATACTTATTGGGGGGGAGATTAATAATATGAGTACTGCTGATATTAATATCCAAACAGACACAGAAACAAAAACAACAAACACCCCCTCTGAAATCAATTGCTGAGGGAAAAGCTCTCATAAAGGATAGCAAGGCTAAGAGATATAATAGCATTAAGGACTTGAGGACGACGCTGGACATATGAAGCACGAAATGGCAAGAGCACTGTATACTCTATAATATTTATCCGGGAGATCAATTACGCCCTCTTCCGCTAAAGTTACTATTGCCAGTGCCCTGCTATATGCTGGATATCTTAGCTTGTCATATTCCACATACTTATTTGATAATAATTGTATATCTTCTTTTACATCATCTTTATAAATATCAATTGCGTCTTTTATCCTTTCACTGCTTATATTTAAATCATCAATATTCAGAATATGTTCTTCCGCCGCGATTATCTTCTCATAATCGTAATTCCGGACGCCATCAGGCTGGTTATCCGCATATCCCCATTTTTTCTCTAACCCTGCTTCGACAGCCGTAGACAGGGCATCTAATACCTCCGCTTCAGAATAACGAGCGCTATTCTCCAGTATTTCCATAGCACTGTCGAGTTTTGCTGTCAACTTCGAATCTTTTATAGCAGGCAATGCCCACACGAAAAATGCTATGATCAGCAGTGCGCAAGGGATCAATATGATAGCCGCCTTTTTGATTGTATGTAATACAGCTCTAAACTTTTGCTTCATATTCTCTTCGCGCTGAGCTCTAGCCTTTGCTTCAAGCCGAGCTCTCTCCGCGCGTTCTTCTAGATATCGCTCAAGCGCTTTGTGCCGCATTTCCATATCATTTTCGAGCTGCTCTTTATCCAGCAGGGCAAAGATCTGCTTTTTTCAATCCGACAGCGTCGGCAATTACCAATTACACCGCTGTTGGCACAGCCACATGAGCAGACCCAAATATCCTCATACTCTGTCGGAACATAGACAGATTGCAGAGTTGTTTCTATCCTATACTGTTCTACTAAATCGTTGCTTCCAAGCAGCTCTGCAAGCGGTGTCGGTTCAGGCAGCGGCTTATATTTGTTACCAGGCACCGGCTCCCACACCTCGCCATCCTCGAACACAACGGTTGTACATTCCACAGAAAAAGACCTTGTTGTTACATCGGGCATAATAATTGGCTGCTTCTGACCAAATTCATCATAAAGCTTTGCAGAAAGATCGAGGTATTGAAATTCATCTACGCCCCTAACCTCTTTACCCGTTACGTCAAAAGCCTTTATGCTTACTTTTAATTGCGACAATTGTCTTCTCTGAGATATTCGTGAACTTTAATTGCGCGATTATATTTCCGGTCTGACTATCCTTGAGAAGGGCTCCCGCACTTATAACGATAGGTGAAGATGCTGCATATATTTCTGATTTTAGAGAAAAAACTCTTATATACCGTTCACTCATCGCTTCCCTCACAGTTCCGGCAGGTCAGATATCTTGTTTTGCGAGGTCTTTGCTGTGTAAGAATCACAAAGAGGATTTTCCTCATCATGTTTTACTTTTGCAAATGCAATAGCCCCAACGCAAGATATCATAATACCAACAGATATAAAAACCGCCTTCATAGCAAGAGTACCGGATATTCTATTACATACAAGTTCTGCTCCGATTATATAATTATAAGCATCTCCCCCTACATACTCCTCTATTGCCGCGTACTTTTTCCCATTAGTCTCTCCAGTTTCTCCGTCAAGCCCCTCAAATGTAGTAAGGTGTGTTCCTGGAACAGGTAGCAGCAGTCCAACGATCGCCATTATAAAAAAGAGCTGTCCGCTAAAGCGCAGTACGATATTGCTTATGCAAAGCAGAAACTAAAGCGTGTGCCCTTAGATATGCAGATAGATGAATACAACAAGGTCAAGGCCGCAGCTGAGCGGGCGGGCGAAAAGGTAAACACATATATTAAGAACGCCATTGCCCAGCGCATGGAGCGAGAGAAGTAATACGGGGTAGTTTTGATATTTTTTCTCTAATGCACCCCTATACTCTTTATCAGTCGCTCAATCTTTCCGCTCAGCCTCCTTTTACCTACTGGCCAACTCAGACAGCTTGCGCTATCTGTACGTTAGTGTGCCCGTTTTGCGGGGGTAATGTGTGAGCTTGACAATGTAGCAAATACAGAATGCTGCAAAATTATCGTGCCTGAATTTATCTCGCGAGCGTTTTTCTATTGTTTGAATAATAAATTATATAATTTTCTGCACAAAAGTATTGACAGATGCTCTCGCATGTGCTATATTAGACTTGTGAAGGTAATTTGATACCGTAACATGCGCAGAATAAGTAGGGCGAACTAAGTAGCTTGAAGGGTAAGCCGCATTAATCTCAAAGGATTAATGCGGCTTTTTGCTTTCCTCGGAGCTGTCTTGCGCGTGGCTTGCACCTTGACAAACAGGCTCACAGCCTCATATAGAACGGCATATACCCAGCGACCGAGTGCGCCATGACACCCTCCGGGGAATAGCGCACCTGCGCCGGAGCATACGCAAGTTTGTCGAACAGGACAGCTTGCAGGAACGATGCCGATAACAAATACTCATCCGAACGGAGGTGATAGATGATAGACATAGTACATATGACAACAGAGCAAAGCCGTAACTCGCTCGTAAAACAGTCGTGCGCAAACTACGATGCTGCACTAAATAACTGTATCGCATTGGATGACGGGGCAGCACCCGGCTGTCCTCAGATGCTTACGCACTCACTGCTGTGCAAATATTTCAAAAATGCAGTGCTGCCCACTGAGCCGGGCTTAGAGGCTCAGATAAGGAGACCTAGAGAGGTTGCTAAGTGCTCCAAGTGCGGAGCTCCCATAACTAAAACAAGCAACCGGCGAAAGTATTGCGATGACTGCGCAAAAGCTGTCCATAGAAAACAGCAGGCGCAATACGCAAAAAGTCGACGTAAAGAGTCGACAAATAGAGCTTAAAAAGTCTTGTGTTTTCAAGGCTTTCAGCGGCCGGTTTTTTCAGGGTAATATGATTTCACATTTACCCTTAAAAACGCCGTCTAATTGTCGACTATGTACTATGTAATAAATATATATCATAGTCAGAAGGAGATGAATGCTTGAGCAAAGCAAGACCTCCGCCCAGGTTGGTCATATAAAAATATCTATTAAAATAATCAGGAGGATAAATTTGAAAAGAATTTATGCCAACCAAAAGGTTGTCAATATAAAAAAACAAGCACCCAAGAAGGGTGAAAAGAATAATCCATATGCAATTGTCAATGTTGCCGCTGTGAAAGCCGCAATGCATATCTTGGGCAAAAATGAGTTTCATCTATATATGTACTTAATACTTAACCAGCCCGATTACAGTTTAGCTCTAAGCCCTGCCGCTGTCAGAGACTCTATCGGTATGTCCAGGACATCATGTCATGATGCGTTAAAAGGTCTCGAAAAAGCCGGTTATATCAAAAAATGCGGTGAGCAATACGTGTTTTTTGATGTTCCATTCGGAGAGATCACATCACTCAGGCACCATTTAGAACTCAGCAAAGAGCTTCGTGCGAAAAAATCTGCTGCATGCAGCGATAGAGAAAAAGCAAAGAGAGAAAAAGCCGCGGCAGCATCGTCGGAAGAACCCGAACCGGATCTTGAGACAGGCGCTGATTCGTCATGTACCGAAAATCCGATACACGATGAGCTCGACGCAGAGGCTTCCGAGTGCGAAAACCCGATACACTCAGCTCCGGAAGCGGATACGGGTAGTGCCGAGGATGAGGCACATACTATACCCGAAACCGGATACAGAAATATTAAAAATAATATATATAATAAAATAAATAATATAAGGGATTATGATGTGGAGCGCAGCGAAACATCATCTTATCCCTCTACTGGCAATAAATTCGATGCAGTTTTAGACGGATTTTTGAGTGATACCGGCAGCGCTTCATTTATAGATACTCCTAAAAAGAGGGCTGCACCTTCGGACCATCGCCGCGGCACTAATTCATTCGCAAGATCAGAATTTGGCTTTAACGGCGAACTGCCTTTTTAAAGTCTCAGTCTCTATTCCCCCCACTGGGTAAATTTCTAATAGTTTATTTTATTTTTTATTGGCCAGTAAGGGAACGATCATATATGCGCATTCTACCCCTGAGGGAAGCAGCCTACATATCTGCACATTTCTTTTTGCTTCGCATCAGCAAGTTCCCTTAATGGCAGATCGCACGTTTTACAAAAAGGAGTTTAGCTCCCCCCAGCCCCCCTCACGGCACGCTGCCGCGCTTTTTTCGTGCGTTGTCAAGAAGGTCTCTTGCTTAGCACATACGCACGATTTTTCAATGCTTTGCGGCTCCGAAAAATTGAATTTATCGTTTCAATCTATCGTTAATTAGAGAGACTTTCGGCAGCAATTACGCTTTTCTTATCATTTTGTTTAGCGTATTCATTTGCTGGGCAAGTCTCTTTTTAATTAAAATTTTTTAATCTTTATTTAAGGAGTGATATTTATTACAAATATCTCAAACGTAAACAATCCGAACATTATACCCTTCCCCATCACAAACGGCACAAGCGCTGTTGCCAGTTCTCCCGCCCGGAGGTATAATGATCACATTAACAGTCCGGCTTGTCATGAGAAGGAGGTACGATTATTGACAAGCCCGATAAAGGTCAACGTGACCTTATACAACCATGACGGAACATGGTCTGCACGAGGAGACTACAAAGATCCCATTACCGGCAGACGCGTAAGGAAGTCTAAGACATTGAGACTCAAGGTCGCAAACAGCACCAAACGCAAAGCAGTGGCTATGCTGCCTGAGGTAAAGGCACAGTGGGAGGCTGAGCTTAACTCCAATGTAGTAAGCGACGATCCCACTTTCGCAGAAAGCGTCGAGCGTTGGTTAGAGGCTAAGAGCAAAACCGTAAAGGAAAATACTATGGTTGCTTATACTGGATATGCGAACAAGCACATAATTCCTATGCTTGGGCACATAAAGACTAAGGATATCCAGTATGCTCACCTACAGCGGCTACATAGACGATCTCGCTGGTGATTTGAAGGTCAAAAGTCTCAAAAAGCATCTTGTCGTAATAAACGGAGCTTTGGAGGATGCTGAACGCAGCGGCATCATATCCAGTAATCCCGCCAGGCTCGTTCAAATGCCGCGAGAGGCCGAAAAATTCGTAGGTAACACTCTCTTAACGAGGAAGAAGCAAAAGAGGCTCTGAGCGCCGCACAGGAAGAGGGTGAACCCATGTACGCAATCGTCATATTGGGCATGGTATATGGTCTACGCCGCTCTGAGATGTGTGGTCTCCGTTGGAAAGACATAGACTTTGAAAACGGATACATACACGTCTGCAACACCGTTGTAAAAGGCAAAAGCGGTCATATTGAAGAGGAATCCACGAAAACAGAAAAGAGTAACAGATATCTTCCTCTTATAGGCTTCACCATTCCTTACTTTCGTGATCTTCTACAGCAGCAGATTTCCAGCGGCAGCAAGTGCGATAAGGTCTGTCAGTTGTCTGACGGCTCGCCGGTTCTCCCTGATTATATGACGCATAAGTATAAGGAATTTCTTGCATCTCACAGTCTGCCTGATATACGGGTGCATGATATGCGGCATACGGCAGCGAGTCTATTGGCCGCTCATGACGCAACGCCTCAGCAAGCACAGGAGTTTCTCGGTCACGAGAGCATATCTACTACATTGGACATCTACACGCACTGCCTTGACGAGAGCAAGCGCAAGACAGCTGACATAATGGACAAGATTTATTTATCCTGAGTTTTGGACGCATTTTTGGACGCATTTGTAACGGGCACTAATAGCCCGGCTGTATAATCAGGCTCAAATAGTTCTCAAAAAGCAAAAAAAGACCCGAAAGTTTACACTTTCGAGCCTTATTTGTTTGGTCCGAGTGACTGGAGTTGAACCAGCGGCCTCTTGAACCCCATTCAAGCGCGCTACCATCTGCGCTACACCCGGATTTTTAACGCTTGATTATAATAACACATTCGTTCGACAATTGCAAGACCTAATTTCAAAAAACAGTACAAAAGTTCGCCCTCGTGAGATACACGAGGGCGCTTCTTATTTTTTTACCGGACACTGCATGCCGGTGTTGTCAATGGTGGTGTCGCCGGATAGAAGTATCTGCGACACGGGCACGATGGTATAGCCGTCGGCTATGAGCGCCTCGATTATCCCGGGCAGAGCCTCGGGCGTGTGCTTTGCGGCATTGTGGAACAAAACGATGCTGCCGGACTTCACATTTTTAAGTACACGGTCCTTTATCTCGTCTGCCGAGAGCTCCTTCCAGTCAAGACTGTCAACATCCCACTGGATAGCGTTCATTTCCATGCCGTTGACGGTGGAGATGACGGTGTCGTTATACTCACCGTAGGGGCAGCGGAAAAGAGTGGGGCGCACGCCGGTGACTTTTTCTATTTTGTCGTTGGATGCATTGATGTTCGCCGTTATCTGATCGGCGGTGAGCTGCGCAAAATGCGCATGGTCATCCGAGTGACTCATGACCTCGTTGCCTGCATCGTGCAGAGCCTTCACAGACTCGGGGTATTTATCCACCCACTGACCCACGACAAAAAATGTCGCATGAATTTTATACTTATTGAGTATATCAATAAGCTTTTGAGTGTCCTCATTGCCCCACGCCGCATCGAATGACAGTGCGACGGTCTTATCCTCACGCTGAACGCAGTAGATGGGAAGCTGCCTGTCGCTTGCCGAAGCGCCGACGACTGCGGGGCTGTTGACCGCCCAAAACACGATGCCGACGAACAAAACCAGCGACACTGCCGAAATGACGGCCTTGCGATTTTTGATTTTATCCAATATATTCTTCAATGTGATCCCTCCCGAAGCAAGTTCTGTACATACTATGTCTGACCTGTCCCGATGATGCAAAAAACCGGACTAACTTTGTTAGTCCGGTTAGGAATCACGCAAATGTGAGTGGAAAAAACTTGACATTTGATTTGCAGTATGGTATGACAGGATCAAAGAGTCGGTCGATTGAAAATTCAAGGGTTAATTGTGATGAAATGAAATTTATCTCTTATGTAATTGAGTACCTTATCATGATCTTTGCCATAGCATTGCTATTGGCATATGTGGTACCGAAAATCCTATAAAATCATGCAGATGATAGAAAAGCAGCTGCCTCACCCGAGGCGGCTGCTTTTCTATTGTGTAGATTTATGCAAATGTGAGCTGGTATGTAACGCCGAAGGCTTCACGGATGAAGTAGTTGAGCTTAACAAAAGCGGCATTGACCCCGACCGGATAATCAAGGAGGACAAAGCGGTCTCGACTTACGAGAACCTAAAGTTCAGCCGTGAGATAATTGGCAGCTTGACCGATAAATCTGACCCCACGATTGCCGTCGTATCAAGCGAATATCACCTGTGCAGGGCAAAGCTCATTGCAAAATCGCTCGACATGGATATACATACCGTGCCGGCACATACAACTTATTTCACCGTTAAGCTCAACTACCACAAGGGAGAGGGAGGGGGTGTCGCCATGCACGGCGGCGCCGAGGACGATGAGGTAATCTGCGTCAAAATTGCCGTCGCCCGAGGCTTCGTCGATGATGGGAATCTCTATAATCGCAAAATACACGACACCCATCGCAAGCAGCAGGGCAATAAGCTGTTTGAGCGTTTTGCCCACAACGCCGAATACAACAATTAGAACACTTATGAGAAACAGACCGTAGGCGATGAAATTATGCCCCGAGAACGCAAAGCGCAGGAGCAGGCCCGCCAAAAATATTATGCCTGCGATGATCAATCGCTTCTTATTTATCTTCATTCGGCGAGCACCTCCCATGCCCCGTATGCCTCAAGCAGCTTATCGTTGAGGCTTTCTTTCTCGCTGTCTATCTCCATGAGCTTTTCATAGTCGGTCGGGTAGCTCTCGGCGAGCTTGTCAAGCTCACTGAGCTGCTCCTCGAGCTTTGCTATCTCACGCTCTAGCTTGAGCCGCTGTTTTTCGCTGCTGCCGCTTTTCTTTTTCGGCTGCGGCTCCTTCTTTTTGACCTCCTGCTTGGCGGCCTGATTAAACACCTGCTGCCGAGCCATATACTCACGGAAATCCGAATACGATCCACGGTAATCGGTTATTATTCCGTTTTCGAGATACCAGATGCGGGTCGCAAATTTCTCAATAAAATATCTGTCGTGCGAGACGAACAGCAGCGCCTCGGGGTATTGCGAGACGGCATCCTCCATCCATTCACGGCTGGCGATATCGAGATGGTTCGTCGGCTCGTCGAGTATGAGAAAATTGATATCACTGCCCATGAGCATGCAAAGTCTCAGACGGCTTTTCTCGCCGCCGGACAGTGCACCGACCGGCGTGAACACATCCTCACCGCTGAATCCGAAGGCGCCGAGCCTGTCCCGAGCCTCCTGCGACTGACAGCGGCAGTCGTAGAGCATCGTGTCGACCAAGCTGCGCTCGGGGTGGTCAAACGAAATTATCTGCGGCAGGTACGCCGGTCGTACCGACGGACCGAGGTAGAGATACCCGCTGTCGGGCAGCTCCTTTTGCATGATG
>OQWE01000535.1_pt1 | contig 13140 bp, 12 predicted proteins | sample 1691591 | NCBI WGS metagenome assembly OQWE01 (sample SAMN03418265, study PRJEB22391) | human gut metagenome | biome: human-gut; feature: organic feature; material: feces | host: Homo sapiens | place: Tanzania | collected 2013-01
GCATCATCATGCAGCGTGAATTCCCTATTTACGGAAAGCCACTACAACCTGCAGGTCGGCATTGTATGAGCGCAATTCTTCAAGAAACTCAGGATCCTTCATCTTCACAGGCTGCAATACTGGCAGACCATGCTCCAAAGCATACTCCTTTACTGCAGACGCGCGGAGCACCGAACCATGACGTCCTACAGGTTTATCGGGCTGAGTAACCACAGCCACTACATTATATCCATTCTCTACAAGACGTTTCAGTGAGCCTACGGCAAACTCCGGAGTACCCATGAACACTATACGTAAATCTTTTTTGTCCATATCTTATATTGTATTTGTTGATTCAACTACATTTGTTTTGCAGATTTAGCTACAAAGGTAGGAATTTTCAGCGTAACATTTGGCGTAATATGCATAAAAATCTGTAACTTTGCGTTCGGTAAAAAATAAAAATTCAGAATAATGACACTAAAGGAAGACATCAAAAACGCTATTGACACAATGCGCAAGGGTGGAGTTATACTCTACCCCACTGACACAGTATGGGGAATTGGCTGCGACGCTACCAACGCCGAGGCAGTGGCAAAGGTATACAAGATAAAACACCGCGACGACTCAAAGGCTCTCATCTGCCTTGCCGACTCGGTAGACCGCGTACAGCGTTACGTGCGCAATGTGCCTAATGTGGCATGGGACCTTATGGAGATTGCAGAGAAGCCAACAACCGTGATTCTGGATGGAGCAGTAAATCTCGCACCCAACCTTATTGCAGAGGATGGCAGCATAGGACTGCGCATCACCAATGAACCTTTCTCAAAGGAGCTGTGCTACCGTTTTCAGAAGCCCATTGTGAGCACAAGCGCAAACATAAGCGGTGAGCCTACAGCACAAAACTACTGCGACATCGACCCCGAACTGCTTGAGGCTGTCGACTATGTGTGCTGGACACGTCGCCAGGAACACAAGCCCCACACACCAAGCAGCATCATCAAACTGACCGAGGACGGACAGGTGACAATCATCAGAAAATAGAGATAAGCAGACAAAAGTAAATGGAACAAACAAATTCCAACACTTCCACCTTGCGAAGCTTGGAGCTATGGCTCTACCAATGGCGCACAAAACATCTGTCCGACCGTCAGATGACCATTATCCTTGCCTTCTTAATCGGTTTCTTCGCATCGGTGGCGGCGTTTATCCTCCACTCCATCATCCATGAGATACAGCAGTTGCTTACCTCGCGCTTCAACGCATCTTCGTTCAATTGGCTTTATCTCATGTTCCCTGTTGTGGGTATTTTCCTCACGTCACTATTTGTGAGGTATGTGGTAAAGGACAACATCTCGCACGGTATCACGCGCATTCTCTACGCCATATCTTCAAAGCAGTCGCGACTGAAGGGTCATAACTGCTGGACATCAGTCATAGCTTCAGCCATAACCATCGGCTTTGGTGGCTCTGTAGGTGCCGAGGCTCCTATTGTACTCACTGGTTCTGCCATAGGCTCCAACCTTGGACAGTTCTTCCGCATGGACAACAAGACACTAATGTTGCTTGTAGGATGTGGTGCAGCGGCAGCTATTGCGGGCATCTTCAAGGCTCCTATAGCAGGACTTGTGTTCACGCTTGAAGTGCTGATGGTCGACCTAAGCATGGCATCGCTATTGCCTACGATTCTCCAACCAATCAGCAGTTTGTCGTACTTTCACCTTCCCTCTACGATGCTCTTTCCAAGAAAGTTGCATTCGAAATATGGGAAAGAAAGAGCGATACCGAAATCATCTGCCGATTTGTAACGAGTTGGGCAACTAAGGAGGAAGAACTTGATGAACTGGAACATATTCTTCAGACTCTATAGCCGGAGAGATGTATCTTTCCATTAGCGTATTTTGAGAAGAAACGTATATATACAAAAACGACCCGCACATTTGAGCATCGTTGAGAGGCTTGGCGGGTTCTCGTGCTGCAAAGATACGAATAATCATTGATAATACAAACTTTTTAGCAAGAAAAATCACGCACAACTGGATTTCTTTGATATATTTATATTTAAGAATGTTAAATTGAGCCTTAAAGTCATACCCTGAGCACTTGATTACCCGTCATCCATTCCCAGGTCCTGGTTTGGCTGTTTCGTATCTTGGGTGATATCATTCCAGAGAAGGTAAGCGGCTCCGCATTTATATACGGTCTTGCGTCGACCTGTGCAGTCAGCGAACTCACTGTAGCATTAGCTTGCAGAAGCTGCTCGCTGGTGTCCCGGCTGATTTGCAATCCGCCGGAATAGTAAGCTACTTTCAAAAACACTCTTCACTCTTCACCAGAAGATCATAAATGTCTGTAGATTAAAAACTTGCACGGGTGAAGAGTTTACGCCACTCTTCACCACTCTTCACCCGGAGCCGCTTTCGGAAAATCTGTAAAAATCTGTGAAATCTGTGGGACGTAAAAAAGTGGTTTCAGCCCCCGACCGAACAGGGCGAGCTTCCGATTTAATTCCGTGCGCAATCCGAAGGTGAAAAGTGGTGAAGAGTGGTGAAGAGTGGAGCGTCACTCTTCACCTCTCGCAACCCCAGTGTTTATCGGGGTTTCAGCCGATTTGGTGAAGAGTGAAGAGTAAAAAGAAGAGTGGTGCTTTTTTATAAAAAAACCTCCCGACGTATCGTTTTGTGCCTGGCAATGGCAGATAATTGCCCTGGTAAGGGGCAATGTTGTGCCATAGTGAGGCAATAAACGCTACAAGCCGCTTTACGCATCGGCAGTACTATCATGGCGATCTCTCAGTAACGTCTTTGCGCCTTGTAAGTACTATCGCTGTTGCTTTGTTTTTACGAAAAAAGTCTTCGGAGTAACCTTTACTTGTTGAGTGATAGAAAAAAAGACCACCATTTGAGTTTGATATTCAACTCAGATGGTGGTCTTTATTTTTATTGATGAGTACTGAGTTCCTAGATGATGTACTCAGTACTTTTTGTTTTTAATAACCGTCGTTCTGCTTCAACTGCAAGTTAGCATCACGTGCACCCTGTGGGATAGGGAGATAACGGTTGGTGGTCTTGAATACACGATCCTCAATCTTCTTGTCAGCTGCAGTAGCATTTACATTGATAGTAGCACGCATACCAGGAGCCACAGACTTATCCATGCTTACAGTACCTACCTGGCGCTCCAATGTGCAGTTCAGCAAGGTCTCTGCCAACATCTTTCCGCTGGCATCCTTCCAGCGCAGGATATCTGCACGGCGGATACCCTCACCTGCGAACTCAACACCACGCTCACGACGAATCAACTCGCGAAGCTTCTCCTTGGTATTGTACTTAGCTTCATCCACATTAGGCATACCTACACGGTTACGAACCATATTCAGGTAGGTATAAACTTGAGCAGAAGGACCATTCAATTCATTCTCAGCCTCACAGTAAGTAAGCAATACTTCTGCATAGCGGAAGACGATAGGCTGACAGGTTGTGTTCCAGATGTCAGGATATTGGTTCATAGGTGCCAAGTACTTACCCCATGTCAAACCAGTCTTTGAACTGTTGTTGGCAGCGAGATAATAGTTGGCATTGGCAGCTCCATCAATCGTCTTGTCGAGTGTGTTGAAGATAGCTTCCTTACCATTGCCATTGATGTAGTCACAACCAGGATAGATGACTGTCATCGCCATACGAGGGTCGCGGTTGTTGAATGGGTGAGCAGGATCATAGCCTGAACCTGGCTCGTCCTTGGTCAAACCGTTTGCCATTTCGTAGGTGTCGATCAAACCGTAGCTAGGAACGATAGAAGACCAACCGCCATCGGCATTGTTGTACATACGGCCAATCACATCGTTATAGTAGTCGTTTTCTACAGCCTGTACGGCAAGGATGATTTCCTTGGAATCCTGACCTGCTACATTGAACAGGTTAGCATAGTTTGGATCCAACTCATACTGATTCAATGCAATGATCTTCTCAGCACGATCCTTAGCAGTAGCATAGTCTCCATAATAGAGAGCCTCGCGCATACGGAGAGCCAAAGCTGCACCCTTGGCGATGCGACCACGGGCTGCAGGAGTTACATTGATATCGTTTACCAACTCGTCGAGTTCTTTTTCGATATACTCCTTCACCTCCTGCTCGGTATTACGAGGTACCATCGCTTCCTCTGCAGTAGCATAGCTTTCGATGAGAGGCACACCACCATAGTTCCAGTTCATCAGGAAGTAGCGGTAAGCGCGGATCCAGCGAGCCTGAGCCTTGATATCCTTCTTGGCTGCTTCTGGCATGTTACACTTATCCACATTAGCCAACAGCTCGTTGACGCGACGGATGCGTGAGAAGTCGTACCAGTCTCTACCGCTGGATGCGGTCAAGGTACCATTACCGATGGCTGTATAACCCTCCCAAGGGAACTGGTCGTAACCGAAGTCACTTGTACCATCCCAATACAGGAGGAAGCCATCCCAACCCCAACCGGAGTTGTACTGGTCTTGCCAGTTGTTGTAACAGCCAACGAGGAACTTGTCTGCGTCTTCCTGAGTCTGCCAGGTGCTGACAGGTGAAAGTGCATCCTTTGGGGCTGTATCGAGGAAATCGGAGCATGAGGTTGCCAAGAGGGCGGTCATGCCGATGAATATATATTTCTTAAGATTTCTCATGATAATATCCTTTTTAAGTTATTAGAATGTTACGCTCAAACCGAATGAGTGAGTGCGGAGCAATGGATAAGAGCTGAGTCGCTGACTGGTTGCCTCAGGATCCACGTTGATGTCGAGATTGTCGATTGTGAACAGATTCTCGCAAGAGTAGTAAACACGTACCTTGTTGACATGAAGGAATTCAAGTGCCGACTTAGGAAGTGTATAACCCAACTGCAAGTTCTTCAAACGGCAGTAAGATACATTCTTGAGCCAGAATGTAGAGATTACATTACGTGAAGAGCTAGGAGAGTTTGTGTCAGTAAACAATCGTGGCATCTTAGGATTTGACTTGTTGTAAGTCCAAGAGTCTCTCCAGATGGTTGCTGGGTGAGAGCTGTCACCAACAAAAGCACCTTCTACCTCGTATGCATCGAAGTAACGGTAAGCCTTAAACTGTCCGTTGAAGAACAGAGAGAGGTCGAAGCCCTTCCAAGCTGCGTTCAGGTTCAGACCGAAGGTCCAGCGAGGAACAGAACTGCCTGCATAGAAGCGGTCGTTCTCGGCATCAATCTTGCCATCACCATTGATATCGGCATACTTCAAGTCACCAGCCTTGAACTTGCCACCACTGAAAGGACAAGCACCCTTTGAACCGTCTGCTGGCCAATATTTGTTCATGTATTCCTCTGCTTCAGCATCTGACTGGAAGAATCCGTCAGCCTTATATACATAGTAGCTGTTGAACTCCTGACCCGTAGCGTTGCGCTGATTGTAGCCAGTACCTACGTATCCCTTACCAGGCATGCTCTCGATTTTGTTCTTGTTGTATGCAACATTCAAGCCTGCGCCTACTGTCACCTCACCAAACTTATCGTTGTAGTTGAGGCTCATCTCGACACCCTGGTTGCGCATCTGACCCACATTGTCAAGATAGCTACCCAAAGCGAACTCGTAAGGAGCATCTACAGAGATCAAGATACCATCTGTAAGACGGTTGTAGTAATCAACAGATGCAGTAATCTTGTTGTCGAGGAATCCCAGGTCAACACCTACGCCCCATGTGGTCGCCTTTTCCCAAGTGATGGTGTTGATCTTGTATGAACTCTGGTAGTATCCAGATGTTACCTTGCCGTCGAATGCATACTTGGCGTTGATACTGTATGTATTGATAGCTGGATAGTAGTCGCTCAAAGCCTCCTGGTTACCCAACTGACCCCAAGATCCGCGAATCTTGAAGTTAGAGAGCCAAGACTTGGTACCCTCCATGAAAGCTTCCTCGCTTACACGCCATCCTGCAGAGAATGATGGGAAGTAACCCCAACGATGACCATCTGCGAAACGGCTGGATGCATCGGCACGGAGGTTAGCCTCGAAGAGGTAACGGCCTGCAAAGTCGTAGTTAACACGACCAAACCATGAAAGCATATTCAACTCACGGGTATTTCCCTGTGCCTGCTGGGTAGATACATCACCCGCATTGATATCGGTCACATTATTGTTAGGGAAGTTCTTGCGGTAAGTGTACCAATACTTATAGTCGTAAGCCTCTGCATGCCATCCTGCCAAAGCACCAACGGTATGCTGTCCGAAGGTCTTGTTGTAGTTCAGCAATGCTTCGAAGGTTTTACGTTCCCACTTATATACTCGTTCATCGTGGAAATTTGGATCGGTCTTCTTGTTCGCATTGTAAACGAAGAACTTCTGGAAGTAGTCGTAGTTCTGGTTGTCGTTTACATAAGATGCACTCAACTTAGCTGTCAAGCCGTCAAGAATCTTGTAATCAACACCGAAGAGACCTGTGAAGTTGGTGTTGCGGCGATATACCTTCAGATCGTTGTCGAGCCATGCAATAGGGCTACCGTCAGAAATGGTTCCCCATGTACCATCGTCATAACGAGCGGTAATCCATGGTGAAATCAAGTTGAGCTGACGGATGATCTGGTCAGAACCACCACCTGCGTATGCAGAAGAAGGGTCGGTATAATCGTTCTTGATGTAAGCGAGATTCAGGCGGGCTGTAAGGCGGCTGTTAATCTTCATCTCCAGGTTTGTACGGCCGTTTATCTGTTCACGACCAGCATGAGGCAAGATACCCGACTGCTTCAGATAACCTACAGATGCCAGATAGTTTACGTTCTCTGTTCCACCGTTTACGCTTACGTTGTGGTGCTGCAATGAACCTGTTTTGTAAGCCAGGTCGTACCAATCGGTATTAGGGAGTGCATTGATTTCCTCTTCAGAGGTAAATTTCTTAGCCTTGCCCTCGCTTTCGAGCGCATCATTCAGCATGTGGGCATACTCGTATGAATCCAGACGGTCAACCAAACTGGTTGGATTCTGCATACTCACATAACCATTATAAGAAACTTGAGGCTTGCCGCTCTTACCACGCTTGGTAGTGATAAGGATAACGCCGTTGGCTGCCTTGGAACCATAGATGGCAGCAGAAGCAGCATCCTTCAATACAGAGATGCTCTCGATATCGTTAGGGTCGAGGCTACTCATGGTACCTGACTCTACGCCATCAATCAAAATATAAGGAGAGGAAGAGTTGAGGGTTCCCACACCACGTACGTTGATGCTACCTGAGTCCATACCAGGAGCACCATTGGTACCGCTGATGGTAACACCAGGCATCATACCCTGGAGTCCACTCTGTACGTTCTGGATAGGACGGCTTTCCAAAGCCTTGCTATCTACTGATGATACAGAACCGGTGAGGTTCACCTTCTTCTGTGTACCGTAACCTACAACTACAACTTCATTGAGCTCCTTGTCTTCAGACTTCATGGTAATCTGCATGTTGCTTGCAGCTGTAAGAGTCTGTGGATTGAAGCCGATGTAGGTAATTGTAATCTTGCCATTAGGATTTTTCAGACTGAGGGAGAAATTTCCGTCTAGGTCGGTTACTGTTCCATTGGACGTGCCAACTTCCATCACGGTAACACCGATAAGAGGTTCGCCTTGATTGTCAACAACACGTCCTGTTGCTACTTTCTTCTGCTGTTGGATGCTGGTGGTAGGGCGGTTCAAGTTGTCAGCTTTTACCATAGTACCATTTGCAAACGCAGGAGACATGGAAGTCAGCGCACAAATCAGCAACGCTGTCTTCATTTGGTCTTTAGGTTTCATATTCTTACTCATATTGTTTATGTTAAGAGTTGATGTTTTATTAAGATTTAGAATCTCAACTTAAGTCTTTAATCGGGGCAAAATTACAAAAAATATATCTAATAAGCAAGTAAAAATGAAGTTTTTTTCTAATAAACGTGAAAAAATGTGCGTTTTTTTCAAAAGTAGGGGAGTAAATGTGGCTCTTTTTCTTTTATACCTTATATTATATATAGAAATCCCCCTTAAAGAAAAATATATTTTCCCTTAAGGAAAAAAATAAAAACCCTTAAGGGAAAATATATTTTTCTTTAAGGATGGGCAGGGATGGCTTGGATAGAATTCTTCTCAAGTCTTGATCGTAGTATTCATATCCTCTCACTTCTGTCTTCTTTTTTTATCCTGCAAAGAAAAACAGTGGTTATCCCTTCTGTTCTTTCAGTAAATCGCGAATCTCTGCCAGAAGCTTCTCTTCCTGGGTAGGCTCTGGATCCTTAGGAGTTTCAGCAGGCTTCTCTTCCTTCTTGGCGGTAACCTTGTTCACTACCTTGATGAGCATGAATACACAGAAGGCAACGATGAGGAAGTCGAGAGTGGTCTGGAGAAAATTACCATAGTTGATGGTTGCCGTCTGAAGCTTCTCGCCACCGATCACCTCTACTGATGGAAGAGTGACTTTGAGGTCGGAGAAGTTGACGCCACCAATGAGCCATCCGATAGGAGGCATGATGATGTCATCTACTACAGAACTTACAATCTTGCCGAAAGCACCACCGATGATCACACCGACTGCCATGTCGAGCACATTTCCACGCATGGCGAATTGCTTGAATTCATTCAAAAATTTACCCATAGTCTTTAATGTTTATAATGATTAATACTTCCCTTGGAATGATACCTTTTTTGCTTTTCAGTGTACGATGAAGCTTTTTCCCCTTAATATAATAAGGTGTAAGTTTCAGTCGCAACTTTCACTTTATTTTCTGGTGTCATATTCTGCTTCCTTTTAATAATTGCATTTTGCTATATGGAGTTGTCAGTATGGCATCTTAAAGTGCTAAAAATAGGTAATATTCGAGTTCTATCGCCCTTTTTTAACTTATTTAATACTCTATTCGTATGCAAAGTTAGAAAATTTTTTGTAACTTTGCGCTCGAAAAGAAGAAAAAATGCTTGATAGGGATGAAAAAAGGTGTTATCAGCTCCTTCGGATTCGCTTGATAGCTTAAAAGATATAATTTTTAAACTTTTAATTTAAATATTAGAACAATGATTAAGATTGGTATTAACGGATTTGGCCGTATCGGTCGTTTCGTATTCCGTTCTACAGTTGAGGCTGAGAACGCAAAGGAAGTACAGGTAGTAGCTATCAATGACTTGTGCCCAGTTGATTACATGGCTTACATGTTGAAGTATGATACAATGCACGGTCAGTTCGACGGTACTATCGAGGCTGACGTTGAGAAGAACGAGTTGATCGTAAACGGTAACCACATCCGTGTTACTGCTGAGCGTGATCCTGAGAACTTGAAGTGGGATGAGGTTGGTGCAGAGTACGTAGTTGAGTCTACAGGTCTCTTCCTCGCTTACGACAAGGCTGAGAAGCACTTGAAGGCTGGTGCTAAGTATGTAGTACTTTCTGCTCCTTCTAAGGCTGACGCTAACGGTAACCAGGCTGATATGTTCGTTTGCGGTGTTAACACTGACAAGTACAACGGTCAGAAGATCGTTTCTAACGCTTCTTGTACAACAAACTGCTTGGCTCCTATCGCTAAGGTATTGAACGATAACTTCGGTATCGAGACAGGTTTGATGACAACTGTTCACTCTACAACTGCTACACAGAAGACTGTTGACGGTCCATCTATGAAGGACTGGCGTGGTGGCCGTGCAGCTGCTGGCAACATCATCCCTTCTTCTACAGGTGCTGCTAAGGCTGTAGGTAAGGTTATCCCTGAGTTGAACGGTAAGTTGACAGGTATCTCTATGCGTGTTCCTACTTTGGACGTATCTGTTGTTGACTTGACAGTTAACTTGAAGAAGGCTGCTTCTAAGGAGGCTATCTGCGCTGCAATGAAGGCTGCTTCTGAGGGTGAGTTGAAGGGTGTACTCGGTTACACAGAGGATGCTGTTGTTTCTTCTGACTTCTTGGGTTGCGCTTTGACATCTATCTTCGACGCTAACGCAGGTGTTTACTTGACAGACAACTTCGTTAAGGTTGTTTCTTGGTATGACAACGAGATTGGTTACTCACACAAGGTTGTTGAGTTGATCAAGATCATGAAGAAGCACAACGGTTAATTCGTTGCCTCTTAACGATTAAGAAATATAGCCGCCCAGCATTTCTGATGCTGGGCGGCTTTTTCTATATACATGCTTCTCTTTTTGGGGCTAAAACTCACAAATGGTTGCTCAGATTGTCATGATGTGAGAATTTCTTTTCGTTTTATTTTGTATTATCAATTATTTCCTTTATCTTTGCGGCATGAAACAGACGATGATTACCATATTAGGTCCTACTGCGAGCGGAAAGACGAGTCTTGCTGCAGCGCTTGCTTCCAAGATTAACTGCTTGGATGCGGCGGCGTGGGGTGGAACTACCCAGGGGGCGGAGATTATCAGCGCCGATAGTCGCCAGGTGTATCGTGGCATGGATATCGGTACGGGAAAAGACCTGGAAGATTATACCGTGGACGGTAAGCTGATACCTTATCACTTGATAGATATCTGCGAACCGGGAACCAAGTATAACCTCTTCGAATATCAGCAAGATTTCTATGATGCCTATCTTGATATCCAGAAGCGGGGCGTGCTGCCTATCCTGTGTGGCGGAACAGGACTGTATATCGAGTCTGTGCTCAAGGGATATCATCTTTCGCCTGTACCACAGAATCAGGAGTTGAGAGACCGGTTGGCTGATAAGAGCCTGGATGAGCTTACGGTGATGCTGAAAGAGTTGAAGACCAAGACGGGTTCCAATATGCACAATCGCACAGACGTGGATACTGCACAGAGAGCTATCCGGGCTATCGAAATTGAAACCTATAATTTGGAGCATCCTATGCCAGAACGGGAATTGCCTGCGGTAGATTCGCTCATCATTGGTGTCAGTATCGACCGTGATGCCCGTAGAGAAAAGATTACCCGAAGGTTGAAGCAGAGACTCCAGGAAGGAATGGTAGATGAAATCAAAGGTTTGCTCGACAGGGGAATTCCTGCAGAAAACCTCATCTATTATGGTCTGGAATATAAGTTTATCACCGAATATGTGATTGGCAAAACCACCTATGACGAAATGTTCAGAGGTCTGGAGATAGCCATCCATCAGTTTGCTAAGCGCCAGATGACTTGGTTCCGCGGTATGGAGCGTAGAGGATTTACCATTCATTGGATAGATGCCCTGCAGCCGATGGAGCAGAAAGTGGAGCAGGTGCTGGAGATAGTTAAAAGTTCAAAGTAAGAATCATGGCAGTGAATGAAAATAAGTGGGGACTCCTGTATTGTCCCCGTGGCGGTTGGCGTGGTGCCAAGCGCTGGGAAAAGATAGAAAAGGTGCTCAAGCAGCAAGGCGTGGATTACGACTTCGTGCAGAGCGAAAACCAGAAGAGCGTTGAGCGGCTGGTGAAGATGTTTGTCAACAATGGCTATAAGACGATAGTGATTGTTGGCGGAGATTCTGCGCTCAATGATGCCGTCAATTGTCTGATGCAGATGGATGCTTCAGAGCGTAATGAAGTGGCTCTGGGAGTGATTCCTAACGGATTGATGAATGATTTTGCCCGTTTCTGGGGATTCGATGACAGTAACGTGGAGCAGACGGTGGCTTGGCTCAAGAAACGTAGGGTGAGGAAGATAGATCTGGGATGCATCCGATACACCAACAAGAAGGGAGAGAAGTGTATGCGCTATTTCCTCAACTGTGTGAACGTCGGACTCATTGCTGCGATCATGAATCTGCGTCGCCAGACCCATCATGTCTTCGGTTCCAGAACGCTGTCGTTCATCTTCTCGTTTATTCTGATGATCTTCCAGCGTCTCGACTACAAGATGCATATCAAGATTAACTCTGATGTCATCAGACGCAGAGTGATGACGATGTGTGTAGGCAATGCGGCTGGTTATGGTCAGACGCCAAATGCCGTGCCGTATAATGGGTTGCTGGATGTCTCAGTGGTGTATCATCCACAGATGACCCAGCTTTTCGAGGGTATTTATCTTTTTGTGAAGGGAAAGTTCCTGAATCATAAGAGTGTGCATCCTTACCGAACCCGCGAGGTGGAGGTAGAGGAGGCTTCCCATGCCTTGATAGGTATCGATGGCAGGTTGATGAATACGCCAGTGGGTCCTTATAAAATAACAGTAATTCAGGAAGTCATCAACTTCCTGATTCCTGCATAAACGCCAATGAGGGTGAGTTCTACGGTTAGAACTCACCCTCATTGGTTATGTTGTGGCTTTTATCCTTTAGCTATTTTCTTGATTTCCTCTTCATTGAGGATTTTGATCTTTCTGACATTCGTTTCTATCAGACCTTCTGATACAAAGGCCGAGAGCGTGCGGATGCAGTTGCTCGTTGTCATATTGGAAATGTTAGCGAGGTCTTCACGACTCAGGCTGCAGTCCAGTGTGACTCCGTCTTTAGCCAGTCCGTATGAATCATGCAGAAATAGGAGTGCTTCGGCGAGGCGGGCACGGATGTGCTTTTGGGTGAGGTTGACTGTGCGGTCGTCTGATTTTCCAATTTCCACGCTCAGGTACTTGATGAAGTAGTATCCAATCTTGTAGCTTTTCTGCAGCAGCTTCATCAGTACAGGTAGTGGAAAATGAACTACGGTGCAAGTATCCAGAGCCTGTGCTGCAGTCTTGTAGATTTCGTTTGCAAAATAAGCACGGAATCCGAAGAATTCGTTCGGTTTGATGACGCGGATAATCTGGCTCTTTCCGTTGATGCCATCCTTGAATATCTTCACTTTGCCTGTGAGAAGACACATTGCATCAGTGGGAGTTTCATCGCACTGGTAAATCATTTCTCCTTTCTTGTATTTGGTGATTTCAACATGTTCTTTCAATGTTGCAATCTGGTCGCTCTCGAGTCCGCCCCATATTTTCGAAATCTCTCGAGCTACCTTAGCTTTATTCGCATCTTTCTTCTTTTCAACCATTATCGTTCTTCTATTTATGCACTAGTTCGTTAAATCGGCTGCAAAATTACACATTTTTTTTGATATAACTCAATAAAAAGCGCTAAAAATATGTTTTAAAACATACAAAAGTAAGATTTTCTAAAAATGTGTCACTTTTTCCTTTGTCTTCCCGCAAAAAAGCCGTACCTTTGAATGCAATAAATATAGTCAACAAATATTAAAACCTTAATATAGATCTATGAGTTATCTAAAATTCGAAAAGGCCCTGATGAC
>OQWE01000542.1_pt1 | contig 13061 bp, 11 predicted proteins | sample 1691591 | NCBI WGS metagenome assembly OQWE01 (sample SAMN03418265, study PRJEB22391) | human gut metagenome | biome: human-gut; feature: organic feature; material: feces | host: Homo sapiens | place: Tanzania | collected 2013-01
TGGTTGCGGAGCGCAGATGCTGCGCCACCTCGGCGTGCACCGGCTCGTCTTCGCGCCACTCACCCTTCACGAGAGCCATGTGCTCGAGTCCGTTGCTCTGCTGGCGGAACGGCACGAGGCGGAAGTGTCCCCACTCTGTAGGCATGTCTACCTCCTCGCCCACTTCGATTATCGATTCCTTCTTCAGGCGGTAAGCGATGAGGTCCTTGATGGTGATGATGCGCAAGCCCCACTCCTCTGCTTTCTTCTGCAGGTCGGGCATGCGTGCCATCGTTCCGTCCTCGTTCATTATCTCCATGAGTGCGCCAGCAGGATAGAGTCCGGCGAGACGGCAGAGGTCGATTGTAGCCTCGGTGTGTCCGCAGCGGCGCAGCACGCCGTTGTCCTGGGCGTAGAGCGGATTGATATGTCCCGGGCGACCGAAGGTCTGCGGTGTAGACGCAGGGTCGGCGAGCGCCTTTATGGTAGCTGCACGGTCGTGGATAGACACGCCGGTGGTGCATCCTTCGAGTTTGTCTACTGTGACGGTGAACGGTGTGCCGAGCATCGACGTGTTGTCGCTCACCTGGTGCGGCAGGTCGAGTTCCTCACAACGCGAGAGGGTGATAGGTACGCAAAGCACGCCGCGTGCGTTCTTCAGCATGAAGTTCACCTTTTCAGGAGTTATCTTCTCGGCTGCGATGATGAGGTCGCCCTCATTCTCGCGGTCTTCGTCGTCAACCACGATTACGAACTGTCCGGCTTTAAAATCTTCGAGAGCGTCTTCGATGCTGCTCAGTTTGAATTCTCCCATAGTATTTTAGGGTTTATGAGTCGGCAGGCTGCGGTGGCTTGAGCGTCTGCTCTGAGCCACGCGCTTCTTGCCTAACTCTGGTTAGTTTTATATTTATTCTTAATTTTCAGATTGTTGTCTGTGTCTTTTTCCCATGCACTACTGTCGGCTGAGCATATCCTCGATGCGGCTTATTATCACTTTGTTCTCAGCCTGCACCACCTTCAGGTCGCGCTGCAGACGCAGGCGGTAGCGCCACATGCGCATGTAGAGCACGAAGCCGAGCGGTATGACGGCGGCTGCCACGATGTTGAGCCACTTGCGCTCGAACGGACGTGTGTGGGCGCGCTCCGACATCACGGGGTACTGGCTCAGATGGTTGATGATAGTGCGGTCGCGCGAGTTGCTCAGGTCTTCTATTATCTGCTCCAGCTGCGGCACGATGCGCTCCATCACGTTGTCGGGTTCGTACTTGAAGAACACTTTCACCCAGCTCGGCGCGTGCTTCAGACGGTGAGTGAGCGAGTACTCGGTCAGCTCGCGGTTCATCTGCTTCAGCTGCACGAGGTTCTCGGCGTAGTGCGGGTCGTTTATCACCACCTCCTTGCGATATATCGGGCGCTTGATGCGCAGTCCGAAGAAGCGGCGGAAGGCGTTGGCGTACATGTCGGCGTTGAACACAACGGAGTCGTTCGTCGCCTTGTACGTGAAGAACACCGCCATCGGCACGAGCACGGCTGGCGCAAGACTCTTGCCGAACCAGATTGTCCACATGCCGCTTCGCGCCATTCGGTAGCCCGAGTTGTCGAGTATGTAGTAGAGAATGAACACGAGCACCGATATGAGCACCGGCAGGCCCAAGCCGCCCTTGCGTATGATGGCTCCGAGCGGGGCGCCGATGAAGAAGAAGATGATGCACGACAAGGCGAGCGTAATCTTTGCCACCCACTCTATCTTGTGCTGACGGATGAGTCGGTCGCCGTCGTCGGTGATGAGCGACTTAAACTCGAGGTCGTACTTGCGCGACGCCACGCGGTTAAGCGCATGGCTCACAGCGGAGCGTTTCTGCTGCGGCGTGAGTCGGGCGTATACGGAGTCGACATTGTACGACGCGCCTTTGGCGAGCTGCAGGGCACGCAGCGAGTCGGTCTTCGACACCGTGCCGAGCGTGTAGAACAGACGCTGGTCGGCTGTGTAGTAAGAGTTGCCGATGCTGTCGTACACATGCTTCAGCGAGTCCATATCGTGGGTAATCTGCGTGAAACTCTTTCCGCGTGCGTCGTTGGAGAGCGACGATCCGTCAGTCACGTTGAAGTCGGTGTCGAAGTCGAGCACTATCTGTTTCTGCACGAACGACTCGCGACGGTAAGGCACCGAGGCGCTGCCTGCCATCTCCTGCGACTGCATGTTCTCGAACCACTCGCCACTCCACAGCGTGAGCAGCAGATGCTTCTTCTCGGCTGTCGACTGCAGCATACCCGAGTCGGCAAGTATTATCGCCTGGTCTTCGTAAGAGCCGGTCATGCGGTATATCATGATGCCGTAGAGTTTGCCGGTGTCCAGGTTCTTCTTCGAGACGTAGATGTTAGAGCTTGGTATGCCGTCGTAGAACACGCCTTCGGGTATCTCCAGTTCTGGACTTTTCTGCTTCATCGACATCAGCATCACGGCGAGCTTGCGGTGGGCTTCGGGTCCGATGGAGTTCTGGAAGTAGATGGAGAGCACGCAGATAGCCAGACTGATGGCTATGAGCGAGCGGAAAGCCTGCATGAGCGAGATGCCGGCGGCTTTAATGGCTGTAAGCTCTGAGCTTTCGCCGAGGTTTCCGAAGGTAATAAGCGAGGAAAGTAATATTGCAAGCGGCATAGCCTGCGGCACAAGCATAAGACCCATGTGCCAGAAAAATTCGGCAAGCACATCCATGGAGAGACCCTTGCCGATGAGCTCGTCGACATACTTCCACAGGAACTGCATCATCAGCACAAACTGGCAGATGAAGAATGTTCCTATGAACAAAAGACCGAACTGCTTTGCAATGAAAATATCTAATTTCTTTATACGAAACATCGTGAGAGTTTTTACCTTATTATATATATAGGACGGAACGTGCCGCCGGAGCATACATATAAGAGGTGGGTATATGTTGACTTTTATGCTGCAAAATTAGCATAAATATTTCATATACTCCCCGAAATTAAATGATTTTAGTATTTTTACGGCTTCACTGAGCCGCTCTGTCTACATCTACACTCCGCATCTGCGGCGCAGACGCTCGAAGTTGTGCGTCCAAATGTCCATCAGCCACTCTTTGTCGCCGTCGTCGGTGAAGTCGGTGACAGAGAGCATATAGCCACCGGTGAGGTTGCTTTTCTCCATGCGTATCTCTACATACGAGCCGTCGGTCTCGTCGTTCCACGACCAGCGTATGCGACCGAACTTTTCGAGCACGCTGACCGTAGCCATGCGCACTTCATGGTGGCGGTTGGCATCGCCCCAGGCGCAGGTGAGCTGGTCGCCGTCGAGCGTAACGCTGTCGGCAATCCACTTCTGAAGACCCGAATCGGTGCCTATGAGCTGCCAAATTATGTTCTTCGAGGTTGAGTTGAGGAGGTGTTCGACTGTGATTTTGTTTTTCTCCATATCGTTTTTAGTAGCGTAATTACTATATATATAATGTAGTGACAGTGCAAAGTTAAGGAAAAAATAAATAATTTGCATACAAAAGTGATTTTTTTTGAAAAAAGTTTTGGAGATTAACAAAAAAGCATTACCTTTGCACTCGCAATCAAGAACGATGGCGGGATAGCTCAGCTGGTTAGAGCGCATGATTCATAATCATGAGGTCCCCAGTTCAATCCTGGGTCCCGCTACAAAAGAACGAGTTAAAGACAATTCTTTGACTCGTTTTTTGCATTTATATCAATTAAAAGCAGATTTAACACATCTTTTACCGCATTTTTTCTACAATTAACACGTTATATTCTTGGTTTTTAGTACCTTTGCATTGATTTTCGTAAAGTGTGCGAAAGACGCTGCCACAAAGCGCATAACAACCGCGTCTAACGACAATTACGACTGATAACAACAAAGAGTAAAAGGATAATCAACAATAATAAAAGAAACAATGGCTGGAACAAAAAAAATCAAGACCGCGCTTATTTCTGTATTCCATAAGGATGGTCTCGACGAGCTCCTGAAGAAGCTCAACGAAGAAGGTGTTAAATTCCTCTCTACCGGTGGCACTCAGGCGTTCATCGAGAAGCTTGGCTACGAGTGCCAGGCTGTAGAAAGCGTCACTTCTTATCCGTCAATCCTCGGCGGACGTGTTAAGACTCTGCACCCACGCATCTTCGGTGGCATCCTCGCTCGCCGCGACAACGAAGGCGACCGCCAGCAGATGGCAGAATACGCCATCCCTGAAATCGACCTCGTTATCGTTGACCTCTATCCGTTCGAGCAGACCGTAGCAAGCGGCGCTTCTGAGGCCGACATCATCGAGAAGATCGACATAGGCGGCATCTCGCTCATCCGCGCCGGCGCAAAGAACTTCAACGACGTGGTGATCGTTCCGAGCAAGGCTGAGTACAAGGTGCTCCTCGACATCCTCAACGCTAACGGCGCAGAGACTACTCTCGCTGAGCGCAAGATGTTCGCTGAGCGCGCATTCGGCGTAAGCAGCCACTACGATACTGCAATCCACGCTTGGTTTGCAAAGTAAACTCAAAACTCATAATTCAAAACTCAATAAATGGGATTTTTTTCATTCAGACAGGAAATTGCGATGGACCTCGGCACTGCCAACACCATCATCATCAGCGACGACAAGATTGTTGTTGATGAACCTTCGGTAGTGGCACTCGACCGTCGCACAGACAAAATGATTGCTGTCGGCTCGAAGGCAAAGATGATGTATGAGAAGACTCACGACAACATCCGAACCATTCGCCCACTCCGCGATGGAGTCATAGCCGACTTCTCCGCTTGCGAACAGATGATGCGCGGACTCATCAAAATGGTACACTCTGGCAGCCGCCTCTTCACCCCGTCGCTGCGTATGGTGATCGGCGTTCCTTCGGGTTCTACAGAGGTTGAACTGCGCGCCGTGCGCGACAGCGCAGAACATGCTGACGGACGAGACGTATACCTCATCTTCGAGCCTATGGCTGCTGCCATCGGTATCGGTATCGACGTAGAAGCGCCGGAGGGCAACATGATTGTCGACATAGGTGGCGGTTCTACAGAGATTGCTGTCATATCACTCGGTGGCATCGTGTCGAACAACTCTATCCGCACTGCGGGTGACGACCTCACTGCCGACATTCAGGAGTATATGTCGCGCCAGCACAACGTGAAGGTTTCTGAGCGTATGGCTGAGCGTATCAAGATTCACGTCGGATCGGCTCTCACCGAGCTTGGCGACGAGGCTCCTGAGGACTTCATCGTTCACGGTCCGAACCGCATCACCGCTCTCCCGATGGAGGTGCCGGTATGCTATCAGGAGATTGCTCACTGCCTCGACAAGACTATCGCAAAGATCGAGAACGCTGTGCTCTCTGCTCTTGAGAACACTCCGCCTGAGCTTTATGCCGACATCGTGAAGAACGGCATCTACCTCAGTGGTGGCGGCGCTCTGCTGCGCGGTCTCGACAAGCGCTTGCAAGAGAAGATCAACATCCCGTTCCACATCGCCGAAGATCCGTTGCACAGCGTAGCTATCGGTGCGGGTGTTGCTCTTAAGAACATCGACCGCTTCTCATTCCTTATGAGATAAGCTAAAAGTAAAAGAGTAAAAAAGTAAAAGAGTAAAAAGCTCTCAACAATAAATAACATTTAAAGGTAAGAAGGTAAAAAAGTAAAAGAGTAAAAAGAGTTGGAACGATGATACGCCCTCTGCTTTTTACTTTTTTACTCTTTTACTTTTTTACTTTTCGACTATGCGCAACTTATTAGATTTTCTTTCACGCCACAACCATTGGTTCGTCTTCCTCTTGCTGGAGGTGGTGAGCCTCACTCTGCTGTTCAAGTACAACAGCTATCAGGGCAGCGTGTGGTTCTCGTCAGCCAATGCCGTAGTGGGAAAGATGTACGAATGGGACTCGTCCGTTAAGCAATACTTCGCTCTTACCGAAGTGAACCGACAACTCACCGACCGCAATATTTACCTCGAACGCGAAGTGGAGATGCTGCGCGAGCAGGTGCTGAAGACAAACAAGGACACTACCCTCGTCGAACGACTGCAACAGAACGTTATGCGCGACTATGAAACCATTCCGGCAAAGGTCGTCAGCTCGTCGCTCGACAAGGCTAACAACTTCATCACCATCGACAAAGGCAGCGCCGACGGCGTGCGCAAGGATATGGGCGTGGTGTGCGGTCAGGGCATCGTGGGCATCGTCTATCTCTGCAACGAGCACTACTCGGTGATTATTCCGGTGCTCAACGAGCAGTCGAACATCAGCTGCACCATACGCGGACGCGGCTTCTTCGGCTATCTGCGCTGGCATGGCGGTTCGCCGGAGTCGGCTTACGTAGAGGACATTCCGCGACATGCTCACTTCCGTTTGGGCGACTTCGTCGTTACGTCGGGCTACTCGTCGGTATTCCCGCCGGGCATCATCGTCGGACGCATCAAGCATGTGTACAACTCCGACAACGGACTCTCGTATCGTCTCAACATCTCTCTGTCTACCGACTTTGCACGTCTGCGCGACGTGAGCGTCATCAACGACCGCGAGATGGACAAGAAACTCGAATTACTGCGTGCTGCGGAGGATTCTCTGAAGGCGCGCCAATAAATATATAGAAGAAATCAAATGAGCCTGAATTTCATCAGAAACATAATATTCATCATTGTGCTGCTCCTCGTGCAGACGCTGCTGCTCAACCATATCAGCGTCTTCGGATGCGCTACGCCGTTGCTCTACGTCTACTTCGCACTTACCATACAGCGCGGAGAGTCGAAGTGGGCTACGCTGCTGTGGTGCTTCGCGATGGGTCTTCTTGTAGACATCTTCTCGAACACTCCGGGCGTGGCTGCCGCAGCAATGACTCTCGTGGGCTTCCTGCAGCCTTACGTCATCGAACTGTTTGCCCCGCGCGACAGTGCTGAAGACCTGCGCCCATCACCATTCACATTCGGCTCAAGCAAATACGCCAACTACACCATCATCCTCGTGGTTATCTATTGCTTAGCGTTCTTCTCGCTCGAAGCATTCAACTTCTACAACTGGGTTCAATGGCTCTCAAGCATCGGCGGCAGCGCCCTGCTCACCATCATACTCATATTGGTGATAGAGAACTTCAGAAGCAAACGTTAGTAAGAAAGTAGTATTTGTATTTTTTAGAAGTAGGAAATGAGCAATTATAATCTCGAGAAACGGCGCTACGTCATCGCTTTCGTGGCAACGGCAATTGTCGTTGTCTACATCGTACGGCTCTTTACGCTGCAGTTGCTGAGCGACGACTACAAGAAGAACGCCGACTCGAACGCCTTTCTCAAGAAGATTGAATATCCGTCTCGTGGAGCCATCTACGACCGCAACGGACGTCTGCTCGTGTACAACCAGCCGGCGTACGACGTCATGGTGGTGATGAACGAGGCGAAGGGACGCATCGACACGCTTGAGTTCTGCCGCGCTTTGGGCATCACGAAAGAGTATTTCATAAAGCGCATGAACGACATCAAGGACTACTCGAAGAACCCAGGCTACTCGCGCTTCACGCAGCAGATGTTCATGAGTCAGCTTCCGTCGGAGGAGTTCAGCTACTTTCAGGAGAAAATATTCCGCTTCCCGGGCTTCTACGTGCAGCAGCGCAGCATACGCCAGTATCAGTCGTCTGTAGGTGCGCACATCCTCGGCGACGTTGCGGAGGTTTCGCCCTACGACATTGAGGAAGACAGCTACTACCAGCCGGGCGACTACATCGGCAAGCTCGGCGTGGAGAAGTCGTACGAGAAACAGTTGCGCGGCGAGAAGGGCGTGCAGATATTGCTGCGCGATGCTCGCGGACGCATCCAGGGTCAGTATATGAAGGGCAAATACGACCGCAAGCCGGTTGCCGGAAAAGACCTCACGCTCGCCATCGACGAGAAACTGCAGGCTTTGGGCGAACGCCTTATGGAAGGTAAGATAGGTTCTATCGTGGCTCTCGACCCTCGCACGGGCGAAGTGCTCTGCATGGTGTCGGCTCCTACCTACGACCCGCGCATCATGGTTGGCCGCGCACGCTCCAAGAATCACCGCGCTCTTGCCAAGGACGCTTGGAAACCGCTCCTCAACCGTTCTATAATGGGTATGTACCCGCCGGGATCTACGTTCAAGACATCGCAGGCTCTGACGTACATGACCGAAGGCATTATCACTCCAGGCACCGCATTCCCTTGCAACCGCGGTTTCTACTATCGCGGTCTGCATGTCGGCTGCCACTCCCACCCCGCTCCTATCGCTCTTGTCGACGCCATCAGCACTTCGTGCAACTCCTACTTCTGCTGGGGACTCTACTACATGATAGGCAACCGCTCCAAATACAAGAATCCGTACAACGCCATGAATATATGGCGCGACTATATGGTGTCGATGGGCTTCGGCTACAAATTGGGCATCGACCTTCCGGGCGAGAAGCGCGGCATGATTCCGAACGCCGACTACTACGACCGCAACTATCGCGGCTCGTGGAACGGACTCACCATCATCTCTATCTCTATCGGTCAGGGCGAGGTGACGCTCACTCCGCTGCAGATTGCCAACCTCGGCGCTACCATCGCCAACCGCGGCTACTACTATCGTCCGCATGTCGTGCGCAAGGTACATGGCGAACCGCTCGACACGGCTTACACTCACAAACATTATACCAAGGCGTCGCGCCGTGCGTACGACTACGTTGTCGCGGGTATGCGTTCTTCGGCACTGAAGGGCACGTGTAGAGCGCTGGGGCGCCTGCCGTTCGAGGCGTGTGGCAAGACGGGTACGGCGCAGAACCACGGTCGCGACCACTCGGTGTTCATGGGCTTCGCACCGATGAACGAACCGAAAATCGCTATCGCCGTATACGTTGAAAACGGCGGATGGGGTGCCGACTTCGGTGTGCCTATCGGCGGACTGATGATGGAACAGTATCTCACGGGCAAGCTCTCGCCGGCTTCAGAGGCTCAGGCAAGCGCTATGCAGGCTCGACGCATCGGCTACGGTCCGCGATTTCCAGGGCAAAAAGATAAAAGTAAAAGAGTAAAAGAGAAAAAACAATGATAAACGAGAAGCCACAAAGCATTTGGTCGCAGGTCGACTGGCTGACAATTGGTCTATATATAGCGCTGATGATCTTCGGATGGCTCAGCATCTGCGGTGCCAGCTACACCTTCGGCGACAACGACTTGTTGTCGCTCGGCACGCGTTCGGGCATGCAGATTGTGTGGATAGGCACAAGTATATGCCTCGGATTCGTCATTCTGATGATGGACTCGCGTTTCTTCGACACGTTCTCGTTCGTCATATACGGCGTGCTGCTCTTACTGCTTTTCGCCACCATCTTCAACCCTCACGACATCAAGGGTTCGCACTCGTGGCTCGTCATCGGACCGCTCCGTCTGCAGCCTGCCGAGTTCGGCAAGTTCGCTACGGCGTTGGCTCTCGCCAAACTGATGAGCACCTACGGCTACAACATACAGCGCTGGAAAGACTTTGCTGCGGCTTGCGCCGTAGTGTTCGTGCCCATGCTCTGCATCGTGGGTCAGCGCGAGACGGGTTCGGCGCTGGTCTACCTCACCTTCTTCCTCATGTTCTACCGCGAAGGCATGCCTGGCAGCATCCTCTTCACGGGCGTAGCGATGGTGGTCTACTTCGTTGTGGGCATCAAGTACGAGGGCATTATGCTTTTCGACACGCCTACGTCGGTGGGCAAGTTCGTCGTGCTGCTACTTGTGCAGATATTCGTTGCGGGCATGGTGTACAACTATGTGCATAACCGCAAGCACACCAATACTATTCTTGGCTATAGCATAGCACTTACCGTTATAGCCATTCTCTTCGACGTGTACGTCATTCCGTTCGACGTTACGTGGGTGCAGCTCGGCATGTGCATAGCGCTGTTCCTCTACCTGCTCTATCACGGACTGCGCACGCGTCTACCCCAATACTTCTTTATCCTTGCGTTTGCCGTCGGTTCGGTGGTATTCTTCTACTCTGCCGACTATGTGCTTAACAACGTGATGGAGCCTCATCAGCGTGTGCGCATCAACGTGCTGCTCGGTCTCGACGAAGACCTTGCCGGCGCCGGATACAACGTTCACCAGAGCGAGATTGCCATCGGTTCGGGCGGACTAAAGGGTAAGGGATTCCTCAATGGCACACAGACAAAGCTGAAGTTCGTGCCTGAGCAAGACACCGACTTTATATTCTGCACCGTGGGCGAGGAGGAAGGATTTGTAGGCTCTGCAGGAGTTCTGCTGCTCTTCCTTGCACTGATATTGCGACTAATGAAACTTGCCGAGCGGCAACCATTCACTTTCGGGCGAGTCTACGGCTACTGTGTGGCGTCAATATTCCTTTTCCACGTGTTCATCAATGTGGGCATGGTGCTTGGACTAACGCCCGTTATTGGCATTCCGCTGCCATTCTTCAGTTACGGAGGCTCGTCGTTGTGGGGTTTCACTATTCTTATGTTTATATTCCTTAGGATTGATGCCGGACGCAATTTGGCTCAAGCGTAGGATACAAGAATAAAAAAAGATATTTTCAAATGCAAATAAGACAGGCATTTGAAAATATCTTTTTTGTATTTATAAAGATTCTAATCACTCACGGATTAAGCATTCAGATTGGCAAGATAACGTTCTGCCTCAAGGGCAGCCTTGCAACCCGAACCTGCAGCAACGATAGCCTGACGATAAACAGGGTCGGCACAGTCGCCAGCTGCAAATACACCCTCTACATTTGTACGGGGTGAAGATCCTAAGGTCTTGATATAACCTGTTTCGTCGCATTCTACGAATGGACGGAACACATCGGTGTTGGGCTTGTGGCCAATAGCAAGGAAGAAACCATCGATAGGCAAGTCGTAGTGCTGCTCATCAGCCTCACCCTTGCGCTTAACGAGATGCGCACCCTCCACACCGTCGTCACCGTAGAGTCCCTCGGTGTTGTGCTCGTAGAGTACCTCTATCTTCTCGTTGTCCTCAACACGCTTCTTCATAACATCACTTGCACGAAGGAATGGCTTGCGCACAATCATATACACCTTCTTTATGATGATGGACTTGCGCAAGCAGGCAGACCTTAGGATCTTCACCCCGTACAAATGTAGATACTGTACGCTTGCGATAGAAGAAACCATCACATGTGGCACATGCGCTCACGCCCTGACCGTTGTACTTCTTTTCGTCGTCCAGTCCAAGATACTTGGCACTTGCACCAGTGGCAATGATCACAGAGTCTGCCTCGATTTCCTTGCCTGTATCGGTAGTAAGCACATAGGGTTTGCCAGAGAAGTCTACCTTGGCAATGCTGCCCTCGCGTATGTCAGCTCCGAAACGCTCTGCCTGCTTGCGCAAGTCCATCATCATCTGGTTGCCGTCTACGCCCTCGGGATAGCCAGGGAAGTTCTCAACCACTGTGGTTTGTGTGAGCTGTCCGCCCGTCTGAATGCCACAGTACTCCACCGGAGCGAGGTTAGCTCGTCCGGCATATATGGCAGCCGTATAGCCAGCAGGACCGCTGCCGACAATAAGGCATTTCACATGTTCTCTCTGTTCCATTGTTATGTCGTATTGTATATGTTAGTATGCGTATTGTTTCTAATTACAGCAGCTCTTCTATCTGCTTTGCTATGTTTTCGATGTCTTCTGTAGGCTCGAAGCGTGCCACTACCTGACCGCGCTTGTTGGTGAGGAATTTTGTGAAGTTCCACTTTATGTCGCTTGTCTCCTTATAGTCGGGGTTCTCCTTGGCGAGGATTTCCTCAAGCACCGGTGTGAGCTTGTGTTCGGGGTTGAAGCCAGCGAATGTCTTCTGCTCCTTAAGGAACTTATAGAGTGCGTCGGCATCGTCGCCGTTAACCTTCAGTTTCTTGAATCGCGGGAATTCTGTGCCATAGTTAAGCTTGCAGAACTGGTGAATCGACTCGTCGGTGCCAGGTGCCTGTGCTCCAAATTGGTTGCAAGGGAAGTCGAGTACCTCGAAACCCTGTGCATGGTATTTCTCGTAGAGCTTCTCCAGCTCCTCATACTGTGGTGTGAATCCGCACTTTGTAGCGGTGTTGACAATGAGCAGCACTTCGTTGGCATACTCCTTCAGAGATACTTCCTTACCCTTTCTGTCCTTTACAGAATAATCGTATACAGTTCTCATTTTCTTTTTCTGTGTTTTATATGTGTTCTAATTACTTCTTACCTTATTATCTAAGGTACAAAATTAGATAAAAATAATGAGAAACAAGAACACTGCAAGAAAAAAATCTTGGATTACGACTTAGTGCAGGAGCCGCGTCATAGACACACGGCTCCCTCTTGTTTCTTTCCGTCCATCATTATCTTCAGCGGTTTGGCAAACCTCACCACTCTCACATGTTCGGTTTCCTCTACCGCTTCCATGCCATCAAGCAGTTCCTTGCGGAAAAGTCCCTGACCTCGGTTGGCATCCACAGTGAAATAGCCCACGCCAAAGGATGTGAGGTTCTGGAAGAAGTGGGTGCCTTGGCTCGGGTCTACACGATAGTTCTTCAGCGTAACCTCTACTATCACTCTTGCTGCCGATATATGGGGCCACTTTACCGGTATGCCAAGCCATGGGTCGCTCGATCCCCAACGTCCCGGACCCACAAGCACGTAGTTGTCACCACGGTCAAGATACTCGCTGTTTATCTTTTCTATCTCTCGGGCTATAGTTGGATTGTCGGAGGCTGTGAATGAATCGTCGGCCTTTACATACACTATGTCGGTGACATCCTCGGTCACTCCATGTCCCAAAGAGTTATGCGAGCGCAATACACAGTCGGCATCGGGTACTGCTGCCACATCCTCGTCGAGCATCTGCTTGGAGTCTACAATAGGGCGTATCTGCAAGAGATACAGGCTGCCCGTGCGGTCTTCATTAAGATTGCAGGCAAACTCTATCTCCACCGGGCGGCGCATCGACTCGGCACCATACTTCATAGACATCTGCAACAGTTCGGGCAATGGGAACACTCCATGCTGCAACACAGAGGCAAAGGTGATTACCTTGCGTCCGCCATCGTATATACCGTCGCGTATCACCTGGGTGGACAAACGCTGCGTGTGTCGCCCTATCACCCACAT
>OQWE01000543.1_pt1 | contig 13043 bp, 13 predicted proteins | sample 1691591 | NCBI WGS metagenome assembly OQWE01 (sample SAMN03418265, study PRJEB22391) | human gut metagenome | biome: human-gut; feature: organic feature; material: feces | host: Homo sapiens | place: Tanzania | collected 2013-01
CCTGCTTCGGGTACGCCGTGCCGTCGAGATGGTAGACCAAACGGTCGATGACCTCGCCGCCGAGTACGGTCTTCTCTAAGATCTCGTGGCAGTCCTCGGGCTTGACGTGAATGTACATCACACCCATCGGCTCGATGTGCACGAGCGGGCCCATCTCGCAAAAGCCGTGGCAGCCGCTCATTTTGACGTGCAGGCTCTTCTCCTCGTCCGTGTCGTGCTTCAGCCCCACATAGACCTTCAACCCGCGCGATTCACACTCGGCCTTGAAATTGTCGTAAATCTTCATTGCGCCGCCGGCAATGCAGCCGGTGCCCGCGCAGATGAGAATGGACGGCACCTCGCGGCTCTGCGCAAGATCATGCTCCGCCTGCGCGCGCAGGGCGCGGAATTCTTCTCTATTCAGCTTGTTCACGCCTGCACCCCCTCGTTTTTGCGAATGAAGTCGAGCAGCTCAATAGCATGCTCGGGATCCATCTTGGCATGTACTTCCCCGTCCACGGTCATGACCGGCGCCAATCCGCAGGCGCCGAGGCACGCGACCGTTTCGAGCGTAAAGAGGCCGTCGTCCGATGTCTTTTTCTTCCCGTGCAGCCCGAGGTATTCATAGATCGCATCATAGATCGGCCCGGACTTGCGCACATGACACGCCGTACCCGCGCAGACCTTGATGATATGCTTTCCCTTGGCCTCCAGCGAAAAATTCTCGTAGAATGTCGCCACACTGTATACCTTTGATACGCTTACACCGAGCGTATCGGCGATGAGCGTCAGGTTTGCTTCGCTTAAGTAATTGTATTCCGCCTGCACATCCTGCAAAATGGCAATGAGGTTGGACGGATCGTTCTCATGCATAGCAAGGATGCTCAGGACTTTCTCCGTGTCAGGTTTCATAGCTGCCCTCCTAATCTAATCCTGAGAGCGATTATACCGCGCGTAGAAAAGGGGCGCGTCGCCATTGAGCTCAGCTTCGAGCACGGCAAGGTGACAAATATCGCGGCCTATCTGCTGACCACACATATTTTTTAGAAACCGGTTTTGCATCGCACTACGCTGCTGTGCCGCGCCACGCAGGGAGCTTATCTTGTCCGCTCCGTTTCCCAACTATAAAAAACCTTCGGCCTCAAATCAGTGTTTATGTCTGAAGGTGACGGTGAATATGCAATGAAATATTTCTTCAACCTAATCGGCTATATGCTTATAATCATATGCATTGCGCTTCTGCTTGCGTATGTGATACCGAGAATTCTGTAAATGTAAAATGTAAGCCAAGGGGCTGCCTTTTTAGAGGCAGCCCCGTTTTTCGTCTTAAAAATGCGGGATATTTACGCGGGATACGACACTATAAGCGCGTCAACATCGGCAAGGCTCGTGCCGGAAAAGGCGTAGCTGCCTCCGGAGTTTTTATCAAGCGTCACGGTAACGGTCTGCGCGTCGAGGTAGGATGGGGATACGAGATGGGCATTTACCATATCATGTATCGATTTTGCCCACCAGTCTTTAAAGCTCTGCGATCCCTTGTCAAGCTCGCCCGAGGCGATGCGCTCGGCAGCAGACCTGGCAAAGTCGGGGTAATCCTCCTTGGCAACCTGTGCGACTGCCGCAATGGGGCTTACCTTGACCTCAACGGTGTAGCTCTCGCCGTTCTGCTTTGACGCACCGAGCTCGTATTTTGCACACTTGTACATTTTGTGCATGAGCTCCATGAGCTCGGTTTGCACGCTTTCGCTGCACTGCTCGTACTCAATGCCGAAGTAGGTGCAGAATACATTGAGGCTCACCTGCATTCCGCGCTCATAGCGCTCGGCGCAGCTTTCCTTAGTTTCGCCGCCGAGCATCGTGAGATATTCATCGGAGTATTCGCCGAGATACACTGCGTCCAGACCTCCCTTGACATAGGCGGCGGGGTCGAAGGAAGGCTCGGTAGGCTTTACGGTGGGCTCGGGCTTTTCATCCCTGCCGCAGCCGGCAAGCAGCGAGGTACACAGCGCAAGCGCAAGAATGAGGCTCATGACGCGCAGAAATCTATTGTTCATATGTACATTCCTTTCGAATTTATATAATTTCATATAAATACTATTTGAAAATCACCCGTCTGTCAATCACAAATTTCCTTCCGCGGCATAGAATGCATCGACCGCAATTGGGGGAATTTTATGACTTATGTACTTATTACGGCGGCGGGCATCGCGCTGTGCAGCCTCGTCGGTGCCGTTATAGGCTTTCTGTTTGAGAATATACCGCCGTATGTTGAGGACGCGCTCTCGGGCGCGGCGGCGGGTATAATGCTGTGCGCCGCGATACTCGGCCTCGTCGTGCCGTCAATGGAGTTTTCGGGCGGGCATGCGCTGTGGCTGACGCCACTGGGCATATTCTGCGGCGCGTTTTTCTTAAGCGGGATAAATCTTATCGCTCCGCGCCTGTCGGATAGCATCGGAATGAAAAACAGCGGCGACGCGGCGACGCGGCATGCGCTTTTATTTGTCGCCGCAATCGCCATCCACCACTTTCCCGAGGGCATCGCCGCAGGAGTCAGCTTCGGCACGGGGAATCTGTCCGATGCTCTGACAGTAACAAGCGGTATCGCATTTCAGAACATTCCTGAGGCCATGATAATCATACCGCCGCTTTTGAAGACCGGAGCAGGGAAAAAACGTGCGGCGATTGTCGCGTTCATAAGCGGGGCGGTCGAGGTCGCAGGCGTGTTCTTCGGTTATTCTGCCATAACGCTGTCACGCGGCATACTGCCCTTCGCGCTGGCCTTCGCCGCCGGAACGATGCTGTATGTCATCGTGGACGATTTGATCCCGCAGACGCATATCCGCGGCTTCGGACGATTATCTACCTATGCCGTGCTCAGCGGCTTCTGCCTCATGCTTTTTTTAGCGGCGAATTGAGACTGTACCTATACGGTTTTACGGTAGCCCGGTATCGAGGGTGCAGTGGGAACTGCTTCTGCATCGCTCTACGGCATTGCGCTGCATGCAGTTAATGTTCTGATTTAGTGCAAAATTTATGCCTGCACCCTTGCCTTCCCCTTCGAGGGGAAGGTGTCGGCGTTAGCCGACGGATGAGGTGTTTTTTAAATCTGTGCGCCAACGGCGCACACCTCAATTATTCATTATTAATTATTCACTATTCATTATTCATTCGCAGGCTATGCCTGCGGGCGAGCAATGCCCGCCCCTACTCTATAGATTTTTGTTCCGATCAAAATTTCAGAAGCGGAACGGGCAGGATAAGTTCCCTACAGGGTGCGGTGCAATATTAGCACCGCACCTGCGGGAAGCGAGGTACCCACGGTTTATACCATTGTCCCGATACCGTGCTGACGCAATAAGCGTATCGGTAGGTGCCTCAATGCGCCTCTAAAAAAACATCGAATTGGCGGCCGGTCTGGGCGTCTACGAGGATGAGGAGCTTCTCGCCGTCCGAGCCTACGCAGTCAAAGCCGTAGCACAGAACGGAGTTTTCGTCGTCGGCAGGTGCGTAGCACAGCTGCGCGTCGATAATTTTCAGCGCCGATGGCAGCGCCGCGCGTGCCGCACTCTCGCTCACCGCGGCGGAAACCGCCGGATAAGTGCCGTGAGCTCTGACGTGCCCGGTCGCGTCATAGGCGTAAATACCGCCGTCGTCACCCGCGACGGAGATGCGCACGCTGTCGCTGATACACCGAACATTGTTTTCGACACATTCGAACTTCATTGTCTGCACGCTGCCGATGCGCTCGCTCGAGGCGAGGTACATTTCGCCGAAGCCGTGGCTAGCTAGAAAATCACGCGCTATCCGCTCAAGCTCGGATGATTCCATGTCACCGCAGACGCTGCGCTCAGAGCTGAGCGACAGCACGTTGCCCTCAGCATCGAGGCAGACGCTGCCGCCGTCAAAGCTGAAGCAGGCCGTACCGTTTTCGGCGGTGTATTCGGCCTCGAGCTCGTCCGCTTCAAGCCCGAAAAAGTCAGCGGCGATGGACTTGGCCTTGGCCTCCGGTACAGGAGAGCTGATTTGGCTCGATATGTCCTTGGCGTACCTTCCGCCGTAGGAGCCGAGCTCGGTCTTACCCATGCCGTCCTCTATGTCGAGCATGGACGAGCTCAGGCGGTCGCCGCCGCTTGCAAATACGTTCTCCGGCTCGTCGAGCAGCACATCTCCGTCGTTAACGGCATTTTGCAGCTTGTGAAGCTTCTCGGTCAAAGCTGCCGCCGTCTTGTACAGCGAGGCAAAGTCGGCTCGTGCGGCATCGTCAAAGCCCGACTGCGCCGAGGCCCGGAGCCTGCTTCGCGCATAGTCGCCCGCAACTCCGATAAATGCCGCTGTCTGCTCGAGCTCCTGCGTGGAAAACGGCAGAGCGGCCATGGTCATCTCGGCGGCAAGACAGCTGCCGTATATATCCGCGCACAGCCGGCCGGACAGCTCCGCCCCAGTCGCGTAGGACGCACGGTGCAGCGAGTCGGAAAGGCTCGACGCGGCATATACGACCTCCTCGAAGGCATGCGCGTAGCCGTACTCGGCCGTGCGGCGATAGCTTCTCTCCATGCCGAAGTGCACCGCCGTGTACGCGCCCAGCGCGACGACCGCCGCGGTGAGATATGTGATTATGAGTATAAACGTCTTTTTTCTTATATACATGGAAACACCTCATGTGAAGTGTTTCCGAAACCGAGACGATTATGCAGACGGCTTGCCATGGGTAATACCGCATCCGATAAAAGAAATGAAATAACGAAAAGACCTCCGGTCACTTGACCGAAGGTCTTTGCATATTGTTTTTTATTCCTCGCCGGTCTCCTCTTTGGGCTTTTTCTCGACGAGGACCTTTTCCACCCTCAGGCCGTCCATTTCAAGGACGGTGACGTGCAGGTTTTCGTAATCAAAGCTGTCGCCGACCGAGGGGAACGAGCCGAACATCTCGATCGTCCAGCCGCCGACAGTCTCGCTCTCGGCGTCGAAATCGCGCTCGCGGATGCCCACAAGGTCGAGGAAATCGGAAATGCTCATATCGCCGTCAAGCTCAAGCTCGCCGTCGGAGCGCTCAAGGATCTCCTCCTTTATCTCGTCGGTATCGTCCCATATCTCGCCGACGAGCTGCTCGAGAACGTCCTCCATCGAGAGGATTCCGAGCGTTCCGCCGTATTCGTCGGTGACGACGGCGAGGTGTTGTTTTGCTTTTCTCAGCTCTGTTAGCACAGCAGGGAGCTTCATAGTCTTGTAGATGTAGCACGGCGGCATAAGAAGGCTGCGTATATCGGGCTTTTCGTCGCCTGCCAGCGCCTTGAGGAAGTGGTTGAGATACAGAACGCCGATCACGTTATCGATGCTGTCCTCATACACGGGGATGCGCGAAAACGGCGCGTTTTCGATGATCTCAAGCGTCTCGGACATGTCCTCGTCAATGTCCAGCGCGACGACGTCGACGCGCGCGGTCATGACCTCGGAGGCCATGATGTCGGAGAAATCTATCGCGGCCTGCACGAGCTCGGAGCGATCCTCATCAAGGACGTCCTCGTCCTCGGCGGTCTCGATTATGGAGGATAGCTCCTCTACGGCGGCCTCCTCGTCTGTGTCGTCCTGCTCGCCCTTGAGCCCCAGCGTCAGCAGCTTTATCAGTCCGACAACGAGGCGTATAAGCGGCATGAATATGATCGTCAGTCCGCGTACAAAGTAGGCATAGGTAAGAGCCAGACGGTTTGCGCTGCCCTTGGCGACGATCTTCGGGATGGTTTCGCCGAAGATGATGACAAGCACGGTTATCGCAAGGGTCGACACCCACGCGTAGCTGTCGTCGCCGTTGCACAGCTCCAGCACCAGCAGCGAGCCGAGTGCGGAGTTTGCGATATTGGCAAGGTTGTTGCCGATGAGTATCGCCGAGAGCGAATCGTCAAAGTGGTCGACGATCTTGACGGCGACGCCCGCACGCTTCGAGCCGCCGTCACGTGCGTTTTCAAGCCTCATGCGGTTGCAGGAGGAGTATGACATCTCGGCCGAGGAGAAGATGTGCGAAAAGATGATGCAGATGATGATTCCGCAGACATAAGTCCAGGTCATTTCTCCTCACCTCCCTTGTCGGTGAGGCGCACCCTCAGCCGCAGTATTCTGTTATTGCGCATCTCCGACACTGTCACGCCGACGTTTTCGTATTCAAAGCTGTCACCGACCGAGGGGATAGCGTCGAACTGCTCATAGGCCCACTCGCCCAGGAGCTTATTTGTAAACTCGTCATCGTCGTCCCCGTCGAGCTCCAGAAGCTCAAACACATCGCTGACGGTCATTTCGGCTGTGCAGTCCCAGTCTCCGTCTGGTAAGGCTATGTACGGCTCCTCGACAACGTCGTCCTCATCCCAGATCTCGCCGACGAGCTCCTCAAGGATATCCTCGACCGTCACTATGCCGAGCGTGCCGCCGTAGTTATCCGTGACCACGGCCATATTGAGCCGCTTTTTGCTCATCACCGGAAGCAGCCCGTCAATGTTCGTGCTGCCGTGGATGAAGTACGGCTCATCCAAAAGTGCGCGGACGTCCATATTCTCGCCCTCGCGCAGATAGGTCTTTATAAATTTTCTTATAGACAGTATGCCGATTATATTGTCGATGCTGTCCTCATATACCGGCAGGCGGCTGTGTGTCTCAGCCTTGATGGTCGTGAGCATCTCGTCGAGCGAGTCCTCAATATCAAGCGCAACTATGTCCACGCGTGAGGTCAGTATGCTCTCTACCGTCGTCTCGGCAAACTGCAGCGCCGAGCTTATAAGCTCGCCGCGCTCCTCATCAAGACTGCCCTCCTCGGTCATGTCCTCTATGATATCGTATATCTCGTCCTCCGTGACGGATATCTGCGCCTCGGCCTTGGCAAGGCGCGCGGCAGCGTTTCCTATCGCCGTCAGCAGCTGCGCCAGCGGCTTGAGGATCGTCATGAAAAACCACAGTGACCCGGCAACGGAAAGCGACAGCCGCTCACTGTATTTTTTTGCAATGCTCTTAGGCAGCATTTCGCCCGCGAAGAACACGACCAGCGTCATCACAAAGGTGCTGATCGTAACTGCGCCGCTCACGCCCGGAAACATGCGCGTAACGGCAAGCGTGGCTATGCTCGCCGCGGAAAGATGCACAATATTCGTGCATATTAGTATGCTCGTTATCGCAAGGTCAAAGTTGTCGAGCACCTTCAGTGCCCGGATTGCTTTTGCCTCGCCGCGCTCGGCACGGACCTTGATCCTGACGCGAGAGACCGAGGCAAAGGAGGTCTCCGCGACCGCAAAGTACGCGGCGCACAGGATGAGTAAAATTACGACTATCAGCGATAATCGACTGGCATCGTCCATTTCGGATCTAACACTCTCCATTCAAGGCGTATAGCCCGGTAAATTAAGAGTCAGTATATCATAGCAGAAACTTGCAGTCAATATTTTTATATGTGTTTGCCTGACGGCAAACGGATTGAAATTCGCCTCATCCGTGCGGCAAAGCCGCACACATTCCCCTCAAAGTGGAAGGCATTTTTTCAGAGGCGCATTTACATTGTGCTGATACAGTTATTGCAGTAGCCCGACCGGAAACTGCCGACAAAACCGTGACAGCCAGAAGCCTGCGGGAAGCGCAGTTTTACGGTTTCCACAGCACTCTCGACACCGGGTTCACGCAAAAGACGTATCCGTAGGTGCGTCAATGCGCCTCCGAAATACAGCCGTGCTTGGTTTCGTAAGCCTCGATGCAATCGCGGATGAGGATCAGTATCTGACTGTTCGCCGAGCGCCCCTCGTAGTCGGCAACGACGTGCAGCTTGTTGAGCATTTCCTCATCTATTCTTATTGATAAGCTCTTTATAGCCATAAAATCACCCCGTTTTATATTTATCTTGAGTTTATTTTAGGGCGATTATGTGTTAATATGTTTTATATAGGCACATAACATATCTAAAATATATTCAACGGGGGGGTGCTGGAAATGGCTGATTACAAGGCGATGTATTTGAAGATGATGAATGCGGCGGAGGAAGCGATTGAGATACTGATAAAGGCGCAGCGTGAGTGCGAGGAGCTGCATATGAGCGCAGACGAGCCGGCCCTGCTGCGTATTGATCGGGACAAGTAATGGTAAAGAGAGAGTGCAGACGAAAAATCTGCACTCTCTTTATTATTTACACCTCATCCGTGCGGCAAAGCCGCACACATTCCCCTCAAAGTGGAAGGCATTTTTTCAGAGGCGCATTTACATTGTGCTGATACAGTTATTGCAGTAGCCCGACCGGAAACTGCCGACAAAACCGTGACAGCCAGAAGCCTGCGGGAAGCGCAGTTTTACGGTTTCCACAGCACCCTCGATACCGGGCTGACGCAATAAACATATCCGCAGCTGCGTCAATGCGCCGCTGAAAAATCACAGCTTTACATTGCGCTTTTGCGAATCATATACCTTGTTGAGGATCGGGCGGACGCCGTAGTACAGCAGCTTGTTGTCGAGATTGAACCAGTAAATGAGCATACTCAGGGGGATGATGCTCAGCGTGCCGATAAGAAGCTTCTTTTTCATGTTAATTACCATCCTTCGTAATCGTCAAAGTCCACGAGGCTCGCGTCGAGGGGCTCCTCCTGCATGACGGCGGTCATGTACTCGGAAAACTGCCTGCGCATCTCGTTGCGGCTTATGGTACGGTGGTCGAACATATCGTTCTGCACCCAGACGAGGTGCTTGTTCTTGTCCTTGGCCTGATCGTTCAAAACGCCGGCAAGACCCATCGCGCCCTTGCAGGTTATATCGTCGTACACGAGGACGATATCACAGTTGAACTTCTCAGCCTCGTCCCAGACCTCAAGCAGATGCTGATATCCGCCGGTGAGGTGGCGGCGCATTACGCCGCGCTCGTAGTTGTGAGCAATGTCAATGAGCGCCTGATCGAGGTTATCCTCGCTTATGATAACATTTCCGGAGAACATATCCATCTGCGCGGCGACGAGAACGCCCCAGCAATTGTATGCCCATGTGTTAAAGTCAATGTAGTAGCAGCCGGGGCCGCCCCAGGTTATCATACGGTGGCGCGCCTTATCGAAGCTGACGATCTTGTTTTTATAAGCCCTCTGTGCGATCCTGAGCGCCTTCTTCGCAGTCTTGTCTATATATGGCATGCTGCCGCCGGAGAAGGTGAAGTAGAATGCGTGGAACAGCGGCGAAATGACATGGCCGAAGGCCGTGTACTTTGTCTTTGCGTACTCCCAGACCTCAAACTCGTTGCGCACCTCTTTATTGTGCTGCTTCATGACCTTGAAGAACGCGTCCTTATCGAACTTTTCGCCGGTCGTCTCCTCGATGAACTTTATTACCTCCTTCATCTGCGCGAGGGCATACTTGTCTGTGTCGGGATCCTCCCAGCGCATGGGGATGCCCGCAACGGCCGTGGGAATGGTGATGCGTCGCTCGATGAGCTGGCTGTTCATGGTGGATGAGTCGCAGGGCATGTTGTTCGTTACAAGGCATGCGCCGATCTGCGGGTAGTCGTCGTTTATTGCAACGCCGGCGGCGTTTGCGCTCAGGCGGCAGGAGTCCGCCGGCAGGCCGACGCTTTCCATAATGTCCATGTAAAACGGGGCGAGGTTCTGATCCATGTAGGTGCCCAGAAGTCCCTGCAGGACCTCGAGCGGCAGAGCCTTGAGGTTCGGGAAGCCCGCGACTATCTCGGGGCACATGGTCTGCTCGAGCATGACGAACCTGTTTGCGTATTCGGTATCGCCGAAGCGTCGGTCGCCCTTCATGCTGTTTCCTATCATGCCGGTCGTGCCCTTCATGATGGCGTGCATCTGCGTATGTGATACGCGCAGCGCCGGGCCGCGCATGCCGGCGGTGCACTTATCTATCATGTGCAGCGCGCCGATGTAACCGCCGAACCAGCGGTACTCAAACAATCCCTTGACAATGCGCACGGGAGAAATGGTGATGAACTTTGCCAGTATGCCGAGATTTATCGCCCACTGTACGTAATCATAGAAGGTGTCCTTCAGTCCGCGCCACTCGCGGTGCTTTGCGATGCCGCTTCCCTTGTAAAAGCGTTTTGCTTCGTTTGCCATCACATTTTACCTCCCTGGAGCTTCTTTATCTCGATGCTTTCGACAAAGGCCTGGAATCTGGTGCGCAGCTGACCTGCCGAGGCCATCGTATATTCCTTCTCGACGCCGATACAGGGGATGCCCTCGACCTCGTTCATATCGTGCACGCCCATGACGCGCTCGTAGCTCCAGAACTCGCAGAACTTCATCTGGAGATACAGAACGCCGTCGGCGTCGTAGTCGTTTACAAGCTGCTTCAGGTAGCTGCGGCGCTGCTCCTGCTTTTCCTTATTCATAAAGCGCGGGCACTCGCTTGTTGAAAGATAGTGCCGCGCAACGGCGGTCAATGCGCTCTCGCCCTCGCGCAGCTCGATCTCCTCCCTGCCGGGCAGCGAGCCGTAGCAGTAGCGGTCGGCCACGACATATGCGCCGCAGTCCTCCAAAAGCTTTGTGAACGCCGGATCGTCGACCTCCGAGCCCGTCACGACTATGCGTGCGCGGTAGCCGGACTTGGGATCTACCTTGCGCTTTCTGACTTCCTTGAGCGTCTCCTCGAGCCTGTCAAGGACGAGATACTGCGGGCAGCACTCGGAAACGAGCTGGATGACATGAAACTCGTAGCTTGTGATCGGCGGATTGGGGAGCCTGCGATATTCTCCGAGCTCGGTGATTATGCGGCAGAGCTCATTGTGCTCGCTTATTGCTTTTCGTATAGCCTCGTCTGAAACATCCACGCCGTAGACCTCGGACAAGGGCTTGAGTACGTACTTGCGAAGCTGATTTTCATAGTGCTCATATGCCGCCCTTGTGGTGACAAAGGGCACGTCCATCATACTCATGAAAAACTTCGGATTCTGCTCCCTGACGAGCCCCATGATGTCAAAGTACTCATGCGCACGGTGCATCATCTGGCAGGTCTCGGATGAAAACATGGCCGACAGGAAGTTGTACCCTCCCTCCATGCTGCGCTCGAGAATGCTGCGCGTAAACGGGCAGGTCTTGTTGGTCATGTAATACGTGCCGATATCGGTGTTGCTTGTTCCCGGCGCACGCAGGCGTACCGAGAAGCAGCCGCCGAGATTCAGCAGTACCTCGGGGACAAAATAGCAGGTGTAGCCCAGCGCAAGCTTCCCCTCCCCGGAGGCCTGCTTGACAAGCTCGTTATTCGCCTCGGACAGCAGGTCTTCAAAGTAAATGAGGTGCTTCAGATCTTTCATGGTATCCTCCTCTATATCCTCTTAATTCTATATAGGTAAATTTTTTCTAACACTCCGAAATCGTGAATAATCACAATTGAATATTATCACATGGACATTTTTGTGTCAATGAAAAACAGGCGCTCAGGCAGCGTGAAATCTTGACAACAGCGAAAAAATACTGCATAATACTCCCGTGATGGTGATTAATCAATCACAGTCTTTTTTTAAGGCGGTAACAATTATGCCATTTAAAAAAATTAGCATCCCCTCGGCGAAGGAATGCTTCTTTGATAACATAAAATCAAAAATACTCACGGGCGAGCTCACGCCGGGGCAGAAGCTTCCGTCCGAGCGCGAGCTTTCCGAGCGCACGGGCTTAAATCAGTCGGCGATCCATCTTGCGATAAAGGATCTTGAGCGCACGGGCTTTCTCCATATCGTCCCGCGCCACGGGACATATGTTGCCGACTATATAGCGAGCGGCAACTACGACACTCTGCACGAGATATTGCGCTCGGGCGAGCAGCACATGACGCGAGAGCGCATTGTTGCACTGGTCGAGACGCGAAACGCCATCGAGGGCGGCGCTCTCATCCGGCTCGCGGCCTCACACACCGGCGAGGATATCCGTGTTCTCGAGGATTACATCGAGCGCTTCAGGGCCGTGCGCGGCCGGGGTCTCAGCGCCGACGAGCTCGGAACGATGACCAAGGACTTTCACTATCTTATCTGCCGGCTCAGCGGCAACGAGGTGTTCATCCTGATTATGAACTCCTTTGCCGAAATATCGCAGGGGCTTTGGAGGCACTGTGCCGGGCACTGGGGGCTTGAGGGACTCATCGAGCAGAGCGAGCACATCGTTTCTCTCATAAAAGCCGGACGCGGACTTGACGCGCAGGTCTATATCACCGAAAAGTTTAACGAATTTGTCCGCGAACGCGGCATCATTTTATAAGCGCATTGATTATAGCCGGCATGAGTTGATCTCCGGTCAGCTATGAAAAAGCCCGCACTCCGGCAAAGTGAGCACGAGCTTTAAATTCAGCAATCACGCCTCATCGGGAAGCGCGTCGCGGCGAAAGATCAGCGAGATGCACCAAAGCGCCGCGAGCCCCACGAGCGTGTATATTACTCGACTTACGGGCGCCGTCTGTCCGCCGCAGATCCATGCTACGATATCGAAGCCGAACAGTCCGATACTGCCCCAGTTGATGCCGCCGATTATGGTCAGAATAAGTGCGATGCGGTCGATTATCACTTGCAAACACTCCTTTCCCACTCAGTATTCCCAAACAGCAGAGGATTATTTGCGAAAAAATTTCCGTTCGACAAAAGTAGTGTTTCTTCGCTCTTTACAAGGGCTCGGGCGCGTTGTATTATCTAAGCACAGCTTATCCAATAGGTCTTGCAAAGCAAGGCCGCGGCTCATATCTTTATCCCACAACCCTGTTTTGCAGGCCGGTTTTCATCGGCCTGCTCTTTTTTAGCGGCGCATTCAGGCTGTACTGATACGGTGATTGCGGCGGCCCGGTATCGAAACTGCCGACTAAACCGGAAAACTGCCGCCTCCCGTGAGTGCGGTGAAGAATATTGCGGCAGCCCGGTATCGAAGCTGCCGACTAAACCGGAAAACTGCCGCCTCCCGTGAGTGCGGTGAAGAATATTGCGGCAGCCCGGTATCGAAGCTGCCGACTAAACCGGAAAACTGCCGCCTCCCGTGAGTGCGGTGAAGAATATTGCGGCAGCCCGGTATCGAAGCTGCCGACTAAACCGGAAAACTGCCGCCTCCCGTGAGTGCGGTGAAGAATATTGC
>OQWE01000546.1_pt1 | contig 13014 bp, 9 predicted proteins | sample 1691591 | NCBI WGS metagenome assembly OQWE01 (sample SAMN03418265, study PRJEB22391) | human gut metagenome | biome: human-gut; feature: organic feature; material: feces | host: Homo sapiens | place: Tanzania | collected 2013-01
ATAGGTGAGGGTAGCAAGAAATGCTACAGCCCAGTTGGCACTATTGCGACCGCAGAGGGCAATCTTGTCACCCTTTACCACGCCTGAGTTTTCAAACATGATGTGTAATTTCTCGATTTTGCGAGCTACATCGTGATACTGCAAGGTTACTCCCTTGTAATCTGTTAGTGCATCCATATCCCAATGGTCTATGATGCTTTTCTGGATAAGTGCGTTAAAGCTAGGTATTTCCATACTCTTCTTGCTTTTACTATATCTATTTCAGCATGCTCCGTGGCTCCTTTCGCAAAAGGATTAGATAGCATCCTGGTATAGATATCGTTTAATTGATTTCTTTGCTGTTTTCTCGAATTCCTGGTCGTGCAACTGAATGCGCGACAACTTGGCAAATGTTGGTATTTGTTCGTTCAGTTCCTTGCGGTTCTGTTCCATAATGTTCTCTAAATCTTCCTGGGTGAATCCCAACGTGTTGGCTTCGTCCATGTCTGGATGTACAAGACCTACAAGTTTGTCTCCCTTTTGGAGCACGATGCTTTCGTTCACCATTGCCATCGAGTTGAGTTTGTCCTCTATCTCTTCTGGATAAATGTTCTGTCCGTTAGGACCTAAAAGCATGTTCTTGCTGCGGCCCTTAACGTAGAAATGTCCGTCCTCGCTCATCGTGGCAAGGTCGCCGGTATGAAACCATCCGTCCTGGTCGATTACTGCATCTGTTGCCTCCTGGTTCTTGTAGTATCCCTGCATCACACAGATTCCCTTGCATACCAGTTCGCCAGGTACATTTTGCGGATCTTTGCTGAGTACCTTTACATCCAGGTGGTTCACGCTCACACCACAACTGCCCGGCACATATTCTTCTGCATTGGCAAAGGTGATGAATGGAGCGGTCTCTGTGGTTCCGTAAGCCATGGCGATAGGGAAGCCGATGTTGGTGAGGAAACTCTCAATTTCCTTATTGAGCGGTGCTCCGCCCACGACCACCTGACAAGCTTTGCCGCCAAACTCAGACAATACAAAATCGCGGATTTTCTCCTTGATGCGCTTGTTGATTACTGGCATATTCATCAGCAATCTCACACGGTTGGTCTGTATCAATGGGAATATGTGCTTTCTGATAATCTTGTCAATCACCAATGGTACGGCGAAGATGATCTCCGGCTTCACTTCCTTGAAAGCCTCTGCGATGAGGGTAGGACTTGGCACACGGGTAAGGAAATAAATATGATGACCTTCTACCATGCTGAAGATAACGTCTGCCATCAGTCCGTACATGTGTGCCATTGGCAGTGATACCAGAAAGTTGCAGTTTTTGCTGAGTCTTGGTGCAATGGACTTCAACATATAGTCCAGGTTGCCCCAGAGTGCACGATAAGGAATCATCACACCCTTCGAAAAGCCTGTAGTACCGCTGGTATAGTTGATCATCGCCAATTCCTCTGGCTCATCTACGTGGTATTTCACGTGCTCAGGACGGAAATACTTCGGATATTTATGACCAAAAATGGCATTGAGATTCTCGCGGGCATAGGTCAGTTTCTCTGAACGTGAAAGGACAAGCGAGAAATCGGGTAGGTAGATGACACCTTCAAGAGAAGGCATCTCATCAGTATTAATCTCCGTTGCTACAACATCACCTACGAAAAGCAACTTACTCTCGCTGTGATTGACGATGTTGTGAATCTGTTCTGGTTTAAATTCGTTTTGAATAGGTACGACTACTGCGCCGTAGGTAACAATCGCCAGGAAAGCTGCTGCCCACTGACTGCTGTTTCTACCGCAGACGGCTATTTTGTCGCCTTTCTTCACACCGCTGTTCTCAAACAGGATGTGGAGTTTCTCTATCTTTCTTGCAACATCATGATATTGTAATGTAGCGCCCTTGTAATCAGTCAGTGCGTCCAATTGCCAATTCTTGATGATGCTCTTCTCTATGTACGAGTTAAAACTAGGTATTGCATTCATTGCACAATTATCAAAATTTTGTGCAAAGATACCATAATTTCTGCACAGTACAAAAAAAAATGTGCACAAATTTCCAAAACGGATAAAAAAAGTGTAGTTTTATTCCATAATTGCCCTCATTTTAATAAATAATACAAGCGAATGAGAGTAATTATGGAATATCTGATGTTTTTTCTTACTCATATCTCATGCTCTTGGCTGGATGGATATGGGAAATCAAATAGCTTGGAGCTACCAGCATGAAGACACAGATCAGGAGGGTAGCGGCATTGAGTGCTACGATGAACAGCCAGTTGAATTCCACTGGTACCGTACTGACATAGTAGGTCTGGGCATCCAACTTGATGAGTCCGGTATGTTTCTGGATGGCCAAAATAGACAATGCTATAAGGTTTCCGAAAACAAGGAGTTTTTGAATGATGAAGACGGCAAACCAGAGGAAGGTGTGGCGGATGGTCTTGTTGCGAGCACCCAATGCCTTCATCACGCCTATCATGGAAGTGCGCTCTAAGATGATAATCAGCAATCCACTGATCATTGTGACACCTGCTACGGCTAACATCAGACCTAAGATTACCCATACATTCAGATCCATCAGGTCGAGCCACTGGAATATCTGTGGGTTCAGATCCTTGATGGTTCCGCTACTGTAGGTTTCTCCATAACGGTCCACGGTGCGGTTGACGTTCTTCACATAGTAGTCTTCTGTTGTCTGTAACTGGTTGAAGTCTTTGACGGTAATCTCGGCGCCACTTGCCTGGTCTTCTTCCCATCCGTTGAGTTTCACGGCAGTATAGAGGTCAGTATAGACCATGATTTCGTCAAACTTCTTCAGATTGGTCTGATAAATGCCTGAGATGGTAAACCGTCTGGTTCTCACGCCGTTATTGTCGATGAAATAGGCGAAGATGCGCTGTCCGGTCTTCAGTCCCAACTTATCTGCCATCAACTGGGAGACGAGAATCTGGTTGTGGCTTGCTTTGTCATCAAACTTAGGAATGCTTCCTTCCACCATGTTCTGGTGGATGAACGTAGAGTCGAATTCCGGTCCTACACCTTTGAATCCAACGCCTAAGAAGTCATTGTCAGTTTTCAGAATACCCTCTTTCATGGCAAATCGCTGTATGTGTTTCACGCCCGGTGCCTTCTTGAGGACTGTCATCATCGAGTCGTCCATCACAACAGGGTATTGGTTCATCTGCTGGAGGGTCATGAAGTCAGCCACCTGGATATGGCTGCCGAAACCGATCACCTTGTCGCGGATGGTATGTTTGAAGCCTAATACCACACATACAGAGACAATCATCACAGCCAACCCGATGGCAACACCAGCTGTGGCAATATGAATAGCAGGGCGAGAAACTTTACGTTTGTCGCCCTGTTCACTATATAATCTCTTTGCTATAAATAGAGGGAAATTCATATTTTTCTTTTGTAATTATCAAAGTCCTTCATCTTCTACTCTTCCTGGATAAGCCTCCAAAGCTTTTGCCAAGACGAGGAGAGCACGCTCCAAGTCGTGCTTCTTCAGCACATAAGCCATACGTACCTGGTTGCGACCTGCTCCCGGAGTGGTATAGAAACCAGAGGCTGGGGCCATCATCACGGTCTCGCCCTCGTATTCAAATTCCTCAAGACACCAGCGACAGAACTTGTCAGAATCATCGATAGGCAACTTGGCTACGGTATAGAAGGCTCCCATTGGGATAGGAGAATAGACACCAGGAATGCGGTTGAGTCCATCAATCAGGCACTTACGGCGCTCTACGTACTCATCATAGACATCGCGATAATACTCCTCTGGTGCATCAAGAGATGCTTCTGCCACAATCTGACCAATCAGTGGAGGAGAGAGACGGGCCTGACAGAATTTCATCACGGCCTTGCGAATCTCTGCATTCTTGGTAATCAAGGCACCAACACGGATACCACACTCGCTGTAACGCTTGGATACAGAGTCGATGAGCACGGTATTCTGTTCGATACCCTCCAAGTGCATGGCACTGATGTAAGGACTACCAGTATAGATGTATTCGCGGTAAACCTCATCAGAGAAGAGATAGAGATCATACTTCTTTACGAGGTCGCGAATCTGGTTCATCTCACGTCGGGTATAGAGGTAACCGGTTGGGTTGTTTGGGTTGCAGATCAGAATGGCACGGGTGCGCTCATTGATGAGTTCCTCAAACTTCTCCACCTTAGGCAAGGAGAAACCTTCCTCGATGGTGGTGGCGATGGTGCGAATCTTGGCACCCGCAGAGATGGCAAATGCCATATAGTTGGCGTAAGCTGGTTCTGGCACGATAATCTCGTCGCCAGGGTTCAGGCAACTCATGAATGAGAAGAGCACAGCCTCAGAACCTCCCGATGTAATGATGATATCATCGGCAGTTACGTTGATATTGAATTTCTTGTAGTAATCCACTAACTTCTCTCTATAGCTCAGGTAACCCTGGCTTGGAGAATATTCCAGGATGGTACGGTCTATGTGCTTCAATGCATCCAGACCGCATTGAGGTGTAGGAAGGTCAGGCTGACCGATGTTGAGGTGATACACCTTAACCCCACGTTTTTTTGCTGCGGCAGCCAAAGGAGCCAACTTTCTGATTGGTGACTCTGGCATTTCGATACCGCGTACTGAAATTTCAGGCATCTTATTTCTTTCTTTTATGAACTTTTGATATGTGAAATTCGCCTTATCTTCCATCGGATGATGTTGGCATTTCTACATTTGGATGCAAAGGTAATCAATTTCGGCGAAAATGGAGAAAGATAGCTAAAGATTTTTAGTTTTTTCATAAAAAACGCTTATGAATCTTGCTTATTTGTTTTCTTTTTTATAACTTTGCATTGTTTTTTCCGTATTAACGGGATTTATAATGTTATATAAATAGTTAAGGTATATTATGAGATCAAGAACAGGTACTTGGTTTACTACCAAGGTAAAATATCAGAAGACTCAGGAAGATGGTACCGAGAAAGTGGTATCTGAAACTTATGTAGTGGATGCGTTGAGTTTTACAGAGGCTGAAAGCAGTATCATCGATGAGATGTCTGTCTATGTGAGCGGTGAATTTCACGTTTCCGGCATCACCAAGTCTGCCTTCGGTGAGATTTTCTTCAGCGATGTGGATGATGATGACAAATGGTATAGAGCCAAACTCCAGTTTATCACCATTGATGATAAGAGTGATAAGGAAAAGCGTACCAACGTGGTTTACCTCGTACAGGCTAAGTCGCTTGCTCGTGCCTTGAGATACATCGATGAGGTGATGGGCAAGACGATGATTGATTACGATACAATCGGTATCAACGAGACTCCTATCATGGATGTCTTTGAACATCAGGCTGCTTCTGAGAAAAAAGAGGAGAAGAATGATGTTCCTGAATACGAACAGGAGAATAAGTAAATGGAATATGACGTAAAGGGAAATCTCCGGGAAGTTCTCGGACACTTGCCTGAAGGCGTTCGCCTCGTTGCCATCAGCAAGTTTCATCCCAACGAATATATCGAGGCTGCTTATGAAGAGGGACAGCGTGTCTTTGGTGAAAGCCATGAACAGGAACTGGCCCGTAAGGTGGAGTCGCTGCCTAAGGATATTGAGTGGCATTTCATCGGTCATCTTCAAACCAATAAGGTGAAGTATATCGCTCCTTACATCGCTATGATTGAGGCTGTGGATAGCCTGAAACTGCTGAAGGAAATCAACAAGCAGGCTGCCAAGCACGATCGGGTGATAAAGGTGTTGCTTGAACTGCATATCGCTGCGGAGGAAACCAAGTATGGCTTAACGCTCGATGCCTGCCGCCAACTCTTGGAGGAAGGTGAGTGGAAAGAGATGAAGAACGTGCAGATTTGCGGTCTGATGATGATGGCATCTCATGTCGATGACCAGCATCAGATTGCCAGCGAGTTTGATACGGCTGCTCGTTTCTTTGATGAGGTGAAGGCTAAGTACTTCGCTGATTGTCCTGCATTCTGTGAGCGAAGCTGGGGAATGAGCCACGACTACCAGTTGGCTGTCCAGCATGGCTCTACGATGGTTCGCGTCGGAACTACAATCTTTGGTCCGAGAGTATATTAGGCTTATCTCATGGGTTTCCCCTAAAGCTGGAATGTTACGGCATTAGCCAATGGCCGTAAGGCCAAATCCGTGAAAATCCGTGAGTAATCCGTGGAGCAAGAATGTTCCGATAACTCTGCGTTATCCGATGAAAAAAAATCTGATGAAAAGAATATGAAGAAACGAAAAAGAGGGGGTGTCATAATCCATGACACACCCTCTTTTTTGTATTAGTTGAATATGTATCTTACAGAGAACTGGATAGAATAGGTAGAACTGAAACTTGTCAGATTGGTATAAGTCTTGTCCAAGATGTTCTTTCCATTCTTCTGGAAGTTAAATGCTTTTGTCTTTGAGTCGTACTTCAACAACTGCATGTTGTTTACGCTCTTGTAGAGACCCCAACTGTTGTGGAGCAGGTTGGCTAAGTTCTTGATATCAACACCAAACTGCAGGGTGTTCTTCTGACCGGCTACCTTGAGGTAGAAGTTCTGGTTGAACTTGAAATCCAACTGATGGTGCCATGGCATGATGGCGCCACCACGCTCTGTATATTTACCCTTGCGATTCTTCAGATAAGAATCCTGGTTGATGTAAGCCCAGAAATCATCACGCTGGTCATCTGCACTGTAGGTTACGTTACCTGCCTTATCCTTTACGTCTCCAAAGTTCCAATCGTCGAGGTCACGACGTGAAGCAGGAACGTACAACAGACCGTTTGAACCATAGTCGTTTACTACGTTTGATGATAGGATGTAAGAGTAGCGTGCACAGCTATAACCACCGGCATAACCCAAGTTCATACCCTCGTAGATCAGACCCACCTCTGTACCGAAGTGCTTAGCGTAGTCTTTCTTGTAAGAAGCAGAAACAATCACACGATGAGGAGCTACGTATGTACCCAAACCAGTTTCCTTATCATTATTGCCGTTGATAGAATAACGGTTGTTGTAGTATGCAGAAGAAACCTGGTCGCCTACACCGTCACCATAAGAGCGGGCTCTTGAGTGAGTATAGGATGCAGAGATATTGAGACCGAAGTTAAATCTCTTGGCAAGCGATGTGGTGATAGAGTAGTAATATGCCTTATGACCTGCATTGGTAATCATGTAAGGGTTATTACCATTTCCGCTGGCTGTGTAGTAACGGCGGGTGTCACCAGGAGCCAAAGTGATGGTTGATTCGCCATCCCAAGAGTAGTTCAGGTTGGTTACAATTGCTGGGTTGAATTCACGGCTGTAGATACCTTCTACAGAGAAATCAATACCGCCAGGCAACTTCGCATCGATAGCCAAAGAACTCTTCCATGTTGCGTTCATCTTCAAATCCTTGTCGATGATGGTAGGAGTAGAAGGAGCTGCTGCGTTCTCACGACTTGCAGGAATCGTGAGGTCCTTCAACTGGTCAGCACGGTTTACATGGAAATTAGGCTGACCGTATGCTGCTTCGTTGGCCTTATTATAATAATAGGTGTATTGACCACAACCGGCATTACCCACTGCAGATACGAGCCATACAAATGGCAGACGACCTACGAAGTAACCTGTACCACCACGGAGCACGAGCTTCTGGTCGCCAAGAATATCCCAATTGAAACCTACACGAGGTGAAACGGTTATATTTGCGTCTGGCAACTGGTCTGTATTGTAGCTATAATACTTGCCGTCGTTGGCTCTGTACTTCAATGCGCCGAAAGCTGCATTGTAGTTGTTCTTCAACTCAGGATAGATAGGCAACTCGAAACGCAAACCTGCGGTGAGGCGGAAACGGTCAGAGAAATTGATCTGGTCCTGAACGTAAGCAGAGAACTGGTTGTATTTCATCTTAGCCAAGAACTGGTCGCTGCCATCCATAGGGAAGGTAACGCCGTATGCTGCTGGCTTTCCACCTGCCATGAAATCTTCTGGAGAGGAATATACATAGTAACCTGCTGAAGCGGCACCGAATCCATTGGTAGCCTCGTTGGTCTCATACTGCACACCAGCGATGAAATTCTGGATACCTACTGCCCATGTAGCTTCATCAGTAGCCACGAATGTCTTCACCTGACGGAGGTTACCCTCTGTGAATGGGTCTGGACCTAAGCCCATGTAAAATGCGCCGTCCTTCAGAATATCCACTGTTGGGAACATTCCTCCAAGATAGGTACGAGGCTCATCCTGGTAAGAGTATGTCAAGCGAAGGGTGTTGTTCCATCCACCCCACTTAGAATTCCATTCACCTGCTACAGAGGTAAAGTTCTTTTCCTGATAGTAACGGGCACTCTCGAAATAAAGACCTGAGTTGGCTGTACGGCCAGACTGTGACTTTCCGCCTGAGATGGCGATGCCATCAGATGTTCCACCAGGATAAATCTCTGTATCCTTGAATGGAGTGGTAGAACTGGAAGGACTGTTGGAATCCTTGTCATGGCTTCTGGAGAAGCGGAGGTTCACCTTGTTAAACTTGTTGATATTCCAGTCTAAACGAGCCAGGAACTTGTAAGAAGGTGTGTCGAGGGAATAACCCTGGTAGCGACCTGGGTTGTAACCATACTTGCTCTGGAGGAACTGGAGCATATTCTCCATGTCGCTCTGCAAAGGACGGTGTACGGTACCTGAGTTTGGCTTCCAAGCGTCGGTAGCACTCATTCGGGCAGTACTTGAAGGACCGGCTGAGATGTTTGCCTGATATTCACCATTCGCAAAGAAGAAGAGTTTGTCCTTAATGATAGGACCTCCCAAACTGACTCCCCATGTGGTAGAGTGAGACTGGAGACGGTTCAACTGGTAGTCGGAAACCTTGTCGCCACGGAGATGAGAGTTGGTGGTGTACATATAGGCAGTACCCTTAAACTGATTGGTACCACTCTTGGTAACTGCACTGATGGCACCTCCTGTAAATCCGCTCAGACGTACATCGTATGGAGAGGAAGATACGGATACCTGATCCAATGCATCCAGAGAGATTGGTGAACCGTTACCAGGAAGGTTGCCACCGATACCGAAAGCATTGTTGAATGCAGCACCATCGACAGTCACGTAACTCTGGCGGTAATTACCACCACCCACAGCGAAACCGCTGCCAATCTGGGCGCCCTGTGGAGTCAACTTCAAGATGTCGTTCATGCTACGACTCACGGTAGGGATGCTCTCAATCTGTCCTGCGTTGATACTGGTAGTAGCACCAGCGCGGTCTGTACGCATGTTGTTGTTGCGGGATGCAGATACAACAACTTCTTCGAGCAACTCGGCATTCTCTTTGAGCGTTTCGTCCAATACTGTGTTTTGACCCAAAGGCAAGTTCACACCCTTCAAAACCTTAGAAGAGTAGCCGATGTAGGAAACTTCCACTTTGTAAGGACCACCAGGCTGCAAACCCTGGATAGAGTAGCGGCCATTGGCATTGGTGGTTGCTCCATAAACAGTACCGGAAGGCTCGTGGGTTACTTTGATGGTAGCACCAATGACGTCCTCATTGTTGGCAGTAATCTTACCACTCAGACTTGATGTGGTAATCTGAGCCATTGCCTGTGATACAAAGAAAATCAGCAAGGCAAAGAGTAAATGCAATTTTTTTTGCATACCTTATAAATAATTAGTTAATAATGTTTTGGGGCTAAAATTTCTGTCGATTTTAACCTCCATTTTCAAATATGCTGCAAATTTATATAATTTTTTCCGTATTCTTGTTAAGAAAATGTGAAAAAATTGCCTCAATTCCTAAAATACACACTTTTGTCACCATTTTGCGACATTTTTATGGTTCTTGTCTCTTTCGCCTTTTTTCTTTTACGATCCCTTTTTCCTGCATATTTAGCATAATTATGCAACAAATTCATATAAAAAATCAAAAATTACTGGCAAAATGATAAATAATTCAAGAAAAATGCTACGATATGAAAAATATTTCGTATTTTTGCAAATAGTTTAGTTCAAATAGTGAATAAATTGCATAGTTTAATTTAAATAGTGAATAAGATGATACTGGACATTGACATGCTGAGAAGCTTCTATGCTTCGTATTCTGAAAGTGTAGCTCAGGCTAAAGCTACGGTAAAACGACCTCTTACTTATGCCGAGAAGGTGCTTTTTGCTCACCTTTTCGACCCCACACAATTGCGCCCTTATAAAAGAGGTGTGGAATATGTTGATTTCCGACCTAATCGTGTGGCAATGCAGGATGCAACGGCTCAGATGGCTCTTCTTCAGTTCATGAATGCGGGTAAGGACAAAGTGGCCGTACCTGCCTCTGTTCATTGTGATCACTTGATTCGTGCAGATGTGGGTGTTGCACAAGACCTTCCTGAGGCGTGCAAGACCAATAAGGAGGTTTATGACTTCTTGAAATCTGTTTCTCAGAAATACCATATCGGTTTTTGGGGTCCGGGTGCTGGTATCATCCATCAGGTGGTACTCGAAAACTATGCCTTCCCTGGTGGTATGATGGTGGGTACTGATTCGCACACGCCTAATGCCGGTGGACTCGGAATGGTGGCTGTTGGCGTTGGTGGTGCTGATGCGGTAGATGTTCTTACCGGTCAGCCTTGGGAACTCAAGATGCCTCGTCTCATCGGTGTTCATCTTACTGGTAAACTTTCGGGTTGGGCTACTCCTAAGGATGTGATCCTCGAAATTCTCGGTATTCTTACCGTAAAGGGTGGTACCAATGCCATTCTCGAATACTTCGGTGATGGTCTTGACAGTATTTCTACGACAGGTAAGGCTACGATCTGTAATATGGGTGCAGAACTGGGTGCTACCTGTTCTATCTTCCCATTCGATGGAAATGCGGATGAGTATCTCCGTAAGACAGGTAGAGAGGAGATTGCTTCTCTTGCCCAGCAGAATGCGGCTGAACTCCGTGCTGATGATGAGGTGCTTGCCAATCCGTCTGCTTTCTATGATCAGATTGTGGAAATCGACCTCTCTAAGGTGGAACCTCATCTCAATGGTCCGTTTACGCCGGATGCGGCTACTCCTATCTCTCACATGAAGGCGAAAGGTCCTGCCAATGACTATCCGATGGTGGTTGAAGTGGGATTGGTGGGCAGTTGTACCAACTCTTCTTACCAGGATCTCGCCCGTGCTGCCAGTGTGGCTCGTCAGGCTTACGAGAAGGGTATTCAGGTGAAAGGTCAGTTGATTATCAACCCGGGTTCTGAACAGATTCGCTATACCGCTGAGCGTGACGGTATCCTCGATGATTTCAAGAAGATCGGTGCACTGATCATGACCAATGCCTGTGGTCCATGTATCGGACAGTGGAAGCGCCATACGGATGACAATACGCGCAAGAATGCCATTGTTACTTCTTTCAATAGAAACTTCCGCCGTCGTGCTGATGGCAACCCTAATACTTACGCCTTTATCGGTAGCCCTGAATTGACGGTGGCACTTACCATCGCCGGGCGTCTCGACTTTAATCCTGCTACGGATACCTTATTAGATAAGGATGGCAACAGCGTGATGCTCGATGCTCCTACCGGTTTTACTTTCCCTCCTAAGGGATTTGCCGTAGAAGATAAGGGCTTTATTGCTCCAAGCGAGGAAAATGCCAACGTTGAGGTGGTGATTGCTCCGGATAGCAACCGACTTCAGAAACTCGCTCCGTTTGTTGCCTGGGATGGGAAGGATCTGATCGACATGCCGCTGCTGATCAAGACAGAGGGTAAGTGTACAACAGACCATATCTCTATGGCAGGTCCTTGGTTGAAGTTCCGTGGTCATCTGCAGAATATCTCAGACAACCTCCTGATGGGTGCCGTGAATGCTTTCAATGGTGAGAGCAACAAGGTGAAAAACCAGTTGGACGGCAAGTACGTGGAGGTTTCCACCGCAGCCAAGGCTTATAAGGCTCAGGGTATCAGCAGCATCGTGGTGGCAGAAGACAACTATGGCGAGGGTTCTTCGCGTGAGCATGCTGCCATCAGAGGTCGGCGAGATCACCACCTCAATCTTTGACGTGTCGCCATCGGTAGGCGCAATGAAGCCCTTGTCCTTGACCTCAAAGCCACGCGGCGGGAACACATCGCCCACAGGGGCATCGAGCATCACAGCCTTGCCGTCGGCATCAAGCAGCGTGTCGGTGGCAGGGTTGAAGTCGAGGCGTCCCGCAATGGCGAGAGCCATCGTAAGCTCCGGACTGCCAATGAAGGCATAGGTGTTGGGGTTGCCGTCGGCACGTCTGCGGAAGTTGCGGTTGAACGATGTCACGATGGCGTTCTTGCGCTCAGGGTCGTCGGTGTGACGGTGCCATTGTCCTATGCACGGTCCACAGGCGTTTGTCATGATCACAGCCCCTATTCGGCGGAAATCGTCGAGCAACCCGTCGCGTTCTGCCGTGAAGCGTATCTGCTCTGAGCCGGGGTTTATGATGATCTGTCCCTTTACAGGAATGTTTTTCTCCGCCGCCTGACGTGCCACGGAAGCGGCACGGGCAAGGTCATGATATGACGAGTTGGTGCAGGAACCGATAAGTCCCACCTCCACCGTCATGGGGTAGTCTTCTCGCGGTCCCTTGGTCCGCATCTCGCTGATGGTTGTTGCCGCATCGGGTGTGAACGGTCCGTTGAGGTGCGGCTCTATTGTTGAGAGGTCTATGTCTATGAGCTTGTCATAATAGTTCTCCGGATTGTCATACACCTCGCTGTCTGCCTGCAGGTCGGCAGCACATGAACGTGCCATGTCGGCCACCTCGCTGCGTCCTGTCTCACACAGATGGGAGCTGAAGATGCCGCGCCTCATTGGTGTGCGCCTGACAGGAGAGCTGTCGGGATGGGCTTCGCCCAAAGATGTGATCCTTGAAATTTTGGGACAACTCACGGTGAAGGGCGGCACAAACGCCATCCTCGAATATTTCGGACCTGGAGCAGCAACAATCTCTACAACAGGCAAGGCGACCATCTGCAACATGGGAGCGGAGCTGGGAGCCACTTGCTCGCTCTTCGCTTTCGACGACAACGCCGCCGACTATCTGGAAGCGGCACGGGCAAGGTCATGATATGACG
>OQWE01000547.1_pt1 | contig 12958 bp, 10 predicted proteins | sample 1691591 | NCBI WGS metagenome assembly OQWE01 (sample SAMN03418265, study PRJEB22391) | human gut metagenome | biome: human-gut; feature: organic feature; material: feces | host: Homo sapiens | place: Tanzania | collected 2013-01
GCAAGAGATTGAAGCGCCGCATTTGCGCCAACCTGTCCAGCGCCAAGAACGCCACCAACTACCGCGCCGCCGAGAAATTCTTCAGCGGACGTAAACGGGTTCAGAATGGCGTTTTCATCACTCAGCGACGCGAGCTTCAATCTCTTGCGCGCTTTGGTTCATCAGGCCATTCCCGACGGCGTAGAGCGCAGCCTTCGTGCGGGCGGTGTTGTTGTTTTCTCCGGACTTTTTCATGTCGTCAAGGGCCTGCTCATATCCGGATCCGACGACCTGTGAGAACGAAAGCCAATACTGCGGGTCTTTTCCCATCGCAAGAACGCTGTTACGGATCGTGTTTGCAATGCTCGGGGCCATTTCCGTTGCAGCGGTCTTCGCAAGCGTCGCTGGCGTCGCCCCGGTATTGCCGGAGCAACTATGAAGGGCATCAACCAAGCCTGAGGTGAGCACCGCTGCGACCACCTGCGGGACCGCCGCAACAGTCGATGCGCCGTATTTATCAAAAGTCGCTGCCACCTTGCCGCCGCGCTCGATGTTCGCCGCATATTTGTTTTCTATCTCTTGCCCTTCATTACGAATGCGGCGCTGCAATTTATTTGCAATGCCGGAATCCGACAAATCGCCGAGCTGCTGGCCGGAAATTAACTCAAACGGGGAGAGTGCAACATCTTCTGCAAGCGCGAGCGTGTCGGCAATGCCCTGTGCGGCTTGGTTGATGCCCTTCATAGTTGCTCCGGCAATACCCTCGCCGACGGAATACTTCTGCCGTTTTCCTGGCGTTCTGCTCCCCGAAAACGTCGCTTTCCCAAGCGGGCTTTCTCTCCGGTTGCTTGCATTCCCACTCTGCAAACCGTTCTTTTGCTGCGTCACCGGCGTCGTCTTCACCGGGCTCGTGCGATATACTGTAGGTGGAGAAGAGACCGGGGCGCTCGCGCTCCCGGTCTGCATCAGTTTCCCGCGCCGTCCCTGCGCAACAGTGGTCGCAATTGGCTGCTCGGTCTTTAATTTTTTCTCTTCGTTATTGGTGTTCAGTGCTACCAGCTTTCCCATATCAGCCCTCCGTGTAAGTCAGCCCGTATTCGTTTAGCATCTTCTGCACGCGCGCCTTCTGCTCGTCGCTCAGCTTATCCCAGAAAGAATCAATACCTCCGACAGCATAATCGGTACGCCCCTGTGCAAGCATCGTGCGCAGACTGCTCATAGCCGCATTGAAATTGCTCGAATTATAGCCTCCACTTGAACTTCCGCCGTTCTGCCCTTCCAGCCACGTCTTATAATCGTTATAGACTCCGCTCGAAGAGGTAAGCCCGAACTTCTTGTAATTGTTCGCGATGTAGCTCTGCGGGTAGCCGGACTGATATGCCGCTTCAAACAAGCCCTCATAGTCCGCCTCGCTCGCAGGCGAGCGACTACCAGATGAGCCAGATGACGGACAAGATTCCGGAATTGCAGCAGCTTGCCTATAGCATGTATCAGGATAAATTGAGCGGCGACCGCGCCGATTTGAATACGCTCATCGGCCTTGAGGACAACAACTATAATCGCTGGTTGGCCGACCGAAACTACCTCTATCAGCTCGCGCGCGATCAGGTGGGCGACCAGCAGACGGCGGATGCGCTGGCGTATCAGAAGCAGCAGGACAAGCTTAACTATGACTACCAGAAGGAACGCGACGCCATTGAGGACGCACGCTATAATGCGGAATGGCAGTATAAATTGCAGCAGGCCGCACAGGCAGCGGTGGGGAAGGCAAGCGGCGGTGGCTCTCGCCGGACTTTCGGTGGCGGGGCACGTAGCGGAGCTTCTGGCGGCACGATGGACTACGAAGGCCTGTTTGCTGCGGCACAGGCGAGCGGAAACCCCAAGAGCTGGCTTGCACAGAAGGCTAACTACCAGAAGTACGGCTTTACGTCTTCGAGCGGGCTCTATTCCGACTATGAAAACTGGCTGGAAGGTCAGAATGGCGGCAGCGGCGGGAGCGGTCTCAGCGGCAGCGCTTCGAGGATATTATCGAGCTTAGAGAAAATGAAAACACAGACTGGCAGCAACACGGCAATTGCAAACACGATTGCAGTGTATGCAGATCAAGGCAAATTGACGGATGCGGAGGCGCGATATCTGTTCAGCCACTTTGGCTATGACCCGGACGAATGGCTTGAATAAACGGAGGTAAATTATGCCAATCAAAAAGGAAAAGCTGGATTCCATCAAGGGATATCGTGAATATCAGAGCAAAAGCGGGGCGGCTGCTGCGGTCAGCAGCCCCGTTCCCTCTTCTTACTCGCCTGCGCAAAAGCCTGCGACGGTAAAGCAGGACAAGCGGGAGCAAATTTATACTTATTATCGTTCTGTTTCTGCGCCAAAGATGACGGCGCAGGAGAAGAAAGCAACCTCCCCGATGTTCCGCCAGCAGCCGACGACGCAGCAGAATGTCGTGATGCCGAAGAGCCAAAACACACTTGTGCAGGGTCTTAGTAAGGGCGCTTTGCAGCAGAAAGAGGCGAAGAACTACCAGAGCGAGAGCGCCTTCAATCAGCACGTGCAGGATGTGAAGACGCCTACGGTCGCGCAGCGCGTCGGCAATACGCTCAAGGGCGCGGCGAAGACCTACGGCGCGGGCTTTGCGAATGTGGCAGGCATGGCGCAGACCGGAAGCGGTTTGCAGCGCCGTGATGAGGCCGAGAAAGAAATCGCGCTGTGGGATCAGGATATCAAAGCGCAGCGCGACGTGCTGGCGGACCCCAGCAGCACCGAGAGTGAGCGTGAAACGGCACGCACCGTCATCACCAATCTGGAAGCACGCAAGGCGGCGTATCGGCAGGCTTACGGCGTCGGCGGCGAAGTCGAGCGCACGTCTGACGCGATCTATAAGGCGGCTGACAGACTGGCCGACAGCGGCGCAAAAGATATCAATAAGGCGAAAAGCGGGCTCGGCAAGGTCGGGCAACTCGCCGTCGACGTGGGCGTCGCGGGCGCGCAGATGGGAGCAGACGCCGTTCTTGGCATCGCTACGGGCGGCAGTGCGCTCCCTGCGATGTTTGTGCGCAGCGGTGGCGGAAGCGCGCAGGAGGCCCGTAGGCAGGGCGCAACGCACGAGCAGCAGGTCAACTATGGCTTTGCAAGCGGCGCGCTCAGCGTGGCGACCGAGAAGATCGGCAACGCGGCAGCGCCGTTCAAGAAGATGTTCGGCAAGGGCTTCTTGGATGATGTCATCGAGCGCACGATGCAGGGGCTCAACAGCAGCGCGGCGGGTAAAATCGCGCTGTCGTTCCTTGAAGAGGGCGGCGAGGAAGCCATTGAAGACCTCATCCAGCCTGCTTTGCAGATGATCTATAACGGGAAGACGCTTGGCGGGAGCTATAGCGAGCTGGAAGCATCGGAAATTCTGAACGACTTCCTTGTCGGCGGTATCCTCGGCGGGCTTGGCGGCGGCGTGGAAGCCATCGGGAACCGCGGCGGGCGCTATTATGACAGTCGCACCGAGCTGCCGAAGACGCAGACAGAGACGCGCAGCGACGCGGAGATCGTGAACGGTATTGCCGATCGGCTCTTTGCGCGCTACGACAGCATGATCGGTGAGAGCGGGCAAAAGGCGATCCGCGGCTCGTATCAGGAGGGCAAGGACACAGCAGAGCACGTGAAGAACTTTATCCCTGCCTATAATGCGGGCGTGGAGGGCAAAGCGAACCCGAACCCGACGAATGAGACGGCCTACGCGGGCTATGTCGCGGGCCAGAACGACGCGAAGACCGAGGCGCGCAGGAAGACCTTCGCGCAGGAGAGCGACGGCAACAGCGGCCTTGTCTATGACGACTACGTTTCACGTGAAATGGACAATGCGACGGCAGACGAGATCAACACCGTTGCAAAGGCGCTCGGCGTGCGCGTGCGCATGGCGGATGAAGTGATGGGCGGCAAGGCCAACGGCGTCATTGAGGGCAATGAAATTCGCATTGCAAAGGACGCGCAGGACCCCGTGATGCAGGTCGTCGGCCATGAGTGGACGCACCGCGTGCAGGAGCTCGCGCCTGAGCAGTACACGGCGTTCCGCAATGCCATCATGGAAGACCCCGACGTTGCCGAGGCGGCGAACATTCTGCATGAGCAGTATAACCGCATGGGAGTTGAGACCAGCATGGATGAAGCGCTGGATGAGGCCGCGGCAAACTACGCAGGCGAGATGATCGCCAACACGGACGTGCTGAATGAGTTTATCCGCAGGCACAGCGAAGACCGCACGCTGCTTGAAAAGCTGCGCGACGCCATCCGCGAGGTCGTGGGCAAGCTGACGGGCAAGGCGAAACAGCAGGCACAGACAGCGGAAGGGCTGTTGCAGCAGGCGTTCGAGGCAGCGGCGAAGAATAGCCAAAATGCCGCAGGTGAGGGCGGCACGCGGTATAGCATTGAAAAGACTACGGATAACAAGTCCTTTGTCGAAGTTGACGAAGATATTCTTGATGGCGTTCCAAAGAAAGACTGGGTGTCGACGGTCAAAGAGAATTTGAAAAATAAATTTCCCGACGGAATCACTGTGGGGAACAATGATATCCGAATTGATAAGCAGAGCAGGCAGGAAATGACATTTTCTGGCTACATGAAGTGGCTTTACAGCCATGATCCGCAGCTTCACTCTGATAAACTGAGGGCGACGAACAATGCGGATGAAATTCTGCTGGCAACGACGGATTGGGTCAACGAAGGATTGAACCACCCTCGCAAGGATTCTATCGCTGACTTTGCCCGAGGGACAGTGCTTTTGCGCGTCGGCGCAAATGATTATACGGCTGATGTCGTAGTCGGAACCAGAAAGAACGGGAATATGGTCCTGTATGATGTGCTGAATTTGCAGCCGGATTCTTTTGTGAAAAAAGAGACGGATGCAGTGAAAGCCGAAAACCCGTCGCCGGGAGCCGACAGAAACACTGCATCCGTCTCTGAAAGTAGTGTACCCCAAAACGGCAAGAATGTCAATGGCGACTATTCCCTCAAGGGTACGGAGAACGCACAGGAGCTTGCGGCGCTCAAGAGGGAGAATGAGACCTTGCGTCAGCGCGTGGATTACTGGAAGGGGCAGACGCGCCGCAGCGAGGGCGTTCGCACCGACAGCAAGAGCGTCCAGCAGGCGGCAAAGAAGCTCGTGAAGGATTATAGCGCGGAGATCGACAGCAGCGAGATCGCGGGCGACCTTGCGAGCCTGTACGACTACATCGCGCGCGGCGGCGATGAGACCGGCGAGCTGACCTACACCGAAGCGAGAAGCCGCGCGGACACCATTGCCCAGCGCATCGCAGAAAGCGCTATCGCGAAGGATGACGAGGTCTACCGCGAGTACAGCGAGCTGCGCAAGTACCTCAAGGATACGAAGATCACGCTATCTGCCGATGACGCGGCGGGCATCACGGACTACGCAGACTTCCGACGCGGGCTTTTCAGCAAGGTGAACCTCGGTAAGGGCGAGCGCACGAACGTCGATCAGGTGTATTCTGAGCTGGCGGAAAGCTACCCTGAGTTTTTCAGCGAGACGCGCGAGAACAACGTGAGCGACCAGATCGGCCGCATCGCCGAGGTAGCGAACGAGCTTTACAACGTGGGCGAGTATAACCCGTTTGAGGGCTATATGGGTCAGGCGGTCAGCGCCATTTCGAACGACATTATGGAGCGGTTCTTTGACCTGCCGCAGGCAAAGAAGACCTTCGCCGATGTGCAGGCGGAAAAGCTGGATGCGGCAAAGGCAGCGGGCCGCAAGGCTGCGGCGGATGCGAAGCTCGCTGGTCAGATGGCGCAAGGGCGCACGGATGCGGTGCGGCTGCGGCATACACAGGAGGCCTTGCAGAAGGTGCGCACGCAGCAGACGGAAAAGCTGGATGCGCTGAAAAACCGTTACCGCGAGAAGGATGCAACGCGCCGCGAGGGGCAGAAGCGCCGCGAGCTGCGCGCGAAGATCACGCGGCACGCGAAAGACCTGTCGAAGAAGCTGCTGCGCCCGACGGACGCGAAGCACATCCCCGAGAATATGCGTTCGGCGGTGGCGGCTGTGCTGAACAGCATCAATCAGGAAAGCGCCTACACCGTGGACGAGAGCGGCAAGCGCGTCTATGACGGCAGCGGCACGCCGACGCAGCGCACGCAGGCGTTCGAAGCACTCCGAGATCAGTATGCGGATATTCTTTCAGGGAAAGAGGCGGACGGCGGCGATATGGTCATCGACCCGTCGCTGTTTGGCACAGACGGTAAGGACGGTCTGCTTGGACAGGTTATCGGGATGAAGGACAAGCGGCTCTCTGAGCTGACGCGCGAAGAGCTCGGGACGATGTGGAAGACCATCCGCGCGGTGGAGAAATCCGTCTCGACGGCGGGCAAGGTGCTCTCCAAGAGCAAATTTGAGACCACGAAACAGATGGCGGACGCCTTCAAAACCGACGTGAGCACGCGTCGGAAGAAGCTCGGCAACAATACAAGCATCAGCCTTGAGACCCCGTACACGTTCTTCGCACACTACGGTGAGACGGGCAAGAGCATCTACCGGATGCTGCGCAATGCGCAGGATCAACAGGAGATTATGGCGCGCGACATCGCCGAGAAGACGCAAAAGGTGCTCGGCGACGAGCTGGGCGCGGCGGGCTTCAAGGACGTTGCGGGCAAGGCTATCCACGGCGACCTGAAAGGCGCGCTGCGCGACGCGCGCGGCAGCGCCATCGGCAAGTGGGAGGCGGAGACGCACGATATCACGACCGACGGCAAAGCAAAGCTGACGCTGACGACGCCGCAGATCATGGAACTGTACCTTCTGAGCAAGCGCAAGCAGGCACTCGGGCATCTGCTCGGCGGCGGTGTCATCCAGCCGGAGATCAAGAGCGCGGAGACCGGCAGGACGAAGGTACGGCGCGGCACGCAGCAGGTCTTTTTGACCGAGGGAGACATCGAGCGCATCACGGGCAAACTGACGGACGAGCAGAAGCGCGTGGCGGACGGCTTGCAGGAGTTGACCGTGACGACGCTTGCCAAGTACGGCAACGACGCCAGCATGCAGGCCTACGGCTACCGCAAATTCACCGAGAAAAACTACTGGCCTATCAAGTCAGCAAAGGAAACACTGCACAGCAACCTCGAGAAGGACAGCGGCAATGTGCGCTCCATCAAGAATATTGGCATGGCACAGCAGGTGACGCCGAACGCTAACAACGCCGTAGAGCTGCGCAGCGTGTTTGATACGTTTGCCGACCACGCCTCTGACATGATCGACTACGCAGCATGGCTCGCGCCGATGGAGGACGCGAACCGCTTCTTTAACTTCCAGTGGCGAAACGATGCGGGAAAGACATTTATGACCGTCAAGGGCCTGCTCAATGAAAAGGGCGGCGAGGGCGCACAGAATTACTGGATGAAGCTCATGGGCGACATTCAGAACGGCATCGGCACGAAAGACTTCGAACCGATCACGGGCGCAATGGGCAAATTCGTCGGCAAATTCAAGGGCGCGTCGGTCGGCGCGAACATCCGCGTCGTCGTCCAGCAGCCGACGGCATTCTTCCGCGCGGCGGCGGTGCTCGACCCGAAGGACATGGCAAAGGGCATGACCGGCGGCGTGACGAAGGGGAACGGCTGGGAGAAAGCACTTGAGCACTCGCCTATCGCGATGCGCAAGGATGTCGGCAGCTTCGATATTTCGTCGCCGTACACGCTGAAAGAGCGCTTTTACGGCAAGGAGGGCGTGGCGAACAAGCTGAACGAGCTGGCGGGCGCGGCAGCGGGCAAGGCGGACGCCGCGACGTGGGGGAAGTTATGGAACGCCTGCGAGTGGCAGGTGAAGCGTGAGAAGCCTGATATCCGCGCGGGCAGCAACGAATTTTACAGCGCGGTCAACGACGTGTTCTCCGACATGATCGACCAGACACAGGTCGTCGACGGTATCTTGCAGCGCAGCAACATCATGCGCGGAAAGAGTACGCTTTCGCAGCAGGCGACGGCCTTCATGGGCGAGCCCATCATGAGCCTGAATGTGCTGATGCGCAGCTATGACAACTTCCGCTATGAGGAAAACCCGGCAAAACGCAGCAAGGCCCTCAAGACGCTCGGACGCGCGGCAACGGCGCTTGTGGTGACGAACGTTGTGAACGCGCTGGCGCAGAGCATCGTCGACGGTCTGCGCGACGATGACCGTGACAAGGACTACTGGGAGAAATTCCTTTCGGCCTTTACGGGCGTGGAGGGCGACGAGAAGAACGCGCTCGAGTTGATTGGAAACGTGGTGCTGAACGGGAACGTCGGCAGCAACATGAACATCGTGGCGCAGGCCCCGTTCGCAAAGGATATTTTATCCCTTGCGCAGGGCTACGATGTGTCCCGACCTGACATGGAGGTCTTCGCCGATATGCTCGATGCGGCGGGCACGTTCGCCAAGAGCATTGATGAAAGCGGCAAGAAAACGCGAAAGGAAGCAACGCTCGGCCTCATCGCGGCGGCAAGCAAGATGTTTGGTCTTCCGGTCGCCAACATTAAGCGCGATATTATGGCGACGCTGCGCACCGTGGCGCAGGCGAGCGGGAGCCTCGGCTTCCAGTACGAGGTGGAGAAGTTCAGCTACAACCTCGAGAACAGCAGCAACAAGAGCCGGTTCATCTCCATCCTCTATGATGCGCTGGAACAGGGCGACTACGCGACCTATGAGCACGTGCGCCGTGACCTGATGGAGCAGATGGGCCTTGACGGCGAGAGCATCCAGAGTAGCCTCAAGACTCGCTACAAGAAGAAAACCGAGAGCGAAGAAAACTATTCGCTGCCGCAGAAGTCGCTTGACCTGCTGGGCATTCGCGGGAAGTACGCCTACGACAGTGGTGAGAGCGAGGAGAAATTCAGCGCGGCAAATCTGGACGCGAGCTCGTACAGCAAGTATGAGACGCAGAAGGGCGAGACCTACCGCGCGCAGGCCGACAAGGCGACGAGCAGCGGCGCATTCTCCCGGCTCTCTGACGAGGGCAAGGATAAGGCGCTCGGCTATGTCGAGAGCTACGCCGAGGCGATGGCGCTGAAGGACAACTCCGGCGGGCAGTATGAGATCACGACGAAATGGATCCAGAACGCGCAGGAGGCACAGAAGCAGTACCGCATCGACCCGGGCGTGTTCGCGGCCTGCAAGGCTGCGGCGAGTGAGTGCGAAGCGCTGAAAGACAAGAACGGCGATAGCATCGACTACAGCAAGGGCCTACAGATCATGGAAATGCTGTTCCGCTCGGGGCTCAACGAGCAGCAGCGCACGGCGATGTATGAGTATCTGGATGTGCCGAAGAAGATTCGCCACTGGAACCGCGCGCGGGTGGACGAACAGCTTGCGATCGCGAGGAAGAAAGCGGCGTAAAGAGAAAGAACCTGTCGGGAATCCGGCAGGTTCTTTTGCCCCGTGGTGAATTTGCGGGGGCGGCATGATAGGCTCATGGGAGAACACCAAAAAATAAGGGGGGCGTGAAAAATGGACAATGCAAAGCACTACGATGACGCGGCGATCGCGCTGATCGAAAGCCGCTGCAAAAGCAACACGCACAGGATCAACGAGCTGACTGAGCATCAGGTCGCGCTTGACCGGCTCGTGACCTCGGTCGAGGTGCTGGCTACCAAGCAGGAAACCGTTGAGGGCGACGTCAAAGAGATTAAGGAGGACGTCAAGACCATCACGGGCAAGGCAGGGAAGCGCTGGGACAGTCTGGTCGACAAGATCCTTGCGGCGCTGGCAGGCGCGTTTATCGCGTGGCTGCTGACAGGGACGGCCTTATGAAGAAACTGAGAAAGCGGGACAAGTACGTCATTGCGGCAGTGCTGAACCTCTGCTGGTACTGCATTGCGGTGCTCGTGCTGACCGCGCATGACAAGGTAGTGCCGGACAGCCTGACGGTCGCATGGTTTGCGGCGTGGACGGCGGAACTGGCACTACTGGCGGGAATCAAAATCAAAGGAAAGGATGAATGACATGGAACTGATTCGCAAGAGAGTAGCAAACCTCCTCAGCGTCAAGAGCCTTGTGACGCTGGTGCTGACCGCTGTCTTCGCCTATATGGCGGTGACGGGAAACATCTCGCAGGACTTTATGACGATCTATGCGGTCATCATCGCGTTCTACTTCGGCACGCAGAGCCAGAAGACGCAGGACGTGATCGACAAGGGGGCGTAAGATATGGCGAGAGCAACAGATATACTCGCCGTCGCCAAGAAGGAGATCGGCACGGTGGAGCAGCCGGGCAACCGTCAGAAGTATGGCAAGGCCTACGGCATGGACGGGGTGTACTGGTGTATGCAATTCGTCTGGTGGTGCTTTCAGCAGGTGGACAAGCAGCTCTTCTACGGCGGCGGGAAGACCGCGAGTTGCGGAGAGTTGATGAACTACGCCAAGGCCCACGGCCAGTGGGTCACGTCCGGCTATCGTCCGGGCGACGTGCTGATCTATGACTTTCCCAACACGATGGTCAAGACCGACCATACGGGCATCTGTGAGAGCGTAGACGGCCAGTACGTGACGGCCATCGAGGGCAACACATCGAGCGGCACGGCGGGCAGTCAGGCCAACGGCGACGGCGTATACCGCAAGAAGCGGGCAAAATCGCTCGTGATAGGCGCATACCGTCCGAAGTACGAGGTGAGTTATCGTGAAGTTCTCAAGAAGCGCGCGGGGCTGCTGGACCCGACGCTCGACTACCTCGCAGCGTACAAGTACGGCGATGACTTGATCCGAAAACTCGCCACGATGAAGTAAAGCAACGGCGGAGCGGTCGAAGAAGTAACGAAAGGAGCACGGACGGCGAAAGCCCTCTCTGCAAGTCCAGCAATCAGGCATGGACGGAACACACAGAGCAATCCGAGCAAAGCTATCCTCTATGGCCCCGAAGCGGGCCGTGGCGTATGTCTTATCGTTTGAGCTGCCAGCAGATGAGGCGTACTGCCTTATCGAATGCGACGTGCGGCGCAAAAGCTGCGTGCAAGTTGCATTTGAGAGAAGTCTATCCGTTGACGCGGTAAAAAAATACCGCCGCCGGGCGTATCATAAAATTGCATCTGAACTATATGAAAAAAGAAACGGCCTTGCCATTTGGTAAGGGCCGTTTCTTTTTGTGAAAAGTAGATCGGGATCGACCTGTAAGCACAAAATACCATTTTTCGAGCAAAAATGCAAGCAGAATCATTCGACATTTTCCGACGCACTTTGCATACACTTTACAGGCACTTTTGGGGGCCTGTTTTTTTGTACCATGAGAGCAACAAAGGAGGTGCGCGCATGGACCAGTTTGCAATTGCCGGATACAGCGGCGGAAACTGCATGATGTGTGTTATCGACAACGGTGATATTTTCCAGACCGACTATTTCGGCAACCGACAGCAGATCATTGGAAAGACGGCTGCCGCTTACGAAGAGCTGGAAAGCACGACGCAGCAGTATTACGACAAACTCGTCGAGCTCGGCGTCATCACGCCGCCAAAAACGCAGGAGCAGCTGATGAGTGAGATGCAGTCGGCCATGAGCGACATGGCCGAGGTCATCAAGGGCCTGTCGGCCCAAGTAAAGGAGCTGAAAGAGAATGGATCTCAAGCAGATCATAGCGGCAGCGTCGAAAATGTTCCCCTCCGCAGACCTGCAAAGCGCGGCAACGAGGGCGGAGCAGGCGATCAGCGGGACGGCTGACACGCTGGAAGGCGTGCAGAGCACGGCACGCAGGCTCGGCATTGATCCTGGTATTGCCGACAGCCTATATACGCGCTACGGGCGCACAATGCAGGCAAAGGCCCTGTGCGGGCTTCTCGGGACGACACCAGAGGCCCTGCGCTCCGATGCCAACAAGATACTTGGAGGCGCACAGAACGCCTCACAGACCCCGCAGAATGGCAAAACGAGGCGTTCACCCAAATTCCCCCGGCTGAAATAGCCGTTGGAATAATTTTCGAGGAAAGGAGAATGCACCATGAACAACGATCAGAGCACCGGCATGAGCTGGCTCGCGGTACTGTTTATCATCATCGTCATCGCGGCGCTGTTCGGCGGATTTGGCAACGGCTTTGGCTTTGGCCGCGGCAATATGCCCTATCCCGTCAATGACACCGGCTGCAACCGCGTGAGCAACTGCGAGGTCGAAAAGCAGGGGATCGTCGACACGGCCCGCACGCAGTATCTCATCGAACAGCAGAGCAACGACACGCGCATGGCGATCAACGCCAGCACCGAAGCGATCACCAGTCAGGCCAGCCGCATCTACGAGCAGCGCTTGCAGGAGACCATCTTCGACCTCAAGATGGAGAACCAGAACCTTAAGAACGGTATCTTCACCAAGGAGCAGACGGACGCCCTTGCGGCGAAGATCTCCGATTGCTGCTGCGGCTTTAACCGCCGTCTGGACGCGATCGAGGGCCGCATGCTGACCAAGCCCGCGCTGTACGGCGTGGCTTCGACCTGCGCAGGCCAGATCATCCCCGCGTCTTGCGGCTGCAACAGCAACGTCAACCTTTAAGACCATATTCCCCGCTCGGGGGACATGGTAGGCCCCTATGGCCGGGTAACAGGCGGGGCAATAGCCCCGCCCATTTTTATGGAAGGAGAATAAAAAATGTCTTGTAAATCCGCTCTTTACGCTGCCATGCAGACGCCTACCGCGGTCGCGGTCGACGGCGTCATCCCTCTTCAGCGGCACCGGTAAGCACCAGCGTCAAGGCGGACCCTGCCGCGCAGCAGACCTGACGCACAAGCGCTGGAATGCTGAGATCGACCGTTCCGTTGGCGGCAGCAGTCTCGGACGCAGTCGCGCCGGGGACGGCGACGCCGTCCTTGTAGAGTGTAACGGTGACGGTTCCGGCAGCGGTAGATGTGGCGGTGATTGAGGCATCGACATCGTAGTAACCGGCACCGGTGATGTTGACGGCGTTGCCGTTGAGCGCCACATCGCAGCCGCAGCGCTTGCAGGAGACCATCTTCGACCTCAAGATGGAG
>OQWE01000548.1_pt1 | contig 12954 bp, 9 predicted proteins | sample 1691591 | NCBI WGS metagenome assembly OQWE01 (sample SAMN03418265, study PRJEB22391) | human gut metagenome | biome: human-gut; feature: organic feature; material: feces | host: Homo sapiens | place: Tanzania | collected 2013-01
GCAGCCAATCACGTCCAGGATATACAACTTTCAAAACAGGACTTGACAATTTCTTTAGCAAATGTGAGATGTTGAGAATTGTCAAAGATGTGTATAAAGGGTAGGGCGTTGCCCTGGGCTATGGAGAACATTGGGCTTTCAGCCCGCATTGTAGGAGTTTTGACACACTCTCTCTACATTAAAAAAACTCCTGTTTACATCATTATAAATATTCAAATAATTTTTATGTACAAGAAATTCATGAGGCGTTTCCTATGCCTCTTAGCCACACTGTGCCTATGCCTCGACGCAGGTGCCGTGCTGAAAGAGAAAAACCTCGCTTCCACCCTCTCCGTGCTACGTGCCGAACTCGAGACCTCGTTTGGCGAGCAACGACAGAACATTGCCCGCTACGCTGCCTACAACGAGATACAGCACAAGCAGATGATATCGCTCATGCAACGAAGCGACCAAATAGCCCTGATGCTCTACTCGCAGAAGCAGGACTTCACCTTCGACATGACCTACGCATGCCACGAGGCCACGGAGATGTACCGCGAGTTCAATCAGCGACGCGTGCCCTACGACAAGATTATGGTGCGCATGGACGCGGAGATTGAACGCTACCAATATCTGATAGAGACTCTCGCCAACATCCCGCCATCCGTCAACAGAGCCAACGACAAGAACAAAGCCCAGGACAACAAGCCGAAATTCATCAAGACAAAGGACGGCAAGCCTATGCAGCTGCCCTTCATGCTTGACAAGGCAGGACAGACCGACCGCAAGGCGTGCCTCGCCTATGCCACAGCCCTGTGCCGCAACATCGTTAAGATACGCGCATCGGTGGTGAAGGACAACGAGCACTACAAGCGCATGTCGCAGAAGCTGAAGAAGGTGAACGACTATGCACTCAACCGCTACAACGACATTCAGCACAACATCTTCGTAAACGGCGACCAGAACTATCTGGAGATTATCGGCTCCATGCCTATGTCCTACCACAACGCCAAGGCCGACGTAAGCGAGAAGTACAACACCGAGAAGGTGAAGACCGCCGACGGCACCGAGCGCCAGGTCTACTCACAATGGCGCGGTCCGATAGTCATCGGACTCTCCGTGTTCGTGCTCTTCTACATCATCGTGGCGGCTTTGCTCAGCAACGTGCTTGTGCGCTGGCTTGTGCCAAAGCGTTTCCGCACAGAGAGCTTCATGAAGAAGAAGGTGTGCCTCATTCTCTTCGTGGCTATGTTCATCTTCGCCGTGTCGATAATGGTGGCACGCACATTCATGTACCACAACTTCTTCCTCATGGCCTCCAAGCTGCTCATCGAGTACGCCTGGCTGCTGTGCGCCATCTTCTTCTCGCTACTTGTGCGTCTGCCGGGCGACCAGATAAAGAGCGGATTCCGCATCTACACCCCCGTGATGCTCATGTCGTTCATCGTCATCACATTCCGCATAATGTTCATCCCCAACAACCTGGTGACGCTCATCTTCCCGCCCATACTGCTTGTGTTCACCCTCTGGCAATGGAGCGTGATACGCCGCCACAACCGCAACATCCCGCGCTACGACATCTTCTACACCTGGATTTCGCTGCTGCTCATGGCCTTCTCCACCGCCTCTGCCCTCTACGGCTACGTGCTGCTGGCTGTGCAGGTGCTCATCTGGTGGATGTTCCAGCTCAGCTGCATACAGACCATCACCTGCGTCTACGACTTCCTCGAAGTGTACGAGCGCCGCTGGCTGTCGCACAAGATTCACTCGGAAAAGGAGGCCACCAAGGCCAAGCGCGGCTCGCTGCTGAGCGTCATTAACGTGAGCCACGACAAGCACATCAACGTGACGTGGTTCTACGACATGATTTATATGGCTGTGGTTCCGGTGATCAGCGTGTTCTCGGTATTGGTGTCGATATGGTGGGCAGCCGACGTGTTCGACCTCACCGACACGGTATGGCGCATCTTCCAGTTCGACTTCCTCAACGTGCAGGGCGTGGTGCAGCTCTCCATACAGAAGCTCGTGATGGTGCTGGCGCTGTTCTTCGTGTTCCGCTACCTGAACTATCTCATCAAGTCGCTCTATCACAAATACCACAAGTCGAAGATTGTGGTGAACGGCAAGCCCAACTTCACTCTCGCCAACAACGTCATCGCAATCTGCTGCTGGGGCCTATACGCCATCATCGCTGTGAAGATGCTCAAGATTCCGTCTACAGCCGTGTCGGTTATCTCGGCAGGCTTGGCAACGGGTGTCGGCTTCGCCATGAAGGACTTGCTTGAGAACTTCTTCTACGGCATCTCGCTTATGACCGGACGTGTGCGCGTGGGCGACTTCATCGAGTGCGACGGCATCAGAGGCAAGGTGGACAGCATCACCTATCAGAGCACTCAGGTGCTCACAGCCGACGGATGCGTGATTGCATTCCTCAACAGCTCGCTCTTCAGCAAGAACTTCAAGAACATCACCAAGAACCATAGCTACGAGCTTGTGAAGGTGCCCGTGGGCATCGCCTACGGCTCTAACGTGGGCGAGGTGCGCCAGATGCTCATCGAGGCTGTGAAGTCGCAGGCGGCGAAGACAGCCGACGGTCGCGACATCATCGACACAAGCAAGCCTATCAGCGTGGTGTTCGACGAGTTTGGCGACAACTCGGTCAATCTCTTCGTCACCTACTGGGTGCTCGTGGAGGAGAAATTCGGCAAGACGGGCGACGTGAAGGAGGCGATATACAACACGCTCAACGAGCATCATATCGAGATTCCGTTCCCACAGCGCGACTTGCATATCATAAGCACTCCGGCTTCAATGCAAATATAAGCCAACAAGAGCGCAAGAATCGGCGCGGGACGCAAGAAACAGCGTTTCCGGCATCATTCCAATCGGAACGGTGCTGGAAACGCTGTTTCTGTTTACTTCCATTTATGATTGGTGCAGGAAACACTGTTTCCGCTTACTTTCAGTTTTGATTGATGCTAAAAACAGCGTTTCTTGCATTATTCCAATCGGAATGGTGCAGGAAACGCTGTTTTTATGAGCTTTCTATTTTGAATAACAAGGGAAACGCTGTTATCGTCCTCCTATCCACGCTTCAGGATTGAGACGATTCTGCATCTTGCGCAACTGGAACTGCAGGATATTGTCCTGAGCCACAGAACCGAGAGCCTGGCGTGTGGAAACTTTCTGTCCACGGCTCACACTTACAGAGCGCAGGTTGCAATATACAGAGATGTAGGCTCCATGACGCACCATCACAACGTATGTGCCGCTATAACCGAACACCGCACTCACCTCGCCATCGTAGATGGAACGTGCCTGACAGCCTGGCTGTCCCATGATGTTGATGCCCTTGTTGTCGATAGTCACACCTCTGAGTCCGGATACAGAGTTCTGTCCGTAGTGGCTCACGATGCGTGCGCTACCCGTGATAGGCATTGGCAGTCGGCCCTTGTTGGCCTCAAAGCCACCCGACATCATACGGTCGACCGACGACATTGTGCGACTGTCGTCCACACTCTTCTTGGCTTCGGCAATCTCCTTTTCCTGGCGTTGCTCGTCGGCCTTGGCCTTGCGCTCCACAGCCTCGCGCTGAGCCTCTGCCTCGCGGGCTTTCTGTTCGGCTATAGCCTTCTGCTCGGCGGCGCGTTGTGCGGCAACCTGAGCCTCAGCTTGTGCCTTTCTCTTTGCCTCAGCAGCCTTCTGTTCAGCAGCACGCTGTGCGGCAGCTTGAGCCTCTGCACGTGCGGCAGCCTCACGCTCTTGGGCAGCTTTGGCCGCAGCCTTGGCACGAGCCTCGGCCTCGCGGGCCTCGCGCAGTCGACGTTCATTCTCCAAGCGAGCCTTCTCGGCAGCAGCCTTGCGTCGAGCCAACTCTTCCTCACGCCTCTTTTTAGCGGCAGCCTCGGCGGCAGCACGGCGCTTGGCCTCCTCGGCAGCACGCACACGAGCCTTTTCCACCTCTATGGCGATGAGACGCTCTATTTGGGCATTCACGGCTTCGGCGTCCTTGCGCTGTTGGGCAATGACCTTCTGTATGGTCTTCTGCTGCTTTTGCAGCGAGTTCACCACGGTCTGCTGCTCCTGCTGCTTGCCCTCAAGAGCTTGGCGTTCCTGCTGTCCCTTGTAGAGCATGTTGCTCTTCTGCCCCTTGACCTGCTGCAGCTGCTCATGCTTCTCGTTCACCTGAGCCTGCTTTGCCTTCACCATCTCGCCCTGCGCCTTCTGCCATGAGGCATACTCGCGCACAAAACGCAGACGGCGATACATCTGGGCGAAGTTCTTGGCAGAGAAGATGAACATAAGGCGGTCTTGCAGCGTGTGCTTGCGCGTCATGTAGCGCATCGACTTCACGTATTTCGCCTTGCGGTCCTGAAGCTGCTGCTGCAAGGTGGAGAGCTGTGCGTTGAGAATGCCTATGTTGCCGTCGATGTGGTGGATGTCCTTCTTTATGACGTCGATATTCTTCTGGTGCTTGTCGATCTCGCTGTTGAGAACCATGAGGTCGCTGAGTCGCTTCTTCACGTCAGCCTGATTGGCGCGCAGCGCAGCCTCCTGCTTCTTGATTTCCTTCTGCATGGCTTTGCGTTGCGACTGCAAACCGCGTATCTCGTCAGTAGTGTAGTCTGGCTTCTTGACAACCTTCTTCTTTTTGGATGTCTTTTTCGTGACAGCCTTTTTCCTGGTGTTCTGTTGTGTTGTCTTCTTGGCTGTGGCTGTGCGTCGGTGCTGAGTGGCAGGTTTCTTGGCAGAGACAGTAGTTTTCTTGCTCTGCGTTGACTCCGTTGCCATCAGCGTGCCAGTAGACGATGCCAACAAGGCGGCGATGAGAAGGATAAGAGTATGTTGTTTCATTTTTATGATTTTATGTATTAAAGGCAATTATCTGTGATTGACAATCGAAAGAAACCAGTCCTACTGTATCGAGAGGAGTTTCTTCAATATGTCCGATGCCTCTATCTTCTTGTATTTTGACGACAGCTCTGTCTTTGTGTCCCAGTCCGATGTAGTCTTGGGCGACGACATCTTCACGGTGAGTTGTGCCGACTGCTCCTTGCCTGTGATACCAGTCTTCACGGTGAACTGCTGCGACAGCGGGAAAGGCTTGCCGGCAACGTTGCGGAAGTTGCTGTAGGTCCAATGAAGCGACGATGTGCCGTGCTGCGCGCTGCTATAGCTCACATCAGCGGCATTGATTTGCGCCGTGGCTTTGTCGGTAGTCCACTCATATTTTATGTTGCCGTTGGCGAATGTCACAGGCACAGTTGTGGCAACCGAGACGAGATTGCACACAAACTTCTTAAGCTGCGACTCATCGAGAGTCTTCTCGCCAGGCAGGAACAACTGGTTCCAGAAGAGAGCCTGAAGCGAATAGAACGATATGCCGTTGTCTGCGAGGAAGCTCACATCCTTGTAGGATGCCTTTATGTACTCCTTATGATAGCGGTCGACAAGCAGCACATATTCGGGTGTGAAGTCGATGCGCGCTATCTCGGAGCGGATGATAGGTATGAGCATTTGCAGACGGATTATCTCGTCGCGACGCATTGAGAATTTGCCGTCGCAAGTGAGGTCGGACTTACCGGCTGCCACAAGACGAAACTCGGCTGAAGCCACAATGTTCTTTGCCGTTGTGGCATTGGCAGCCACACGGTGGAGGAATGCAGCCTGCTCTGCCTTCTCGTGCTTGGCGGCAGAGGAGGAAGTTGAGGTTGACATATTGTCGCTTACCACCTTCTTGCTGGCACATGAGGCGAGCAAGAGGATGAGAGTGACGAGTGGAAATATTATTCGTTTCATTGTTTTTTATCTTTTATGGTCTTTATCTTGCGTTCGAGCGCAGCCTTGTCGCCTCCTGCCTTTATGGCTTTCTGCCACAACTCCACGGCACGCTTCTGGTCGCCACACTTGCTGTATATGTCGCCGGCATGCTCCACAACAACGGCAGAAGGTCCGTTGGAACTGTTCTCTGTGGAGTCGCTGTCGTTGGCAAGTGCGCGGTCGATATAGGCGCGTGCCTCTTCGTAACGCTCTTGCAGGAACAGAATCCAGGCATAGGTGTCGAGATAGGTGGAGTTGGTAGGCTCTGACTTCACAGTCTTCAGGCTCATCTGCTCCGCCTTCTTAAGGTCGCGTCGCTCCTCGGAGAGGTAGTAGGCATAGTTGTTGAGAGCCATCACATTGTCGTCCTTCCACTGCAAGCATGAGTCGTAGGCAGCAAACGCCTCCTCGGGGCGGTGTTTCTTGTAGAGAATGTCGCCCATTATGGCATAGAAGTCGGCTACGATGTCGGGGTCGCTCTTGTCGTTGATCTCGCCCACTCCGCGCTTGAAAGTGTCGAGAGCCTCATCGTCGCGGTCGGTCTGATAGTAGGCTATTCCAAGGAAGTAGTAGAACGCCATCTCCTCGGGTGCATACTGAGTGCCCTCACGGCTGAGGCGTATCACCTCGTCCCATTGTTTCTTGGGCCAAAGGTTCTGTATGATGTTCATTCGCGCCACGACATTCTCTGGCTCCACAGCAAGCGCACGGGCAAATGCCACATTCACAGAGTCGTCGGGCATCTTCTTCAGCTTCATGTACATCGCCTTGAGATTGATTATGTCCACCGCCTTGGGCGATGCGGCAATGGTGCGGTCGAAGATATGCAGCACGGGCAGGCTGTCGCCACCAAGCTTCTCACTCTCGCGTATAGCTTGCTGAAGCATTGAAATCTTGGTCTTAATCTCTGTCTTCGAACTGTAGAGGAGATTGTCGCGCAATTGGTCGGCTGCCTCGTTATTGCCTACAGAACGATAGTAGTCGCACATGGAATTGAGCGCAAACTCGTTTTCCTTGTCCTCCTCGAGAGCAGCCTGGAAGAGTTTGAAGGCTTCGGGCTTGCGGTCGTGGTTCATGAGCCAGTTGCCAAGCATCACCTTGTATGAAGGCTCGTTGGGATGCTCGTCGTTGAGTTTCTGAAGCATGCGATAGGCATTCTTCGAGTCATGGCGCTGCTCGTAGACATTCATCTTGAGGAACGTGAGCTCGTCGCTCTCGCCATCGAGTTGCTCCAGTCGCTCTATGGTCGAGAGCATGCGCTGGTAATCCTTCTTGGCATTATATAGACGTATGAGAAGGTCGAGCACATCGCTGCGGTCGCGGTGATGTGAATAAAGACTCTCGTATGCCTTGATTGCATTGTCGAAGTCGTGACGGCTGATGTAACTATTGGCCACACTCTCCTGATAAATGTCATTGCCAGGCTGAAGCTGTGCCGCACGCTCTATCGAGGCTGCGGCGAGCGAGTCTTTGCCAATCTGGTCGTAGTATTGCGCTTGACGATAGTATACCTCGGCTGCCTCAGGACGGAGCTTCAAGCAAGAGTCGAGCAACGGCATGGCAGCAGAGTCGCTGTCGGCAAGCTGCAATCTTACCGCCTCAAGATACATGCGGTCGAAAAGCGGCGTGGCGGCAATCAGCGAGTCGGCAGTCATGGGCAGCGTGTCACCCTTGGGTGCGGCCAAGCCATCGCCGGCAGCATGAACTGTGTCGGTGACACGGCTTGCCACAGCAGGCGCAAGCGCAAGAAGAGCTACGGAGCCGAGGGTTATGAGTTGGTTCTTGTAAGAAAACATAATCTGACTGTAATTCTATTTCACTCCCGTATGTCCATATCCACCTTCACCACGTTCTGTCTGGTCGAGTTCCTCAACAATGCAGAACTCACCCTGCTCGTGGCGGGCGATGACCATCTGTGCGATGCGCTCACCCTCGGTGATGACGAAAGGCTCGTTAGAGAGGTTTACGAGCAACACTCCAATCTCGCCACGATAATCGGCGTCAATGGTGCCAGGCGAGTTGAGCACAGTTATGCCGTGCTTGAATGCGAGTCCTGATCGCGGACGCACCTGAGCTTCGTATCCCGGAGGCAAGGCTATGTAAAGGCCTGTGGGTATGATGCGACGCTCCAAGGGTTGGAGTGTTATTGGAGCGTCGATGTTTGCACGCAAGTCCATTCCCGCGCTCAAAGGTGTGGCGTAGGCAGGAAGCTGTTGTCTGCCACGATTTACTATCTTTATTTCTACCATAGTCGTATGTTTTATATTTTAGAGTGCAAAAATACTTATTAATAATGACATAACATGTATTTAAGGCTTAATAATTCTGAACCGTGCGCATTACACGCAGCCAGTTGCCACCCCATATCTTAGCCATATCTTCCTCGGAATAGCGTCGGCGCAGCATTGCCTTGGTGAAGTTGATAAGCTCTGAGGCATTGGCAAGTCCTGGCACTCCGCCATCACCGTCGAAGTCGGTGCCCAAGCCCACATGGTCGATGCCCATAATGCTGATGGCATGCTCAAGATGACGCATGGCGTCGTCAATGCAGGCCTTGCCGTCGGTTGTGAGGAAACCGTTGTAGAGCGTTATCTGGCACACACCGTCCTTGGCGGCAAGAGCACGCATCTGGTCGTCGGTAATGTTGCGCGGCACATCACACAGGGCCTTGGCATTGGAATGAGAGCATACGATAGGGGTTGATGATATATCGAGAGCGTCGTAGAAGGAACTTTCGGCTGCATGGCTGAGATCGACCATGAGTCCGAGTCGGTTCATCTCGGCTATCACCTTCGCACCAAACTCCGACACTCCACCATGAGTGGCGTTGGAGCGGCGTGCCGAGTCGCATATCTGGTTGTCTCCGTTGTGGCAGAGCGTGATATATACTATGCCGCGCTTGGCGAAATGCTCCACGTTGGCAATGTCGTCTTCGATAGCAAGACCGTTCTCTATGCCTATCATGAGCGAGCGTTTGCCATTGCGCTTGTTGAGCATAAGGTCATGCTCGTTGCGTGCGAGGGCTATATAACTTGAGTCGCGCAATACGGTTTCATTTATTTTGTCGAATATCAAGTCGGCATACTGGCGTGGACCGTCAACGGCAAACGGGGCTATGTCCTTGAATAGCTCACCCTCCTTGGGTTGCGGCAGATATGCTACCATAGTCACTGCGTCGGGTCCACCCTCCTGCATCTTGTGCAAGTCGTAGAGTATACGCGGGTCGCGCTGCTCGAAGTGTATGCCCTGCGGGAAGAACATCGGTGTGTCGCAATGCGAGTCAATAGTTATGTTGCGCTTGTGGAAACGTCGAGCCTCGCGTTGAAGCTTTGCATCGTCGACAAGCCAACGGAATAGTGGCAATCCGTCATCGCCAAGCCATTCGGGATGCCACTGCACACCAAGCACCGCCTTATGCTCGCTGCTCTCAATGGCTTCGATGGTTCCGTCGGGAGCCAAGGCTGATGTGCGCAAGCGCTCTCCAGGATTGTCTATCGCTTGATGGTGGAAGGAATTGACATAGATACGGTCGGCATTATAAATACTGTGTAGTGTAGTGCTGGGGAATATGCTCACAGAGTGTGTTGGCTCCTCGCGGTCGGCATCCTGCGAATGCTTCAGCAGTTGTTCGGTGTGAGGCATGTCTTGCACCACATGTCCGTCGAGGGCAATGGCAAGAGTCTGTATGCCGCGGCAAATGCCAAGCATAGGAATCTGCCGGTCGTAGGCGAAGCGTGTGAGCAGAAGTTCTGGCAAATCGCGCTCACGGTTTATATTATGCAAACCGGGCAATGGCTCATCACCATTCCACAATGGGTTGAAGTCGCCTCCTCCTGTCAGCAGCACAGCATCCACGGTGTCGAGAGTGGAGAGTATTGTCGGGATGTCAGCTACAGGCGGTATGAGCAGCGGTGTGCCTCCGGCACGCAGTATCTGGCGGTAGTAGGCAGAGCGTATCGTGGCGTCAATGCCCTCATAGTTGGTGGTTATGCCAATGACGGGACGGTCGTGGGCTATGGGGGCAGAGGTGTAGAGTTGGTTGAAATGGCTTTTGAGGTCGAATGTTTCCATATACATATTATATTAAAAGCAAAACTAAAAATTATATATTAAAAACAAAACTAAGAATGAAGAATTAGGATGAGCTCTGCTTGCAACATGCCGAAAAGCACAAGCAAACAATGCCAATCATAATTCTTCATTCTTAGTTCTTAATACTTAGTTCTAAAAATTCTTAGTTCTTAATACTTTATTCAAAAGTTTATAAGCCCTTAGTCTTCTGACTCATCCACATGCACGGGAATCTCGCGCTTGATGCTTTGATCGAGCGAGATAAGTGTCTCGGTAGACACCACTCCTGGAATCATCTGCATCTTGTTGTTGAGGAGGTCCATAAGATGCTCGTTGTCACGGGCATAAACCTTAAGAAGCATGGTATAGGAACCGGTTGTGAAGTGACACTCCACAATCTCGGGTATATCGATGAGCTTCTCAACCACGTCCTTGTACATGTTGCCTCGTTCGAGGTTCATGCCTACATAAGTACATGTGCTGTAGCCTATGCTCTTTGGATTAACGTCGAATCCACTACCTGTGATCACACCGCCAGCAATAAGATGCTGAACACGCTGATGGATTGCCGCACGCGACACACCACACTCAGCAGCTACATCCTTAAATGGTATACGTGCATTCTTTGATAGAATGCTAAGGATTTTCTTGTCAAGATTATCTATTTTGTCCATTGTTATTGTTGATTATTCCTCGTTTGTTTGTTCTTTAGATTACATTTTGTCAGCAAAATTATATAATATATTTGATACAAACAACGTTTTGCACTCATTTTTTTGTTTTTTTGTGCAGAATGGTATTTTTATTAAATTTATTAAGATAAACAAGGGCACTTTACCCAAACATTTGACCTAACATTCCGTCATCGCCCTTACTTTCATAATGTCGCTTGACATCAAATAATTTCAAGAAAAACGCTTGCCGTGTCATATAAAAGTTGTAACTTTACCACGTGAAAACTAACCAACTTTAAAAACCCTTTAACCTATGGAACTAAAACAAGCAACTGCCGGAACAATGGAGTCTGGCGACATCATGATTCAAATTGCCCCCACCGACCATGAGGGACTTGACATCCAACTACAGAGTTCCGTTGCCTACCAGTTTGGCGACCAAATTCGTCATGTGATAGAGGAGACTCTCACAGGGCTTGGTATAACACGCGCCGAAGTGCATGCCACCGACAAAGGTGCCCTCGACTGCACCATCCGCGCACGCACTACAGCGGTTGCCGTCAGAGCAACTGGCAAGGACGTGTGGAAAGACTAAACCAACGCGACTCTACATGCTGGAAATACTGACAGCAAATGGCGTTTACTAATTTAATTACTAATCCTTTAATATCAACCACATTCCTATTTAATATATGCCGTAAACAACGGCATGTGAATGGGGTTTCTATTTTAAGCTTATGAGACTAAGAAGAACAATGATGTTCGTGCCAGGCAATAATCCTGGCATGATGCAGGACGCCTATATTTATGGCCCTGACTCCATAATGCTCGACCTTGAGGACTCCGTGACTATGGCGGAGAAAGACACAGCTCGCCTGCTTGTGTACAATGCGCTGAAGTCGGTTGACTACGGCAATACCGAAATGGTTGTTAGAATCAATCCTTTGAACACTCCCTACGGCAAGAAAGACATCGAAGCTGTAGTAAAGGCCGGTGTACACGTGATCCGTATGCCGAAGACAGAGACTGCTGAGGAGGTTGTTGAGGTGGAGCGCGAAATCGAAAAGGTGGAGCGCGAGATTGGATGCCTCGGACGCACACAGATTATGGCTGCCATCGAGAGCACACTCGGCGTGGTGAATGCCTATGCCATAGCCACTGCCTCAAAACGCATGATGGGCATCGCTCTCGGTGCCGAGGACTATTGCGCCAACCTCAAGACCCAACGCTCTCCCGAAGGTATGGAGCTGTTGATGGCTCGACAGACTATTGTTGTGGCTGCACGCGCTGCTGGTATCGATGCTCTTGACACCGTCTACAGTAACCTCAACGACATGGAGACATTCCGCAAGGAAGTGGAACTCATACATCAACTCGGCTTCGACGGCAAGTCGATCATCAATCCACGACAGATAGAAATCATCAACGAGGTGTTCACACCGAAACAGAAGGCCATCGACAAGGCTCTGGCTGTGATTGCAGCTATCAAGGAAGCCGAGCGCAAAGGCTCGGGTGTGATTGCAGTGAATGGAAAAATGGTTGACCGACCTGTGGTTATCCGCGCTCAGCGCGTGATAGACCTTGCATTGGCATCGGGCGTAATTAAAGAGGAGGATTTGGTATGAGCACACTGAAAGAAAGACTTGTCATTGCCCAGCAGGTGGCTGAGGCCATGGGAAAGAGTATATATAATAATGTAGAACATGAGTTTAAGGAAGTGACACCACGCATGGATCTTCAGCAGAAAAGCCCTAAACTCGTGACACTTGAGGAGGCTATACGCCGCTCTGGTCTGCGCGACGGCATGACGATCTCGTTCCACCACCATTTCCGTGGAGGCGACAAGGTGGTGAACATGGTGGTTGACAAACTCGCTGCCATGGGCTTCAAGAACCTTCACTTGGCGGCTTCGAGCCTTCAGGATGTTCATGAGCCTCTCATCGAGCACATCAAGAACGGAGTTATCACTCAGATTTCCACATCAGGACTTCGTGGCGAACTCGCCAAAGAGATTTCTCACGGACTCATGGAGAAACCTGTCATCTTCCGTTCACACGGCAACCGCGGTGCTGCCATCGCCTCAGGTGAGCTGCATATCGACGTGGCTTTCCTCGGAGCATCATCGTGCGACCCATTAGGCAACGCATGTGGCTACTCACGCTCTGAGAATGCCAAGAGTATTTGTGGCTCGTTGGGCTATGCCCTGCCTGACGCAAGATATGCCGACAAAGTGGTTATCCTTACCGACGACCTCGTGGCTTATCCAAATACTCCAAACTCTATATCCGAACACGATGTTGACTACGTGGTTGAGGTTGAATCAGTAGGCGATTCTTCGAAAATCGCATCAGGCGCAATACGCGACACCAAGAACCCGCGCGACATTCTGCTTGCAAAGCAGGCTGCTAAG
>OQWE01000549.1_pt1 | contig 12942 bp, 10 predicted proteins | sample 1691591 | NCBI WGS metagenome assembly OQWE01 (sample SAMN03418265, study PRJEB22391) | human gut metagenome | biome: human-gut; feature: organic feature; material: feces | host: Homo sapiens | place: Tanzania | collected 2013-01
GAGGAATGAAGGCCAAGGCTTGTTCATCATGGCAAACGCCTCGAGACGTCCCATCAAAATACAGTTGGTAATGATAAGACCGATATACACACTCAGTTTCACGCTGACATCATAAGCAAAAGCTTTCAGCACCATGCTGACGATTGTCACCAAGGCAGCCACAACGACCAGCTGAATGATGATACGGATGCGGTTAGGAATGGTTTTACGGATAAGAGAGATGATGACGTTGCTGAAGGCCGTGATGACTGTTACAGAGAGTCCCATAACAATGGCCGGCTCCAACTGAGCGGTTACAGCGAGCGCCGAACAGATGCCGAGAACCTGTACAAGAATCGGATTGTCGAGGTTCAACGGAGCAAGAAACACTTGCTTATTGTCTTTTGAAAATAATTGACTCATGTGTATCTGCTTTTATTTTTTCAGTTTCAACAAATAATTCTTATACATTGCCAAGTATTCACGAAGCATGTTGGTGACACCATTTGAAGTGAGCGTAGCACCTGAGATGCCATCGCACTCCACTTCCGGATGTTCTCTTCTTCAGCAACTTTTCCAGATTGAGCATATAAATACAATCACCGCCACGGCGGTAATAAAACTTATTTGCTAATAAAATCTTCATAAAAAATAAGTATTTTAAAGATAGGCAACTTTATTCCTTATACTTTAAATAATCATAAACGACTAAAAGTTTATTATAATCAGTACCTTTTTTCTCATTATATCCTCTAAGATATTCCTCCAAATCATCCAACTTCACATTGCTCTTTACTAGTACGGAATAAGCAATTGCATTCGTTTTATAACTTGGTTTAATATCATCATCACTCAAAATTTCTTGAATAGTTTCATGTTCATTATGAGATGATTTATCACTTTTTAATTTATTCTTAAAAGTTTTAATTTTATCATATTGATTTTTCTTTAAAGTTGCCTCATGCCCAATATTTTTATTTATCTCACAGAATCCATAAATAGGAAAATACTGGGCTTTATTGATTTTAAACTTGTCAATAAGCGACAACCTTTGTTCATCAGCCTCTTCTATAACTGAAAAATAATCAACCATTAATTCTTTAGACGTCTGATACTGATATTTGATAGTCTTATCAGTTCCAATAGCCAATACCTTATCACTATTTTTTAGAGTCGCTAAATCTTCAGTTATCTCAACCTTTATGCCATTTGCACCTTTATATATATCACCAACAATATCTTGTACCTTTCTGATGTCCATAGCGGATATAGGTAAGCGCAATTCTGATAAAGCCTGATAAACAGCAGTAAAATTATCCGTTTTAATCTTATTTACTCTGATATTCTTATTGTCAACAATTATATCAAAAGGAATTACTTCTGTATTTTCACTACCGTTATCCCTTTCTATAATCAAAAAGTTATTCCTTATTTTTTCAGCTGTTTCTGAATCAGCATTCACATAAGAAAAAATAGTATGAAGCAATTTCTTTATATTTTCATCAGTTAAGCTATATCCGATAAAGATTATAGGATTATGCATGAATAATGACAACAACTGAGCTCTGATAAGTTCATATTTGGTATCAAAATTTCTATAATCTCCAGCAGTTATTATAATGGAAGATGGATTTTCTATTGAACCATGTATCTTATATACTGCACCATAAGGATTACTCAACAAAATATTATTACCGACAAGAGGATCAAACTGGAAAATTTGCTCTACGAGATTATCATAGTTCGTTGTAATGACAGAACTGATATTTTTTCTTATCGTTTTAAGAGTTTTTATTTCTTCAAGCATTTCCGGTTTGAAAGAATTATCAACAAGCAATTGAGAAATATAGATTTTAAAACGGCTATTATCTATACCTTTTCTTTTATCTTCGAAAAAAATGTCATTTATGTTTTTAAACTTACCATTTCTATCTTCTTCCAATTTTTGATTAAAAATCTTTTCTATCTCAGAAGCCATCTTTGGACAATCACCGTTGAAACGAGAGTCAATATTCAAAAACTGCTCATCGTTGCCCGTCAAATCTACAGAGATTTGTTCTAAAAGAGATTTCCAAGAATAAGATTTTTGAAGATACCTCATAGACATACCTGTACCGATAAACAATACTGGATGTGTATGATAATTAGAAACAAAATCTTTTATATCCATAATTACTCAAATGCTTTTTTCATATATACGTCAGAATCCTCACTTATGTTATTCCAACTCAAATCTACAGATGTACCCTTGAAATTTGCTATCTTTACATTGGTCTTTAACCCGAACTGCAACAACTTTACACCAAGAGGTGAGAGTATGTATGTATCACCATCTTCAGAGAGCAGAACAGGTCTTAGTACACCTGTAGAATTTAGTAATTCCGTATCGCCATCCTCATCATAATATGGAGTTTGGTATGAAGGCAACTTTGCCAAATCAATGTACGGAACACGTTCTAATACAGAAGCCAGCCGAAAGAAGTTTTCTATAGATATTTTATCATCAATTCTAGCCTTAGTAAGATTGGCAAGTATTACTTCTTTGTTGATATTATCAAGTCTATCAACCATTCCTGCAATTACATTACCTGCAGCATCATTTGCCTTTTTTGCTATCTCTTCAGCAAATTTTTCACGTTCCGTCTCTGTTGTATCCACTACCCCTAAGATGAACGCAGTATATTTACGAAAGAATTCACTTTCCTTGTAATCTTGAAAGACTTGAATCTCCTGAGCTACCGCACCACCTAATGTTGGAATAAGGTTTACAATAGCCTTCAACTGATCTAACCATCCACTTTTAGTTTTCAAAGGATTTGCAGAGGCCAATTTCACTTTCGTGAAAGTTTCATCTACAAAATTATTGATATTATCTGTATTCATAATTGCATAAAATTCTACCTACAGCATAAAAGATAAAACAGATATGCTATAGGCTAATTATATATTTCTTATCTCATTGTATTCTTTTTCTTGTTCCATATTTAACACTTTATTCCTTAGAGTTATATTTTCGGACTTTATGGTATATTTGCTGTATAGGCATAGTCCAGTTTCTTATATCAATATCATATTTTTCAAACATAGTAAAGAAGAACAAACAACGTTGCCTATTTTCAAGCAGCATATAAAAATAAGCTGTGTAAATAACATAATACGCCAACGACTTATCATATTTCCTCAAATACAACATATTTACAATTTCGCAGACTAAATTCTCTGCTTTATTTATATATGCCATTCTATGATTATCATAGTCTTTTTGCAGCATGGTATTTGCATAGCCTACATCATCCTTTCCGGACTCTCTTATTTGATTATCAATAGTCAGAATATCGTCTGCATGCACAACTAAGAAATGTAACATTTCTCTTTTATCGCCATTATGCCTACACATTTCTATAAGCCTGTCAAATATTTCATCGTTGTTTTTCCTCAAAAGAACTAAATCATCACCTACTTTATTTTTGAGCAATTCTAGTTTAAGCATCAGTAAGTTTCGTTTTCTATACAAGAAACGATCATCAAGTTCAGCAATATCAGATTCTATCTCAGAAATATATCGTTCGATATACCTATCAAAATCTGCGAACATTTCATTCTGAAGCTGATTGTTTAACGATTGATTATTCAACAAGCTCACATCTCTCAGCAATCGATATGTTTCTTGTATAAAGGCCGCTCCAACACGATATCCCCTATTCAAAAAGGTGGTTCTATTCAAGAATAACCCAACAGAATATTCCTGCCACTTGTAACCATTATCAAACATGACATACATCAGTTTAATTTGGGTTATCATTTGCTCATCCCCTTGCTGTCTTTTCTTATTTTCAGCAATAATTCTTTCAATTAGACTATTAGTCTTCTGCTGGTTTCCATTTATTCGATAGAGCATGAAAGCGATATCCAGAAGATTGAGATAATCACCAAAACAGACCAAATTGATTTTCTCGATTTCCTCCGCAAGAGTATCAGCAGCCTCCTTGTCGGCAATTATCTCATCATAATATCTCATCAGGTCACGATACAATTCTACATGTATAATCCCTTTACGTTTCAGTTCAAGAAGCTTAGAGATAACATTCTTCATTTTCTCCTTCTCGCCAGAGGCCTCATACGCACAATACATATTAATAAGAGATACAAGTCTTGACTCATCATCGGTATCCGGACATTTTGACTCCAACTCTTCCATTTTCTCATAGTCAAAGTTATTATGAGCCAGATATGTCTTAAAGCTCAACATATATCCCGTATTATCGAATCTGGACAATTTGGAACATTCATTTTCAAATGCTTTTATTGCTCCAATTCTGAACAAGACATCAAGATTAGGCAAGTAATACTTGATATACTCCCTATCAAATAAATCCCATTTCTTAGCTTCATCTATGAATGCAATCTGCATATTTTGCCTCTTTATCAATCCTCGGCTTTTTCTTATTTTTAGCTCATAAAAGCGCAATAAGGCCGTTGTCGTTACAAGCCAACCACGATATTTTTCCTTTTCCAAAGCGTCTTTATGAGTTTTATAATAACGAAGAAGCAGAACCTCATGAGGAAGTGGAAGAAATGTGCAGATGATTACCAAAAAGGTAAATATTCCGGCAGCTATAATATGCCAATCAGATAGTATTGCTACAATCAATATAGCAAGACATACAGCCATACGCATCCATATTCTTCGGTGCTGGAACCATTCCTTTATCCTATACTTTGTAGATATTACGCCAAGGATAAAAATTAATGCACTCCACAGAAAACCTAAAACTGTAACATTATTACTTTTTAGAATGTCCTGTATATGATTGAAAAATTGTTCCATTGTTACTATATATAGCCACTTTTAAATTCAAAACATCACACTCACACCTACTTTACCTTTTCGAAATCATATCTATTAACGTCTTTTATGCTCAATACGCTTAAACACATAATATTTGATAACATGCGAAAAACATATCGCACCAATCAATGTTGCAATACAAGTAGCTACGTACAGCATGTCATTGTTGTGAATAAACTTATCCAGATGCAACATACTTGCTACCCTAAAAAACATCATGTGACAGAGATAAATCTCCATACTGATACCACTTAGATACTTAGCCACCTTGTTGTTTAATACGATATCCTTAGAACCTATGGCATACATCAGCCAAACTGCAAAGACCAATAAATCAGGCAAGATAAACAAGCCTTTGATATCAACAACAAATCTTAATATGGTAAGTACAAGACATGATGCCAATGCTATTATCCAATGTTTCTCCACCCAACTCTTGATACCTAGACGATAGAGGTAAATCATACCACCGGCAACAAAGAAAGGCGCACTATAGATAATATTCACCTTATCTATTGGTTTCACCACAAAGTCTGGAGTACCAAAATACACAATCGCAATATAGCAAAACACCAACGACAGTAGCAGTACCATCCATCCTCTCTTCTTATTATCAAGCAGGAAGGTAAAGAAAGGGAAAAGCATATAGAACGTAAATACCGTACCTAAGAACCATCCCACACCTATCACTTCAATATGTGGATTAGGCAAGAGATTGAAGCACATTGTCAAATCTGCGAAACTTTGGCAGAACGTACTCCAGGATGGTTCCATCACAAAGCTAATCACCACCATCATGGCAAAGAATGGCCAGGTACGATGATAGCGCTTAGCATAGAACTTCTCAGGAGTTATTGCTCCCGACTTTACACGTTCATAATATCCACAGCACATACTGAATGCACTAATAATCATGAACAGCAATGTGAAATTCGTGAACCACGGAATTATATCACCAGTCAGGAAGTTATCACTTGGCTTAATCACAAGATTAGCCTGAACGTGCATCAGAACAATGCCTACTGCTGCGTAAGCACGCAAGCCGTCCAGCGAAGAGTAATTTTCTCTGACATTAGCAGATGTGTGGGTAAGTATATTATTGCTCATTTATCTATTTTTGTTTCTCTCTTCGAAAATATCAACCAACATTTTCGAAGAATGTTTACTAGTCAATTTATCTCTATATTTAATACAATTATCTACAAACAAAGAATCGTTGTCTATCATCTGCTTCAATTCATCAACACCCCAACTATCTTTTGCAATACCAAGATGTTCCTTAGCTATATATCCTGCAGAAGCCGGTTGTAGGTTGGTAAGAATTGGCGTTCCTGACACTATACTCTCTGGTATGGAAACCATATTCAGATCTTTACGAGTATTCACTAAAAAGCAGAGCGATTCACGAATATATTCATTCAATTTAGCTTGAGGTAAAAATCCTAGGAACTCTACGCTATCATTCAAGCCAAGCATAGATACTAGTTCCTTTAGCCTCATCTCCTCTTCACCACGACCAGCAATTAGAAGTTTAATATCTTCATAACCTTTCTGTTGATGAAAATCAGCAAAGATATGGATGATACCATCAACATTCTTGCGATGTATCAGCTGAGAAGAACTAATTATCTGTCTCTTTTTAACTGTAGAATACTGGAATTTATCTACATTAATTCCATGATCTACAACATCCTTTGTTGCCATCGGCATAAATTGATGTATGAAATCGTATGCTTTGGTGGAGCGGGGAACCACGGCCTTCACTTTCTGCATAAAGAATCTAACCACGACATGATGCCAAAATTTAGAAGGCAATTGGTGGAACTTATTCTGATGCTCAGTTAACTCTTGCCAAATGACAGTCTTCTCCGGACAGATCCTTGCGGCAAAAAGAGAATGAAAGGAAAACACCTCACTTGTGATAACCATATCAAAACGGGCACAGTTTACTTTCAGAAATGCTCTCAGTTCATTCGAATAAGGCAAAACTGATGGAGGACAGAGTTTATGATATTGCGTTTTAAACCACTTCACTTCAAACTCATACTTTTCAACCTCTACAGGTTGATAATCCATAGCAGCAGCCAAAGTCACCTCATATCCAAGAGCCTTGAATCCAAGACACATATTATATATCATAGTATCTTTGATAGACTTAACCTTAGGAATGGTGTTATTGTCAGCTGTATATAATATCGGATTAAGAATTAAAATCTTCATTATACCACATTAAATAAACATTTTCTTACTACTTTTCTACTTGATAAAAGCATACAAGTTCTTTATGCATACCTTATTATCCCTCAACACTTGCAATAATAAATTTGCAAGAATCTTCAAGACAACCGATAACACTAAAATTATCAACAACTGGATTATGAGATTTACGGGAAAGAGCTTATTAAGCCCGATCAATAAACAACATCTTCCTGTTAGATAAATCTCCAACGTTAATTGAGAGATAAGCCTTAATACCAAGCCAACATATTTGCTTTTATATATTTTCTCCAAAAATTTAATTCCTGCCAAGTTATATGAACATATTATGAACATTATCAAGAAAGGATAGCTTACTAGCTGTATAGAATAATACAAGCCATCTTTTCCTTTACCTATAAATTGAGGAACATAAAACAGACACAGGCAAATAAAGGTTAAAAGTATTTTAGCAAAAATACCACCACCCCATTGAATTTTATGTTCCGACATATAACATCCCAAGAAAAAAGGAGCCAAGAAGCAGACATAATGATAGCTACTGGCATAAATAGAAGTGGATACATGTGGAAATATAAAAAAAGCCAACACACTAACCATAAAAGATACAAGTAATGCTTTTTTATAACTCACCCAAAACGATCGCACTATATAATACAACAAATAGTATATAAAGATACACCTTATAAACCAATAACCTTCAGACATAAATAACAGCTCTTGGAAAGAATGCGTACCTAAGTAGTAGAAAGGAACAGCCAATAAACCAAACCACATAATAAGAGATGGAATAATTCTACTTATTCGTCTGCTATACCAAGTGTTAAAGTCTGACCACCTTCCTAAACAAAGCCCATAACCAGAAATAAAGAAGAAAAGGGCATTTCCTGGAGCTCCGAAAGTTCCCAAAGGAGTAAAAGGGTCTATATATAAAGGCTTCAGGTGAGAATTCGTAATCATCAATGCAGCCAACACCTTGAGTATATCAATTGCTAAATTTCTTTGTTTTTCCATTTTTTTACAATTTTATCGTATACATCATCATACAAAGCAATTCTATTTTTCCACATAAACTTCTTTGCACATTCAATGGTACCTTGACTTAACCTTGTAATCTTTTCCGGATGTTCCATTAAATCATCTATCGCAAAAGCCATATCGTTCAAAACCTGTTGGTAAGAGCGAATAGGTATCTTGATACCACATTCGTCCGATACGACTCCAGCCATACCACAATGATCAAGCGTTAGCGTTGGAATTGCCTTAGAAAAAGCTTCCCAAAGAACAGTAGGATTGCCTTCACCGAGAGAGGATATTACATGAATGTGGGATTGTGCAAACACAAGCTGCACTTGTGCTCTATCCACTTTCCCATGGAAAGTTATTCTCTCAGAAATACCCAATTCATAAGCCAATTCCGCACATTTTCCTCTTAAAGGTCCTTCGCCCAAAACATTCAAATGCCAATTTTTATTTTTGACTTTACCCAACGCAGTAATCAAAATACTGAGAGCCTTTCTCTCATCTATGCTTCCAACCCATATAAGGTTAAGAGTATCATTCATGGTGATTGGCTCAGTACATTCCATTTTCAAGATTCCATTCTCAGGCAGATAGATGGCATCTTTATGATGAATACATTTCAACTGTTTGACTGTATTTGGAGTAGCAGCAAATACTGCATCAGCACGTTTCAAGGCCTTTTTTACACGAGGTAAACACCAAAGCATACCATTATGTACGACTCTTCTCACTAATGCATTAATCTTACCCTTAGAACTCAACGCAGGGAACAAAGCCAAAGGACGATTCTCTACTCCTTGAATTGGTCCCCAAACATATGGGACGTCTTTTATCATCCAACAGTAACCAGGTTCTTTAAAACCAATTGGGTTCAGATAATGAATTATATCAACGTGCTCATTACTAACTAATTCTTTAGCTTTCAGGTACGTTTGATAATGCCAACGACGATAGTTAAGATTATACTTGATATCGAGAAGCAAACCACTTCCCTGAAGAGATACATAAGGAATATTTATAAATCTGACATTAGGCATCTGATGGGATTCTAAATATTTCTCTATTTCATCTTTTCCTCGACCATAAAGCACTATCAGTCGATGCTGCTCTCCCATATTAGACACATAGTTCCAACTTACCGAGGCTTCACTTCCCCTATATGGTGAAATGTCATAAGTAACTAATATAATGTTTTTCATTTGATCTTATGATAATACATACTAAAAATTTCTTTTGGAGTTTTGCAAGATAAGACTGCAAAAAAAGTATTTATATTAGCCTTAAACAATATATCATTATCATCTATTTCCTTCTTACTTTTAAGCTTATACCTTAAAGCACGAAGCAATGAAAATGATGCAGAAACTAACGATAAAAGCACAATCTTGATCATTGAGTTATCTGCCAAGAATATCATAGTACCTTTCTCTCCAGCAGGATTCGTTGCCATTTTCATTTTTGAAACATGCTGAACTCCACTTCCTCCTTCGAAATGTGTTATTTTCAAATCAGAATTTACGAAACATTTATAACCCAACTTATTTACTATAGTCGAAACAGCAATATCTTCAGGGCAGAAGAAATATTTTTCATCAAAAAATCCTATTTCCCTAAAGATATCAGTTTTAATCATAAATGCAGCACCAATAATATTATATGTTTGAAATATACCACTTTGATTTATATATTTTCCTCCATTTTGTTTTTCATTCCACATTGACATGAGTCCCATAAGATACTCTTTTATTCCAAAAGGAGGGCGACCACAAACTTGCACAGTACCATCTGGATATACGAGTTTAGGACTTATGATTGCAACATTATCTGAAGAACGAGTGAAAGAATCTACTAGCCCATCGATGGTTGGCATATTTAATTCGGTATCATCATTTACCACAAAACAGTACTTTCCTTTAGCTTGTCTTAACGCCAAGTTGTTATTCTCAGAAAATCCTCGAATTTCATTACTCTCTACAAATTTGACCCAAGGGAAATCAGCTTTCACCTTTTCAAAATTTTCCTCTGTAAAGAGATATGCAACAACAAAACACTCGTACGAAACTGTAGTATACTTTTTGATACTCTCCAAACAGGGATACAAATTCTTAAGATTGTTCATACAAACAATCACTATCGAAACGTCTATCATAAATTTTAATTAATTGTTCTTTAAAAAGTCAACAGCCCTTTCTATCTCGTCTTTTACAAATTGTATATCGTAACACAATCCCTCACATAAATTATCACGGCATATTGAGAATTCTGCATAAATAGCCTCTCGAGATAGTGGACAGGCTGCTTGCTTTCTTATAAATTCATTAGTTGCACCTTCTATAAAATGTCCTTGCATAATCTTATAAAGAGGTTTATCTATAGTCGCAAGTTTATCATCCACTTCTTTCTTTTCAGCTTCTGTATATATAGAATTAGCTTGATTAATAAAATTCGAAACTTTTGCATCGTCAAAATAGCCTTTTCCATTGGAGAATCTAGGAAATCCAAGAGTCAAACATTTACAACTTTCTCCTCTTGGCTTTATGTCATTCTTTTACCTTTGCACCTGGAAACAAGTTTAAACGAATTGGTTAACGGGTGTTAAGGTGAACTGTATGTCACTCTAGAATATCACTATTTTTTGATTCAGTCCTTCGCCAAGCCAAATGTTTTCTTGTTTCCATTTAATATTAAAATGTTAATAATATGGATAAAGAACTGTATTTTGGCGTAGATGTCTCCAAGAAGACACTTGACCTTGCTTATTATGATGGTGAAACCATCGATTGGAAGAATGCCCATATTCAGGTGAGCAATGATGATGCAGGATTCAAAAAGATTGGCTCCTGGGTCGCAAAGGTAGGAAAAGACTTTGATACCTTTCTGTTCTGTATGGAATATACGGGACTCTATAACCAAAACTTCAGATTATGGCTGGAATCCAAAGAATATATCTATGGTATGGTGGAACCTCGAAAAATGCATCGCTTCGAACCTGATCTGGATGATGACCAGCGCTCTCTTGACCGTATCAAGACTGACGAACTGGATGCTTTCAGAATAGCAATCTATTGTGAGCAGAACCACAAGAAGATTCTTCGCAATCCCTCCAAGCTTCCCTCACCTGTCTATTTCAAGTTGAAGAGATTGCTGGCAGAGCGTAAGCAGAACACCAAGCAGTCAACTCTCTATAAGCAGCAGCTTCATGATATCTGCGCATACGACACCGACTTATCCGTTGAACGCAAGAAACTCCTGTTGAAGAGCATGAAGGAAAACCAGAAAGCAATAGACAGGGAGATTGACAGCTATATAAATGAAGACGCAAGCATCAGCAAGAATTACGATCTGCTGACCTCCATTCCCGGCATTGGGCGTATCATTGCGTTGGAAACCATTGTGTTGACGGAAAACTTCACTGCTATCAGCAATCCTCGCAAATATGCCTGTTACATAGGAATTGCTCCATTCAAAAAGGAGTCAGGAACCTCTGTAAGAAAGAGAACGACCATTTCCAAGAAAGGCTTTTCTGAAGCCAAGGCAGACTTATCCATAGCTGTCCTTTCCGCCATAAGGAACAATCCTTCAATAAGAGACTATTGGATACGCAAGAGAAAGGAAAAATGCGGTGGCATCGTGCTCAATGCCGTCAAGTTCAAGCTAGTCCTTCGTATGTTTGCCGTGATAAAGCGTGGAACACCATATGTGGAGACAGATGCATACAAGAACTAAAATGCAGCAAAAGTGAACTATCCCCCGGCTTAGATCATAACAATCTCACGATTAAATCTTTTGTCTGCGTTTTTTCCACTACCTTTGCCGGAGCATCTGAAAAGGAAGGAACTCCGGACGGGGGTAGTGAACTATTTTGCCGTAGGCAAAGACCTTTCCCTGATCTAGTCTCCCCTGCCTGAAATGCCAGGTCAAGTGCCGTTTAGGGATTTAGCTGTGCGCCAGCTTGTAAAAGATGTGGCTTACCCTGACATAGAGAGCTCCTTCCTGCAAAATGCGGTACAAAGGTATGAAAAATAAATCATTTATCGGCATCGACATCTCAAAAAATGTCATTGACGCATCAATTTTCTGTGAAGGAACCCCAATTAAGGACTTTCCTCACGCTGTATTCAACAATTCCCGCAAGGGATTTGGCGAAATGTGCACATGGCTCAAGAAGAATCATGTGGTTCTCTCGAACTGTCTCTTCGGAATGGAGTTCACCGGCAGCTATTCCATGGAGCTGGAGAAGTTTCTTTATGCCAGGAACTATCAGTTCTGCATGCTCTCCACCCATGTGGTAAAGCACTATCCCATGGGGTCCAAGGACAAGAGTGACAAGATTGACTCTGCCAAGATTGCAGACTTTCTTTATCGCTATAATGGTACCGAATGTGTCAAGCCTTATAAAATGCCTGACAAAACCATGCAGAGACTCAAGACACTGATGAATGAGCGTAAGTTCCTGGTGGAACAGCGTACCTGCTTTATGAACAGAAGACAGCTGTGCTCCACAAAGGAAGATGCCCAGTTATATGATGGCTACATCAGAAAACTCGGTCATGACATTGAAAACATCGAGTTGGAAGAGCAGAAGTTGCTGGCTACAGACGATAGCCTTTTGACTACTTACAAGAATCTTCTGACAATACCGGGAATTGGCTTCGTCAATGCCATAAATGCCATTGTCATTACTCGAAACTTTACCGCTTTTGAAACAGCAAGGCAATATGCCAGTTATGTCGGCGTTGCACCGCACTCTCACACTTCAGGCACCAGTGTGAGATGGCGTCCCCGACCTTCAGCACGCTGTGATGGTCAGGCGAAAGCTGATCTATCCATGGCGGCCACAGTTGCTGTACAATATGATGCAGAGTTACAATCAT
>OQWE01000551.1_pt1 | contig 12910 bp, 13 predicted proteins | sample 1691591 | NCBI WGS metagenome assembly OQWE01 (sample SAMN03418265, study PRJEB22391) | human gut metagenome | biome: human-gut; feature: organic feature; material: feces | host: Homo sapiens | place: Tanzania | collected 2013-01
TCAGTATGTATTTCGCACCCTGTGTCGCCGTGCCCGTATCAATCGTTTTTGACCTAACAAAAAACGATTGAACGGAGGTACATAACCTTGAAAAAACAACCCAAAGCGGTTTATATCATAGAAAACGGCGGGTACACGGAGCTGACCTATGAGGAATTCCGTCGCCGTGAGCAAATCTGCCCGTTATATGCGGACAAGCTGTTCCTGCCTCTCTACGGCAGGCTTATGGAGGTATCCAAAGAGGATTACATGGAATTCTACCGAGCAAAGCGCCGACAGAAATATCTGGACGAACGCTCTGCGGACAATGGCGACTTCTCCTACGATATGCTGACCACCGATGAATTCAGCGGCGAGGACATCCTCATCGCCGAGCAGCCGGATGTATGCGATGCCGTAGTGGAAAGCATTATGACGGACAAGCTCAGGAAAGCCATCCTCAAGCTGACCGATGAGGAACAGCTCCTCATCTATCGCCACTATTACGCCGGCATTTCAGGCACAGACCTTGCCGAAATTTACGGCGTATCACAACAGGCAATCAGCAAGCGAATCGCAAAAATCAGAGCAAAGCTCAAAAATCTTTTAGAAAATTAAAAAACTTGGTTGTAGCCCCCTCAACTTTTCGGCATGGAAAGTGAGGGGGCTTTCTCTATAGCCTCCGCCCGTTCTTTGAAAACCGAATAGTACAGCGCATCCTTTACCTTCCTTCTGCCGTCGGCGAAACCGATAAGCCACACGACCTTTTGAGTCGGACGGTGCGGCGCATCCGCACCGAAGGCCATAAAAAGCAGAAGCAATAATGATACTTGCGTCCAGTCACAGGCCGAGCGTTGAAGCGGTACGAACAAAGAGCCGTAAGCCGTCGCAGCCGATGAGGGCGCCTCGCAGAGTTCCTGGGAGTGGTGGGATTCCAATGAGGTCAAATGCATGACCGGAGGATGTGTTCCTTTGTTCGGGGCGTCGTGGACAAATACGAACAGAACCAAGAACGATTGATACAAAACACAAGGCGGTCGTTTGTCCAAAAGCACTCGACCGCCTTTTACTTAAAACGGAGGCTAATATGAAAGAAATAAAACGAGGTGAAATCTATGCCGCCGACTTCGGCGCAGGCTTCGGCAGTGAGCAAGGCGGCGTTCGTCCGGTTTTGATTTTGCAGAATAATACGGGCAACAAGTACAGCCCCACCACCATCGTGGCGGCGATCACAGGCAGAAAAACAAAAGCGGCTCTGCCCACCCATGTAGCAATAATGACAAGCGGTCTCAAAACCGAATCCACCGTCCTGCTCGAACAAATCAGGACGATAGACAAAGCACGGCTCGGGGAATTAAGATTTCAGACACAAACGATCTCGGTGTCATAGTATTCTGCACTGATTCGGGTGATCCTTTCGTATTCGTCCTCGGTTATCAGATTCATATCAAGCAGCATTCGCAAAAGGCTGATGCCGTAGGCAAATGATGCATTGTTGATCAAATACGGCTTGCGGCCTACTGCCGAGTGTCGAGCGACTCAAGCGATCAGCTTCACTCCTTCGCCGCACAAATCAAATACTACTCCGAATACTGTAAACGGCATCCCGAATACAAATTCGTAGACATTTATGCGGACGAAGGTATAACAGGCACAAGCATGGAAAAGCGTGATGACTTCCGCCGAATGCTGCGGGACTGCAAAAAAGGTCTGATAGACCGCATCATCGTAAAATCCATGTCACGCTTCGCCCGTAACACCGAGGAAATGCTGACGGCACTCCGAGCGCTTGAACAAATGGAGGTCAGCGTATATTTCGAGGAACAAGGGCTTGATACCAAGTCAATGAACAGCGAGATGTTCGCTACCTTCCCCGGCATGGTTGCCCAACAGGAAAGCGTGTCCATATCGCAGAATATGCGGTGGAGTTATAAAAAGAGAATGGAATCCGGCGAATTTAACTGCTGTGCTCCGGCTTACGGCTTCGACCTTATAAACGGCAAGCTCGTAATCAACGAAACGGAAGCGGCTGTAATTCGCCGGATTTTTAATCTCTATCTGGAAGGCATCGGTATGCAGGCCATTGCAAACATTCTCAATGACGAGGGTGTCCGCAGACAGTACGGCCGTGAGAAATGGCATCACACCACCGTGAACTATGTCCTAAACAACGAAAGGTATAAAGGCGACGCATTATTGCAAAAGCAGATTACCACACAAACCCTGCCATTCAAAAAGCAGCGCAACCACGGCGAACAGCCTATGTACTATGTAGAAAACAGCAACCCTGCCATCGTGAGCCGAGAAACCTATGAGGCGGTGCAGGCTCTTATCAAAAGCCGACAGCCGAGCTGCAAGCGGAAAGCCAAAACCTATCCGCTTACAAGAATGCTTCTCTGTCCCGATTGCGGTCACACCTTCCGTCGTCAGGTTGTAAACGGCACAGCCTATTGGCTATGTGCAGCAAAAGCAACCAACAAGACAGATTGTGCTTGGCGCAGAGTTAAAGAGGACGAGGTGTACGCTGCCTTTAACCTTATGATAAGAAAGGTACAAGCCAATCGAGAATACCTGCTCGGCACACTCATTCGGCAGCTTGAGGAACTGCAATACCGCACCACAGGCAGTCAGCAGCGGATAAAGGAAATTGACCGTGAGATCGCAGACCTTACGGCACAGAACCTCGTCCTCTCCCGTCTGCATGGCAAAAGAGTGCTGAACGCCGCAGACTACACGGCACAATCCGATGTGCTTGAAAACAAGATAACTGAGCTGCGGATCGAACGCCGAGCAAAAATCACCGACAGCGATGAGAATGAGATGTTGGAAGAACTGAAAATGCTGAACGACATTCTCAAGGAAGTCGAAATCGGTATAGACTTCGATGCCGAGCTCTTCGAGCAAACGGTTGACAGCATCACGGTGGATAGCAATGAACTGCTGACCTTCCACCTTGCGGGCGGCATCAGCCTGCCCGAAAAAATCCGTGAGAAAGGACGGTGCTACCAAGCATGAATCATCGAAACATACCACTTGGCTATGCCTTAAGCGTCGGCATAATAACCATCAACGAAACTGAAGCCGACACCGTCAGAGAGATTGCCGAGCAATATCTCAGCGGCAAGTCGCTGAAATCTATCGCCGAAATGCTGACCGCAAAACACATTGAATATATGTCCGGCAAGACCGATTGGAACAGGTCACGCATAAAGCGAATTGTTGAGGATAAGCGCTATATAGGCGATGGCGGCTATCCGCCGATACTGACCGAGCAGGAGTATGCAGCCATGCAGAGCATCAAAGCAGAGAAAAACACCCAAAAGGATGTAAATTATAGTGAGGGCATCTTCACGCTGAACACTCCTGTCGTCTGCCCCAACTGCGGCGGCAGAATGCATAGACGCTTTGACAGACGCCGCAAGGCGACTACATGGTGGCAATGCCCCGAATGCAAAGCCTCGGTCAATATAAGCGATGAGGATATGCTGAACGGCATTACCGAGCTGCTCAATGAGGTCATTGCCAATCCCGAATGCATTCAGATACCGAAGTCCGATCATGAGGAAAGTCAAGAGATAAAGCGGCTGAACGCAGAGATATCAAAGGCACTCAACACCTTCGGCTTCGACAAGGAAGCCCTAAAGCAAAAAATGCTCACTTGCGTGAGCGAAAAATATATGAGCCTTGGCACGGAAACAATCTCGGCTCAAAGCCTAAAAGATATATTCAAGGCCATACCGCCGCTTACGGCTTATGACAGCGACTTAACAGATCAGGCGATCAATGAGATACAGCCGAAAGCAAACGGCACAATAAGCCTTATACTTATAAACGGTCAGAGGATCGGAAAGGAGAAATCAGCATGATGCAAGCAACAAGCGTACAGCCCCCAAAAACCGTCCGCATTATTCCAGCAACGATAGACACCAAAGCGGCCATCACGCAGAGCTACCGACAGCTTCGAGTTGCCGCCTACTGCCGAGTATCCACCAAACAGGATGAGCAGCTAAACAGCTACGAGGTACAGCGTACCCATTACGAGGAGCGCATACGCACCGAGCCGAAATGGTCGCTTGTGGGTATATTCGCTGACAAGGGCATTACGGGAACAAGCATGAAAAAGCGTGATGAATTCAATAAAATGCTCCGTCTATGCTACAAGGGCAAGATTGATATGATTATCGTAAAATCTATCAGCCGATTCGCCCGAAATACCCTCGATGTTATCAAGATAACGAGGAAGCTCCGAGAGATCAATGTGGATGTGTACTTTGAGGAACAAGGTATTCACAGCATCGATCCCGCATCGGAATTTTACATCACCATCTACGGCTCAATAGCCCAAAGCGAATCAGAGAACATCAGCGCCAATGTCAAATGGGGCAAAGCACAAAGTGCCAAGCAAGGCAATGTGCCGTTCCAATGCAAGCACTTCCTCGGATACACCAAAAACGCAGACGGCGAAATTGAGATCGTCCCCGATGAAGCCGAGATTATCCGAGAAATATATGAGCGATACCTATCCGGCGAAAGCCTATACGGAATCAAATGCTATCTCGAAGCAAAAGAGATACCGACACCTGCCGGATGCAGTGTATGGCGGCAGGAAACCATTCGTTCCATCCTCTCGAACGAGAAGTACAAAGGCGACGCCATCATAAACAAAACCTATGTGTCCGACTGCATCAGCAAGAGAGTCAAGGTAAACAACGGTGAAAGGAACAAATACTATATTGAGAACAACCACCCTGCAATCATCGACGCAGGCACCTTCGCAAGAGTCCAGGAGGAAATAGCAAGGCGCTCCGGCAAGCCGAAGGTCAAGCAAAAAGGTACTAAAACCGAATTGAGCCGATATTCAAGCAAGTACGCTCTGAGCGAACTACTGATATGCGGCGAATGCAGAACACCTTACCGCCGATGCACATGGACAACCAAAGGCAAGAGAAAAGTAGTATGGCGATGCATTAACCGACTTGACTACGGCAAGAAATACTGCCACCACTCACCGAGCATTGAGGAAAGCCTGCTGCAAGACGCTGTTATGAGAGCCATCATGCAGACGGCAAAGCAAAATATTGAGGTGCTGAAAACACTGAAAATCCATATCGGCATGGGGCTTACAGACGAGGTCACCGAGGACAAAACCCTCGACATTCAAATCCGAATTGCCGAAATCGACGCTGAGTTTCAAAAAATGCTCAAAGCGGTATCCGCCGACAATGCAGACGGCATCGATGAGGAACGCATCACCGAGCTGATGAACGAAAAGCAAAGGCTGACTGTACAGCTCGAACAATATGCTGCCATGCGCCAAAAAAGAGAAAGCGCCAAATCCCGACTCGACGAGATTTTCACCATACTTGACGGACTGCAAAATCACCCGATGGAATATGACGATACGCTCGTCCGACAGATTATCGAATGCGTAGTGGTGGAATCAAAAGAGAAAATCAAGGTGGTCTTTATCGGCGGCACGGAAATCGAGATGACGCTGTAAACAGCCTTGAAAACAGAAACGGAGTGATGTAGAATGATTGTGACGAGTGTTCAAATCAAGACAGCGAAAACGCAAAAACATCTCTATTGTCTTGTAAAGACAAAAAAGCATCTCACTTTATAGTGGGGTGCTTTTCCTTTTTTCAAGGACTTTAACCAGCCGCCGGTTCAAGGTACTCGTTCGCTTCGCTTCCGCCCAACCCTTTGCGTGAACTGCAATACTGAATGAACTGTTCATAAAAGCGTCCCTCTTTTCTGCGAAAAACATGCTGTAACTTTTTTTGTTACACCTCTGCTGAAAAACGGAAAGGAGCCGAGAATCCATGAAAATGAAAACGAAAACGAAAACGAAGACGAAAAAGCTTAACAGAAAAACGGTTTGCCTCCTGATTTACGTGCTGACCATCGTTGCCGGAACGGCCGGAGGGTATCTCCTCTATCGGTTCGTCGGATGCAGCACGGGAAGCTGTAGCCTCACCGCCAACCCCTATCTTTGCATCGCGTTCGGGGCGATATTCGGTTTTCTGATCGGCACCATTCTTTGATTCCTTGAGAAACGCGCCGAGTGTCCCGGCGAACAATCCGAGCAAGCTGAACACGACCGTGAATCCGAGCACAAAGCTGAGCGCCCGGAAAAACACCTTGTGCTTTTTGTCCGCGCCGCCGGCAAAGTAAGAGATATACAGCGGCAGAAGCGGAAGCATGCAGGGAGAAATGAAGGAGATGAAGCCTTCCAAAAACGTAATGATAAATTCCATAACTGTCTCCTTTGCTTTTCAATTCAAGAGAGAAAGCAGACAGCCGCAGCCCTCGGCTTTCCTTTTTTCCTTGAGGTGATCAAGCTCCCCTTTTTCAAGGGCATGCAGAGCGGCCGGACGGCGAACACTGTTGTATCGGCGTTTCTGTTTGGCGTGATCTATTCGGTCAGCCTTACGCCCTGCATCGGTGCCTTTCTCGACGGCTATCTTTGAAGGTGGTACCGAAGCTCATTACTACGATAGCATCTTTGTCCGGCAGGTTAGCCAAAGCAGGATTTACATTAGTTTTTACACCGACTTGGGATGCCATCAGCAGAGCCGGGGTAGCGTCCTTAACTTCGTCGTTCAGTTGATATGCAGCGTGGGAAGTAGCGGCAAAGCCCAACAGTGCAGCGCAGGTCATAGATGCAGCAGCAAATTTTTTCAAGCTTTTCATGTTTAAAGCACTCCTTTGATATTCATAATCATCGAAAATACGATAGGGTTTTTAACTACCCTATTTCTTTGTATTATATCACGTCTATATGACATGTCAAGGGTAATAATACGATTTCCTATTATATTTTGGCATAAAAAAATACTTGTGCGCAGTTTGACCAAAATATTCTTCTGGACGAAGCTTTGCACAAGCATTAATTTCTTTTATGGATAGTTATTTTTTAAAGATTTTGTTGAAGCAGTCCTTTACAGAGCGGCCAAGCATTCCGTCTGCCGGGTCATTTTCGTAGTCGCGGCTGCGGTTATCGCTGTAGGAGGCGATAAGTGTGCCGTTGCTTAAATCATAAAAATTGTAGATAAGGCTCATATAAGCATACGGATATTTTGATTCGGGAACCCAGCGCTGACGGACAACGTCTTCCGTCCAGGATTGGCGTCTTCCCTCTTTATCATAGTAGTAATGTGTTTCTGTAGTCGTGTAATCCTCGTAACGGCCGGGAACAAAAACTGTTCTGTAGCCGAAGTGGTTGATGGTTACGCGCAGCTCAATATCCTTGGGCGCATAATTAGCGCGGACGCTTTTATCCTTATTATATTCAGGCAGGGGGTTAGCTGTTTCATCCGTAGCAATCAGCTTTTGCTTGCCGGCAGCCTGTAAAATAGCTGCGAGCACCTTTGGTTCAGCATTTTCGTCAGCATTGAAGTGGCGGAACGGCTCTCCTTCAAGATTATCAATCTGCGTGATATGAACCTCTTTTACTGCTGTGAATTTATAGTCTGGATGCTTATAGGGCTTGTTAGCAAAGCAGGAAACGCTGACGCAGAGCAGCATGATGAATGTGAGCATAAACGTGAGAAGCTTTTTCATAGCAGACCTCCTAGAAGCATAGCTAAAGGTTATTTTTTCAGCATAGCCTTAATACCGGCAAAGGTTTCAGGGCTGATGATGTGCTCAATGCGGCAGGCATCCTTTTCAGCAATAGTTTCATCAACATGCAGGATTTCGTTGATGAAGCGAGTGAGCGTTACATGGCGGTCATAAACAGCTGCGGCTTTTTTCTGACCGTCCTTAGTCAGCAGAATGCGTCCGTCAGGCTCCATGATGATATAGTTATCGCGCTTTAAGATGCTCATGGCGCGGCTGACGCTGGCCTTGGTGAAGCCCATTTCTTCTGCGATATCTATAGAACGGACACTGCCGTTGCGTTTGCCGAGAATAAGAATAGTTTCGAGATAATTTTCGCCAGATTCCAAAAGTGACATGTCATAAACCTCCGTGAGTTTTGTATTAGTAGAAAAAACTTTTTTTATTAATACTATTTTAGCATATTTAGACCGTACAGTCACTAGCAAGATAGTGTATAATTAAAATATATAAGGATAAATGCGACGGGAAGCGTCTGCTTACCGATATTTTTGTGAGAAAGGTTGTGACAGGCTTTGTTAAGTTTTATTAGAGAAACAAAGAGCGTTTGGGAAAGAATGCGCGAGTGCGCGAAGCCGCTAGTGCTATACGGCATGGGTAACGGAGCAGATAAGATTCTTGATTGGTGTGAGGAAAATCAGGTCAAGGTGCAGGGCGTATTTGCCAGCGACGAATTTGTACGCGGACAGCAGTTCCGCGGCTTCACTGTGGAGCGCTTTGATGCGCTGAAGGAGCGTCTGGGAGAGGAGCTGCTTGTGGTTATCGCCTTTGCGAGCGAAAGGCCGGAGGTGCTGCAGCGCTTTGCTGAGCTGGACGCAGAGCAGGAGGTCGTAGCGCCGCACCTGCCGCTGTTCGAGGAAGAGGAGACGGTGAGCAGTGCGTGGCTGCAAAGATACGAAGCAGAGCTGCAGGCAGCATATGATTTGCTGGCTGACGACAGGTCGCGCGAGGTGTTCAGCGCGACGCTCAATTATAAGCTCAGCGGCAAAATTAAGTATCTTTTTGCGTGTGAGACGCAGCGTGTGGATGATATCCGTGAGCTGCTGGCACCTGCGCAGGACGAGGTTTATCTGGACTTGGGCGCTTATAACGGCGATACGATACGTGAGCTCGGAGAGCTGACGGACTGGCAGTGGCGCGAGGTGGTGGCGGTGGAGCCTGATCGCCGTAACTGCCGCAAGCTGCGCGTTTTGGCAGAGGAGCTGGCGGAGCGCGGCTTGCCCGTGGAGGTGTATGAGGCAGGCATCTGGAGCGAGCAGGGCGAGCTTGGCTTCAGCGACAGCGGTGGCCGTCAGTCGACTTTTATCGGCGCGGAGAAAAAAACTGTACCGGTAACGACAATTGATGCGTTGGCAGCGGGACGTGAGGTCAGCCTGATTAAGATGGACGTGGAGGGAGCAGAGCTGCAGGCTTTGGCAGGCGGCAGGGAAACACTGCAAAAATTTGCGCCGAAGCTTTTTGTTGCCGCCTATCATTATGATGTAGACTTATTCCGCCTGCCGCTGCTGCTGCAGAAAATTGTACCGCAGTACAAAATCTATCTGCGCAAGCATCCCTATGTTCCGGCGTGGGAGCTGAACTATATCTGCACGAAATAAAGTGGGACGCAAAACGACCATATAGGACAAAAAATGTCAAATGTAGTTTCGTGGTGGAATGTCCATCTAAATAGCGTAAAAGTGACACAAAAAGTAAAAAATATGTTAAAAAAGTGTAAAGTGTAAGCAGGTAAAAACGCTCCTGTAGCGAATTTATCAAATATAGGTGTAGAATGGATGTTACACTACGTTTATGTATAACAATGATGATTCGAAAAGGAGTGTTTGGAAATGAAAAAATCTAAATGGATGCTTGGCGCAGCAGCGATTTTAGCAATGTCCGTAGCTTTGGCTGGCTGCGGTGGCGGCGACAAAAAGGCTGATAACAAGGCTGGTGGCGCTAAAGGTGAATTGATGGTTTATACCTCCATCTATCCTGATATTATTGACAATATGTGCAAACCGAATGTTGCTAAAGCATTCCCCGATATGAAGGTTAACTGGTTCCAGGGCGGTACTGAAAAAGTTGTTACCAAGATTACCGGCGAAATCAAAGCTAAAAAGATTGCTGCCGACGTATTGATGGTTGCTGATCCTTCCTACTACCTGAAGCTGCAGGATCAAAAGCTTCTGCTTCCGTACAAATCCAAAGAAGAGGCTAACCTGATCAATGATAAAGCAGAGGATGGCTCCTGGTATGCAGTTCGTGTCTGCAACATGATTATTGCTTACAATGCTGATAAGCTGAAGGCAGAGGACGCTCCGAAAAACTGGACTGATCTGACTGATCCGAAATGGAAAGGCAAAATTGCTATGCCGAACCCGATGCTGTCCGGTACCGCATATGTAGCAGTTGGCGCCCTGGCTGACAAATATGGCTGGGAATACTTCGACAAGCTGAAAGCTAACGGCCTGCGTGTTGAAGAAGGCAACTCCGCTATTCAAAACAAGCTGTTGACCGGCGAATATGCAGCAGCAATGATTTTGGAAGAAAACATCCTGAAATTGGCTAATACTAAGAAAGAGCCGCTGAAAGTTATCTATCCGAGTGACGGCGTAATCCAAGTTCCGTCTCCTATCGCTATTTTCAATACTACCAAAAATCCTGAAGGTGCAAAAGCATTGGTTGACTGGTGGCTGTCTAAAGAAGGTCAGCAAGCAGTTGTTAAGGGCTGGATGCACTCTGTTCGTGGCGACGTTAAAGAACCGCTTGGTTCCGTTCCTACTAAGGGTCTGACCGATAGCAAGATTAAAGTTGACTGGAGAAAATTGGCTGATAATAACGCTCAAATCAAGGAAGAGTTCCGTAAACGCGTTATGGACAAATAATTATACCTGTTAAAGTAATCCATAGGCAAAACAGGGACGCTTTGGCGCTCCCTGTTTTTCCTGCTTTATAGTTTAGATTGAAATACTACTTTATTTTTTAGATTTTAGGGAAGGAGAACCTTACTTTCCATGCTTTCATCACGAATTAACAGTAAAACTATTGTCATTTCACTATCCGTTCTGCTGCTGCTTTATTTTGTAATTTTCCCGATGGGAATTTTGCTTTTTGACAGCGTTGTTAAGGATGGTGCTATTAACCTCGAAAATTACCGTAATGTGTACAGCGCGGACGTCAACTGGAAGGCCTTGACTAATACCGTAGAGCTGTCTCTGATGGTTATGATTGCCAGCGTTATTATTACTTTTCCGCTGGCGTGGCTTGTTGGCCGTACCGACATGCCGGGCAAAAAAGGCTTCCGTACTCTTTTGGTTTCCAGCTATATGATTCCGCCTTATGTTGGCGCAATCGCCTGGGTGCAGCTTCTGAATCCCAGCGTTGGCTACCTGAATAACATTTTTAAGGTTATGTTTGGCCTGGAAACAGCGCCATTTGATATTTACACCTTCTGGGGTCTGGCTTGGGTATTGACATTGTTCTATTCACCCTTTGCCTTCATTACCATCTCTCGTGCTATGGAGAAGATGGACCCGACCTTGGAGGAGGCTGCGCGTGTAAGTGGTGCTTCTCCGCTGCGTACTGTATTGGACGTAACCTTGCCTCTGATGGCACCGTCTATTCTTGCCGGTGGTCTGCTGGTATTCATTGCTGCAGGCTCCTGCTTCGGTATTCCCTCCATTGTTGGTATGCCAGGTAATATCGAGGTTATGACTACGCGTATCGTAACCTATATTTATATGGGCGATGATGCCGGTGTGCGTGATTCCACCGCTCTGGCTGCTTCTTTGATGTTTATTGCCAACTTCCTGCTGATGGGCATGACCTGGATGATGGGCCGCAAGGATTACACCACTATTTCCGGTAAATCTACCCGTCCTAACATTGTTGAGCTTGGCAAATGGAAATGGCCTGCTTTCTTTGCAGTAGGTCTGTATGGCTCAATTGCTGTAATTATTCCCTTAGGCTCCATCGTGCTGACTTCCTTCCTGAAGTCCATGTCTAAGCCTATCGAATGGTCTAATATCGGTATTGAACCTTGGATTCCTGTTATTACCAGTGCACAGTATATGGAAAGCGTCTGGAACTCTGTTGTTTACGGTGTTATTGCTGCTACCATTGGTACTCTTGTCAGCCTGTTTGTTGCTTATCTGGCTGTTAAGACAAAAATCAAAGGCCGCAGCATTCCTGACCTGCTGGTAGTAATTGGCGGTTCTACTCCGTCCATCGTTATCGCTTTGGCTTTGATTATTACCTTTAGCGGTAATTTCGGCCTGAATATGTATTCCACAATGTGGATTATTATCGTCAGCTATCTGGTTAAGTACATGACTATGTCCGTGCGCACTATTGCCGCTGCTCTGAGTCAGGTACACATTTCTCTGGAGGAGGCTGCCCTGAACTCTGGTGCTAACTGGCTGCGCTGCTGCAAGGACATCATCATTCCGTTGATTGCTCCTTCCGTAATTGCAGGCTGGTTCCTGATTTTCATGCCGTCCTTCTACGAGCTGACTATGTCCCTGCTCCTGTACGGCAGTGATACCAAGACCATCGGCGTATTGCTGTATGAACTGCAGACCTATGCTGATACTCAGAACGCATCCGTGCTTTCTGTAATCATTCTGATGATTGTCTTGATTGGCAACCTGATTCTGAACAAGCTTTCCAAGGGTAACGTTGGTATTTAACAAGGAGTGAACAAATAAATGTCTGAGGTAAGAATTGAGCATGTATTTAAGCGTTTTGGCAGCGTAACTGCTGTAAACGATTTTAATTTAGTTGTAAAGGATGGCGAATTTGTTTCCATCCTCGGTCCCTCCGGCTGCGGCAAAACTACTACTCTGCGTATGATTGCAGGCTTTGAACGCGCAACTGAGGGCGAAATTTATATCGGCGACCACTGTGTAAGCTCTTCTATCCAGAGCAGCTTTACTCCGCCGGAAAAACGCGACATCGGCATGGTATTCCAGTCCTATGCAGTTTGGCCGCACATGACTGTAGCTGAAAATGTTGGCTACCCCCTGAAAATCCAAAAGGTAGACAAGGCTGAGCGTGAACGTCGTGTTCAGGAAATGCTGGAGCTTGTACATCTGGGTGAATATGGCAAGCGTTATCCTAATCAGCTTTCCGGTGGCCAGCAGCAGCGTGTTGCGCTGGCACGTGCGCTGGTAGCACAGCCTGGCCTGCTGCTTCTTGACGAGCCTCTGTCCAACCTGGACGCCAAGCTCCGCAACCAGATGCGCGCCGAGATCATCAAGCTGCGCCAGCGCATCGACACCACCTTTATTTACGTCACCCATGACCAGACCGAGGCCATGACCCTGCGGTG
>OQWE01000553.1_pt1 | contig 12894 bp, 11 predicted proteins | sample 1691591 | NCBI WGS metagenome assembly OQWE01 (sample SAMN03418265, study PRJEB22391) | human gut metagenome | biome: human-gut; feature: organic feature; material: feces | host: Homo sapiens | place: Tanzania | collected 2013-01
CCGATGCGATGACAGCCGACTGGGCACATCTGCCTTACGACTTCATGGCAAAGGTGAGCAACGAGATAATAAACAAAGTACGTGGAGTGAACCGCGTATGCTACGACATCTCCTCAAAGCCACCAGCAACTATCGAGTGGGAATAATCTTGATGACCCATGCCTTGACATGATGCCCCGGCTTGAATCCTGGCATAATGTCCCAAACATAAATATAGGCATGAAGCCCCCGACTTGAATATGGACAAAGAATAAATATCAACTACATTTTTCGTAAAGTTGACCCACCGGCTTATATCCCCCCTAACGTGGGGAATGAAACCCCACATTAGGGGGTTATGTTCCCCACGCTGTGGGGGAAAAATCAGGGTCAGGAAACATAGTTGGAAACTTGCCATATGTAAGGAGCAAGTTTATTCATTTCATACGATAAAACGATAACCGAAGAAAGGTATATGGTGTATTTACTCACTTGTCAACAGGAAAAGATTAGGCTTAATGGAATAAAATCGCTAACTTTGCGTTTGGAAACAATAATAAGAAGAAAGGAAACGATTATGAAGATTTTGCAGAGTTCAGTGTTCCGTGCCATCTGTGCCATTGTTGTTGGCGGAATGCTAATCAAGAATCCGGACAGTACGGTGAAAGGCATTACGATAGCTATCGGTGTGCTTTTCCTCATTTCCGGCGCCATATCATGCGTTGTGTATTTCAATGCCCGTATGCACAGCGCCGACAATGAGGTTTATGATTCCAACGGCAGACTTCTCGTCGGCGGCAGACCGGCATTCCCTATCGTTGGATTGGGCAGCGTGATACTCGGTTTCATATTGGCGCTTATGCCGGGAGCTTTCGTCACATCGCTGATGTATGTGCTCAGCGGCATATTGCTGCTTGGAGCCCTCAATCAGTTTCTTGTGCTTATCCAGGCCCGCAAGTTCGCACGTCTGCCGATGTGGTATTGGGTGTGTCCTTCGCTGATATTGCTCACTGGTATATTCGTTATGGTAAAGCCGATGGAGTCGGCAGGACTGCCATTGCTCATCATCGGATGGTGTCTGCTGTTTTATGGTGTGTCAGAGTGTATCAGTGCGTTCAAGATACATCAATACCGTCGCATACTGTCGAAAAGCGACAAGGCAAGTGACGGTGAAAAAGAATAAACCCGAATCGGTCGTTAGGGCTTGCTTGGATTTTGTTCTTTTAGAAGAGTGGATTTTGTTTGGCTTTTAATGAGTAATAGCGAGCTATTGCGAATTAAAAACAGACAAAAGACGCCTTATAAAAAACAAAAGACTGCAAGCAGTAATTAAAAAATACAATAAACGGCCTAATGACCGATTTGGGATAAATGAATGCAGCGTCAGTTCTTTGCTGCCTGCTTCTTGTTTATGATCCTTGTCATCACCATATTTATGGCGATGAAGAGGATAATGTCGATAAGCACGATCAGCGAGATGCATACGTATGGAATCATTGCCAGATTGATGATGATGTATGCCAGCTGCAGTGAGATTATCGAAACGAGAGTCTGATGCTGGTTCAGACCGATGGCAAGGAACTTGTGGTGTATGTGTCTCTTGTCAGGATTGAAAATCGGCGTGCGGTGTTTCATTCTTACGATTATCACGCGGAACACGTCGAAGGTGGGCACTATCATCAGACTGTATGCAAAGGCGAGACACACTTTCTCGTATGGCATATCGCTGCAGAACAGCGTGATGTCGTATTTGCCGCATGGAATGAGGTCGGGACGGCTCATTGCAAATTTGATTGTGAAGAAGCTGAGCATGAAGCCGATGGTGAGACTTCCCGAATCGCCCATGAAAATCTTCAGTCCCTTTTCAGGATTGCCGAAGATGTTGTAGTACATGTAGGCTAACAGGATTCCCATCAGTCCGGCGATGAGAATGCAGTATATATACAGTTCTATGCAATAGAAACCATATAGGAATCCTCCCAATGCTATGAATGCGAGCCCTGCTGCCAGTCCGTCGATGCCGTCGATGAGGTTCGTGGCGTTGTCGATGAATGCTATGCAGAGCACCGTGAGAGGGAATCCCACAGCGAACGGAATCTCATAGATGCCGCAGAATCCGTATAGATTGTTGATATATAGGCCTGAGATTGGCAGCAGACTGGCTGCTATAATCTGGAACATGAACTTTATCTTGGCCTGTACTCCCACGATGTCGTCAACTATGCCCACGGCATATATTATCAGCAGACTTATCATGCAGCTTGCCGTCCATTGGTTTATCACGATTTTCTGGTCGCCCGTGATGTTCTCGTAGGTGAGCAGCATTATGATTGCTGCCAGCAGCATGCTTGGCAGGAAGGAAATTCCGCCGAGTCGGGGGATTGCCGCATGGTGGACCTTACGTTCATCGGGAACGTCGTAGAGCTTGTTCCTTCTGCAGAAGTTCAGAATGAATGGTATGAAGCAGAAGCCCGTGAGCATGCTTATGAGAAATGTGCCTATCAGCAGTAATGATATCGTGTTCATCGTTATATTTAAGTCTGTATTTATCCTGTGACGCGCTTGGCAGGCAGCGAAAACCACACTATTGAGAGCGCCATTTTTTAGTATTATAACACTAAATTTCGGTTAATATTGTATAAGTAATGTCTTTTTTCTGTACTTTGCGTTACAAATCCTATAACAGAACGTCGAAAAGATATGCACCTTTGGGTGTATTGGTATTGTAAATTACAGAATAACAACATTTTCAGAAACATTATGGATATGAAACCATTATTGCCGGCTATACTTTTTGCCGTCTCTCTCGATGCTGCTTTTGCGTCAGGCGTCAGAGACGATGAAACAAAAGTTGGCTCCGGACAGGCATATGCATCAGCTGTCGCCATTTCAGACTTGATGGAAAACGGCGACATAGTGAGGTTGAATCAGGTGGGCGCCAAGGCTATGCCGGCAGACATCGCTCCGCTGGGCAAGCTGCCGTTCAAGATGAAACAGGTAAAACGGCCTGTGTTCAAGTCAAACCGTCTGACAATCAGCGATGGCGACAAGGATTCAGCGGGCAAGGTGACCAAGGCTTTGAATGCCAAGATTGCTGAACTGTCGGCAATGGGCGGCGGACGACTCATCGGCACGATGAGTCGTCCGCCGCCCATTGCCGACAGTTCCTTTTACCGTCCGAAGTCGTTTGCGCCAATCAACTGCAAGAATGTGCTCGTAGAGGGAGTCACCTTTGAGCGCAGCGTGTTGTGGAACATCAATCCCATATATTGCGATAATGTCATAATACGCGGTGTCACGGTGAATTCCGTGGGAGTTCCAAGTGGCGACGGCATCGACATCTCGTCGTGTAAGAACGTGCTGATAGAGTATTCCACTCTCAGTTGCGGCGACGACTGCTTCACGCTGAAGAGCGGAAGGGCAGAAGACGGCTTGAGAGTGGGCAGACCTACAGAGAACGTCGTCATCAGATATTGTCTTGCCGAGAAGGGACATGGCGGCATAACCTGTGGCAGCGAGACGGCGGCAGGAATAAAGAATGTGTATCTGCATCATTGTGTGTTCAACGGCACACGCACAGGCTTCAGATTCAAAACGAGACGCAATCGCGGCGGTGGAATATGGGACATCGCCTACGACAATGTGCGGCTCATCGACGTGGCAGAAGCATTCACATGGGACCTCCTCGGTTCGCGGATGTATATGGGGGAATTGGCACAACGCAATCCGCCTCTTGCCGTTACAGCGCTCACTCCAGTGGTGAAAGACATCACGATAAGAAATTTCATCATCGAGTCTGCCGACCGCATGATGAGTATGAACACCATACCCGAAGTGCCCACAACGGGAGTGCTGCTGGAGAATGGCGTAGTGAGGACCAACCGCATCTTCAAGACGCTCAACGATGTCGGTTCGTTGACGCTGAGAAACATCACCATACAGGCTACCGACAACAACATCAATATCGACAACAGCCGTGGCATAACGTTCGACAACGTTACATTCTACGTGCCAGGCGATTCGCTGAGATACAACATCAAAGGCGACAAGGCAGAGAAGCCTGTATTGAAATGAAGCAGATAGAAACCAATAACGTTTGAGCAATGAGAAAAATATCATCAGTAATGTTGCTTCTGTTGTTCTGTATGGCAGTGTCAGCCGGTGGTTACGACACGGCGAAAAGGGATTCCATCCTCTCCGTCATTACAGGTGCACAGATGCCAAAGAAGAAAGTGAGCATTTTGAAATACGGCGCTAAGGGCGACGGAAAGAAAGATTGTCTGCCTGCATTCAAAAAGGCTATGGCGCAGTCGAAGAAGAATGGCGGACTGCACATTGTGGTGCCTGCAGGCACATACTATTTGCAGGGACCTATACATTTTGAGAGCAATACCTGTCTGGAACTGTCCGAAGGTGCCATATTGCGCTTTTCGCCAGATCAGCAGTTTTATCTCCCTATGGTGAAGACCAGTTGGGAGGGGACATTCCTTCAGAACTACTCTCCGTTCATATATGGCTGTGGTCTGCATGACATATCCATTATCGGTAAGGGAACAATTGATGGCAATGCTTCAACCACCTTTGCCACATGGCGCAAAAAACAGAAACCAGCGCAGCAACTGTCGCGGAATATGAACCATAAGGAGACTCCCGTCCCTGAACGCAACTTCGGTGAAGGATCGTGGCTACGTCCGCAGCTGATACAGTTTTTCGGATGTACCAACATTACGCTTGCCGACTTCTTTGTCACCAATTCTCCGTTCTGGTGTATTCATCTGCTCAAGAGCGAGAACATCATATGCCGATCGCTGCGTTATGACGCCAAGCTTGTGAACAATGACGGTATAGATCCGGAGATGTCGCGAAATATACTTGTCGAAGACGTATCGTTCAATAATGGCGACGACAATGTGGCGATAAAGAGCGGACGCGACAATGACGGATGGGCGGCGGCTTCTCCGTCAGAGAACATTATTATCCGCCGCTGCCGTTTCAAGGGATTGCATGCTGTGGTGATAGGCAGCGAGATGTCGGCTGGAGTGAGAAACGTATTTGTGGAAGACTGCACCTATGCCGGATATTGCAAACGCGGCATCTTCGTGAAAACGAATCCCAACCGCGGCGGATTTGTGGAAGGGCTTTATGTCAGGAACTGTGAATTCGGCGAGGTGGAAGACCTTTTCTATGTCACGAGCATGTATGCCGGTGAGGGAATGGACGATACCCACTTCTCTGTTGTCAGAAACATCTTCGTGGACGGACTCCGATGCAACAAGGCTCGCATTGGCGGCATTATATTGCAGGGTACAGAGGCAAAGCCGATATCAGATGTCGTGTTTCGGAATGTGGATATAAAGGAAGTGAAAAACGCCCTCAGCATGGATAATACCGAGGGCGTTATATTCTCTGGCTGTCATCTGGGCGGAAAGGCTGGTGTGCCAACACAGGTGACGGCAAAAGACAAAATTTTCAATTAGAAGTCTGTCAGTTTCGTCAGAATCTGAATTGAAGCTGAACGTCTGCCATATTATAGTTGTGCTTGTTCAGCGTGCGGTCGTTTACGAAAACATATTCGGCGGTGACTCCAATGTTCTTAGAGAACTTGTAGTCGGCGCCGATTTCATACATGGTCTTCGACTTGTCCCATTCACCGTTGCGGCGATACATGTTGTAGCGAGCCTTAACGTGGGCTTTCTTCTTCTTGATAGGAGCGATGGCGAGGGCATACAGACCGTCGGCTTTGCTGCCATAGCCGTTGAGCGTAAGGTCTGCGTTCTTCTCGTTGTCGGAAGTCTTGAAACCTTCACCCGTGCTGTGGATATATTCAGAACGGAAAGTCCAGTCGCTCTTCGTCACGTATTCCGCACTCACGGCATATCGGTGTTGCGGCAGGCTTTTTGTCACGCTGTGTTTCTGTCCCGCCTCATCGGTATAGCTCCATTTGCGGGCATAAGAACCCTCCAGGCCGAACACTCCTATGCGCATTCCCTCTACAGGCATCACCCACACGCCGCCAGCCACTGTTTTCTGCTGGTCAACGTCCTTGCGGTTTATTCCCTGACCGTTGAACACTCCTGCCTGATAGTGGAACAGAGGTCTGCCTTTGCCGACATTCAGGAAATCACCCTGCAACTGTATACCGATGTCGCGACCGTTGCTCGATTGCTGTCCTGACCGGTCGGAGAATCCCGACAGGCAGCTCACATTCTGGCTGTAGCTCATAAAGCCCTGGTCGATAGGGTGCATGGGGTTCTCAAAGGTGAATGGCAATTTGAACTGTCCTGCCTTTACTCTCAGGAATGGATATTTCTGCCATTCTGCAAATAGGTCAACGAGGCGTGGCGATGTGCCGTTGTTCGTCGTGTTGCCATTTATCTGCATCTGGGCCTTCCAGTAGAAGTCACCTTTCAACCGCCCGTCAAGCGACACTCTCACCAGGCGCAGGTCGAAAGTGTTCGACTTGTTGCCCTGTTGGCCGGAGTATTGGTATTCCACGAGACCGTAGCCCGACAGTTTGATGTTACTGAACCATGGCGTTTGTTTCGTTTCTTGAGCAAACGTCGTTGCCGCCATCATAAGGGCGGCTGCCAAAGTAAGTTTTCTCATATCTTATTTTATCTTGTGTTTTTTTCTGGGTATTTCTGTTACGTATGGTCATGTTGATCTTGCCAGATTCTCATCTTTTCTGGATTGTCAAATACCAACATTATGTCACTACAAGTGCGCAAAGGTACTTCATTTTCTCTTACTGACCAAGGTTTGTCGTCTGAATTGGTTCTTTGTAAATACACTTTGTCAATCATTCTGTGTCGTCATGACGTATGTTCAGGAATATGAAATAGCATAACCCCAGACGGTCATTAGGACGTTTACTTTATTTTTTTTATGACTGCTTGCAGTCTTTTGCTTTTTATAAGGCGTCTTTTGTCCGTTTTTAATTCGCAATAGCTCGCTATTACTCATTAAAAGCCAAACAAAATCCACTCTTCTAAAAAATCAAAATCCAAGCAAGCCCTAATGGCCGATTTGGGATAAAGACGTCGCTTTGTGATGGTTTTGTTTTTTTTCTAAAAAGAAAAGCCGGAGTGATGATGGTCCTTTGATTTCCATCATCACTCCGACTCATTGTCGTTTGTTATTCAGTTCCGTATAGAAGTGTATAGACTTTTTATGCAAGAATTGCATCTGCAAGTGCTTCGAGGGCAGGGATGTCACCCTCTTTCATCACGCCGCGCAGTGTTACAAGGTCGCCCTTTATCGTGATGTTTTTCATCTCTTCGAGCATCTGCTTCATCACTCTGCCTGCACTCGGTGCCCAGCTGCCGTTCTCGATAATGGAAACCTCGCGCTTCTGCCAAGCCTTGATTTTGAGATGATGCAGGAAGTCGAACATCGGAGGGAAGAGACCGGCGTCGTAGCTTGATGCTGCGAGTATCACCTTGCCATATTTGAATGCGTCTTCGATGGCTTCAGCAAGGTCGTCGCGGCATAGATCGGTGATAGCCACCTTCTTGCAGCCCTTAGCCCGCAGTATGTCGGCGAGTTTCTCAGCTGCCGCTTTTGTGCATCCGTGTATTGAGGCGTGAGCGATAAGAACACCTTCTGCTTCCACTCCATAACTGCTCCATATGGTGTAGAGACGCAGTGCCTCCTGCATCTTCTCACCGCTGAGAAATGGTCCGTGTAGTGGCAGAATCATATTTATGTCGAGCTGCGATGCTTTCTTGAGCAGTGTGGAAACAGGACCTCCGTATTTTCCGCAGATATTGAAGTAGTAGCGGCGTGCCTCACAAGCCCAGTCGTCCGGGTCGGCATTCATGACACCGAATTTGCCGAATCCATCGGCAGCGAACAATACCTTGTCGAGAGCATCATATGTCACCATCACTTCAGGCCAGTGTACCATCGGTGCCATAACGAAATGCAATGTGTGTTTGCCAAGTTCAAGAGTGTCGCCTTCTTTGACGGCGATTACGCAGTCGTCCACATTCAGTTCCGGGAAGAAAAGCGGAATCATGGTCTTTGCTTTTGCTGAGCATACGATCTTTATTTCAGGGTACATCGCCTTCACCTCAGCTATGCCGCTAGCATGGTCTGGTTCGAGATGCTGCACTACGAGATAGTCTGGTTTGCGACCGTCGAGGCCTTCTGTCAGGTTCTTTTTCCATTCCTCCATAGTGCGCTTGTCAGAGGTGTCCATGATGGCCACTTTCTCATCCATAATGAGGAAAGAGTTGTAGCACATGCCCTCTGGTACGTTATACTGCGACTCAAAGAGTCGAATGTCGGCATCATCGCAACCGATATAATAAATGGTGTCTGTAACTTTTTTCATGTTTATATTATTATTGTTTTTCTTTCTATAAGGTGGATAATATTCTTGTTGCCTCTTCTGCAGACAATCCTGTAGCGACGGTAATCATGTTTATATCTGCTCCTATGGCCTTCAGTCGCTTTACTGTTTCGATTTTTTCTTTCTCTATACCTTCCGCACGTCCTTCCGCACGTCCTTCTGCACGTCCTTCTGCACGTCCTTCTGCACGTCCTTCCGCACGTCCTTCCGCACGTCCTTCTGCACGTCCTTCCGCACGTCCTTCCGCCAATCCGTCTTGCTTGGCACCTTCAAGAACGGATAATGTGTCACGATATTTCCTGAGACCAACATCATATTTCATTCGCTCCTGTCTCGAAAGGGAGGCGACGTCAGCAATCTGTTCCAGTCTCTTGAAAACCGAACTTTTGGCTGCCCAAGGTAATCTTGTCAATGTCTCCATATTCTTCAGTACATATATCCATTTGTCAAAATCTGTATCACACTCGTCGGCTTCCTTGGTGAATAAAGGGAGCTGCATGAAAGTCATCCTCATCTTATCTGAGAATAGCTTGTTGCTTCCCTTGTCTGCCAATCCTATATCCGACCGGAACTTCTTGTCAAAGTCCATCGGGCAAAAATTCAGAAAGGCTACAAGATACACCGCATCGATGTTGTATTTCCAGTCTGTTCCCCTTTCTCCTTGTCTGGCTATGGCTTCACATACATAATAGATGCTCCGGTTCTTGAAATAAGGCTGTGACTTGTTTTGCATTTCCACGATGATGTTTTCTCCTTTTTCCGTTTGGCAGTATATGTCGTATATAAGCGAACGGTCGTCTTCGAAGAGGGCTGGTTGTTCCTTGTCAAGGAATGTAATGTTTGTTATGCGTTCTTCGCCGAGCAGCAGACTGTTGAGAAAATCAATAATCAGCGGCTTGGATATCTCTTGTCCGAAAATCCTTTTGAATCCTATGTCTGTAAAAGGGTTGATGAATTTTGCCATAATGAGACATTTAATGAAGTTTATTTGCAAAGATAATGCTTTTTATTAAATCTGCAATTACCTTTGCTCTTTTATGAAAGGAATTTGTTGTTTTTTGAATGTGGCGTATTGGTCATCCACATCCTTCGCTCTTCTGGTTCCATCTTTTCTATGGCATATCGTAGAGTGGTACGAGGCATTGTCTCGGGGTGCTCAGACAGAAATCCACGTAGCACTTCGATATCCCTTTTTCCCACTTCTCTTAACATCCATCCCGTAGCTTTGTGTATGAGGTCGTGTGGATGGTGGAGCAGGGCTTTCGCAATGCGCAAGGTGTCGCCAAACTGTCCTTCCTTTATCAGAGCTGCGGTAGAGACTATGGATATACGCTGTTCCCACAGGTTTGAACTTGCCGACAGCGTGTCGAGAATGTTGCGATCAGGCATCGTGCCGTCGGGTAGGGGATGGAGGAGAAACGTTCCGATGATATAGCTGCAAGATAGGTCAACAAGGTCCCAATTGTTGGCTTGTATGGCATGGAGCAGATAGAAATCGGCAATCTCTTTCCTGCGGTCAGGTTGACCAGTGCCGTTCCTTTTCGGTAATGCCGCCTTCATCTCTTCAACGAGCAGAAGGAATCCGCAGAGTCTAACCTCATGCCACTCGGAATAGAGCAACTTCTCTATTTCGCTTAGTGTCATGCTGAGTCGTGCCTCTTTCACAACGAGTCGTGTCTGCGGCACTTTCAGTCCGAGGAAGCTGTCTCCCTCTCCATATTCTCCTTTGCCGGTCTTGAAAAATCGTTGCAGAATCTCTCGTTGCTTTTCGTTCTCCATGCCGCGCATGGTGTCAATTATGTCTTTGGCTGTAATCATGTTTTTTTTCTTCTGTGTAAATAAAAAGAAGCCGCTGAAACTCAGCGACTTCTTGTAGTAGATAATGGAGTGGAGCTGGAGGGATTCGAACCCTCGTCCAAACAGGGAAACCATACGTTTTCTACATGCTTATCTTGGACTTCATTTTCGAGCTGTGGCAAGACCCAAGCCACCAACCGCAGCCTTATCCTCTAAAATCTCATTACGTTGGCGAGGCACAACGCAACTATTTCCGATTTAACCGCACCGCTTTACCAAAGAGCCTCGGAACAACGGCCTTTGAGCGATGTCTCGTCCTGCTACCTGGTAGCGGGATAAAGCCAGTAATCTACTGTACTTCGATTAGGCAGCGAGAGCGTAGTTGTTTTCGCCAGATAAATTGTTGACTGTCGAGATTAAGGAGCCGGCAGACTGCGCTCCGCATGCTTACGTACCATTCCTACCCGCTGTCAAATCCAGTCAACCCCTAAGTGTTGTACATTACTGAAATACAACGTTTTGTGTACTGAGAAATCCTTTTTGTGGACAATATGTGGACATAAATCCTTGATTGTTATCCCCATTTCAAGTGATTTCTTTCTGCAAAGATAGCGCAAATGCATGAAACCACAAAATAAAACAGCAATATTTTGCATATGTGTGGACAAAGTGTGGACAACATTTTATCGCGATTCTTCAGTGAAGGTATCCGCCATCTTTGATTTTGCGGTTTCAATGGCACAAAGTCCCAATTCTTCTTCACCTTCAAGCGCATCCAATATCTTGTCAGCAAGCCACAATGTTAGCATTCCCTTTTCATCCACATGAAAGTATTCTGCCAACATTATCACCTGACTACGCTTTGCCCGTCTGTCCCCACGCTCAATCTTACTGAACATGGGAGTATCTATTTCTAAGTATGCAGCCAACTGGCGCTGCAAAACACCTTGCTCGTCTCTAAGAGCCCTTATCTTGTTTCCTAATAACATATTTCCTTGTCATTATCGAGTTTGACCAAAATCCGTCTGATTATTCCACAACCTTCCATTCTCCTCCATTACGTGATCCCCCAATACGAATAATCCGACCACGTTGCTTCAATTTCTTTATATGATAAGCAACTCCGTCTTCAGTTATGCCGCATACAGATGCTATCTCTTTTGCCGTGACTTTAGGATTATTACTGATTATTTTTAGAATAGTTTCCGTAGTATCAGCAGAAGTTTCCGTAGTTACAGAAGGAATTTCCGTAGTTGTTTCCGTAGTATCAGCAGGAGTTTCCGTAGTTACAGAGGATGTTTCCGTAGTTCCATTAATATTTCCCTCCAGTTTTAGGCAAGTTTCTATTCTATCAGGATTACTCTTTTCTTCAACTGTTGGTATGCTCCAACCATTATCCTTCCATCCTTTTGCAATAACATCAGCGCCAGTTCCTCCTTTCTCACCAATTCCCAAGAATACAAACATCTTTTGGATTACAGGGTTTCTGCATACACTATGTCCTCCTTCGTAGTATTCTTCCATGCTGATAAGCATTGTACCAGGATTTGACAAAACGATACGGTCGAAGTATCTGTCAATCACAATATTGCCCCTTACCGTATATGCTGCATGAATCAAACTGTTGGCTAAAGCCTCACGCAGAGCCACATGAGCTGTAGTGGTATTATTCCTTATCTGATTATTGTCAAGGCTGAATGGTACCGGTAACGCATGTTGCAGCAAAGGCAAAACACGAGAAAAGAACTGGTAAAGGTTGGCTTCCCATGTTCCATCGGGATATATACGATTTGTCCAACGTACCTGAAGGTCGTCACTCAAATGCTCACGATAGTCTGGGAAAAACTCTTGGCAGCACTCTGGGTCGGTAATACTGTTAGTCTTGCCAAACATCAGCATGCCAGCAACAGTGAATCCTTCCGTTGATGTGGCTCTATCTTTACGATAGGCACCTATGATTTCTAAAAACTTTTTGTCATCAAGCTCTGTCCAAGGATGGTTTTCATGCTTAATATCGTACGCACGACGATATTGGTGCAGAGTAGGTATGTCAATGTCATCAATGGAATAGCCTCTTAAAATTCGGGAGTCTGCTGACGCCCTCATGTTATTGGCATCCGAGTACATTTGCTTTATTTCATCATCACTGCAGAGATAGTCACCCTCATCCCTGCGCTTATAAGTATGTCCAAACGGGGTAAGTGTAAGGTGGATGGGGCGTAAGTCATATTGTGCACGAGGAATTCTGAAGGCAAGTAGATATTGCCCTCCGTCAGTCTTTATTTCTTCGATGTCACTCTCTACCAACAATGGAATGTTCACACACGACCTATTGTGTGCGTCATCCCAAAACTGTTTTCTGTATTTTGCTACAAGTTCTTCAGAAAGACCATCTGGTGTGAACTTATGATTTTTTTCTTTCACTCCCAGCACAATCGTTCCACCATTGGTATTGGCTAATGCAGAGAAAGAACGCCAAAATTCAACCTTTGGGAAACCACCTGCTGCTGACTTATACTCCACTTCGGAGTTCTCCTTCAATTGGAGTTTTAAACGTATTTGTTCTGCTATGTTCATATTATTCTGATGTTATGGATAACCCGTTGGCGGAATTAATTTAAATTCATAAATATGAGTAAAAAGTTGTACATATCGCTGATTTTTAGCAACTTAGTGGTGAGCAAAACATTAAGTTCAAACCATCGTATGCACAACCTTTATACAAAATTCGTCAAAATACTTGAGATATGCAAGCAATTCTCTGA
>OQWE01000556.1_pt1 | contig 12866 bp, 13 predicted proteins | sample 1691591 | NCBI WGS metagenome assembly OQWE01 (sample SAMN03418265, study PRJEB22391) | human gut metagenome | biome: human-gut; feature: organic feature; material: feces | host: Homo sapiens | place: Tanzania | collected 2013-01
ACGGTGGACTTTTTCTATGCCCGAAAACCGCTTGAAATAAGGCTTTTCGGCTGTTGTCGTATATAGCAAGCCCCGCTGCAGAGCAATTCTGCAGCGGGGCTTTGTGCGTTTTACCTTTGTTTCGGTGGTATGAGCCGTTGTAATCGTTAAATTGTCTGCGTATTCGTTAAATCACTGAGAGTAATCGTTAAACAACTATATTTCGATTTTAATTGCACTTGACTTTATTGCTTCCACTTGCATTCGATGTTAAGAACGGTTACCGACATACCGATAAACTGTACATCAAATTTAAGACTTGGTTCAACTTTTGTGCTTGCATCCAGGTCTTGCGGATATGTAAGCTCAGACCTTTGGATAACGGAGAAGGCGTACAAAACGGCATTGTCCGGACGAGCACTTTACGGCTCATGTTCCACCGGCTGCCTTTGTCCTTTGGCAGCTTCCGTTACCATGCTGAGAGGCGGTTCGCCGTAAATCATATGACGCAGTATCTCCGCCGTGCAAATCCGAAATCGGACAGGACTGCCGCTGCACGACCAGATTGACTTCGGTTGAATCTGTCACCTGTTTCCGGTCGGGCCTTGCTTTGGCGTCTGAACCGGATCCGAAAGAGGAAAAATACAGCCCTCCGCGGAAAAATCCGCAGAGGGCATATATAAGCGGGTATTCAGCCGACTTAACCCTTGCTGTTTGCAATAGCTTGGTCGATAAGCTTGTTCAGCTTCTCCGACTGCTTTTTCCCCGTGATGGTGCCCGTGATCGGATCGCCTACGATGTTACCGTTCTTATCAACCACATATGTGGTGGGATACGAATACAGCCCCGAAGTGAATTTTCCGGCCTCGCTGTTGGATTCAAACCAGATATTTTTGTATGATGCACCTTTCTTTGTCAGAACATCCTTTGCTTCCGAAATAGCCGTTTTATCGCCGTCCAGCGTGAAGGAGTTGATACCGACTACCTCTCCGCCTTTTTCGGAGAGGCTTTTGTTAAGCGCCTCAAGATCGCTGAGCTCGCCCACGCATGGGCTGCAGGTCGTAAACCAGAAGTTAACCACGGTGACGGTATTGCCGGCAAACAGTGTGCTGCTCTTTGCTTCGTTTCCGTCAAGGTCCTTGCCCTCAAATGAGGGGAACTTCATCAGGTCGCTGTTTTCTTTGGGCTTTCCGTTTTCCGCCGGAACGCTCATATCGCTCTCGGACGGCTTTTTTCCGCAATCAGGGAACTTCTGCTCAAGAACGGTCAGCTTGTCCTCGATTTCGCGTATCTGTTCCGCTCCGTCTTTGAGCAGCTTAAGCTCATCGTCGGTAAACTGATCCTTTGAGCTTTCAATTGTTGTAAGTAAAAAATCGCCGTAATTGCCGCCGTCCTCGATCATTGCCATACCTTTGTCGGCGGACATGAACACCTTTTCCCAGAGGGAGTTGTTTTCGGACAGGATCGCTGTTTCCTGCTGCATCAGCTTTTGATGCAGTTCGGACGCCTCGTCCGTTGTTTTCGGATCTGCTGCCAGCAGCGAGGCAATCCCGGTTTCCTTGCTGCCTTCATTTTCTTTGCCGTCTTTCGACATACCGCAGGCGGCAAGGCCGAGGATCAGCAGCAGCGCAGCAAGCACGGTCAGCATTTTTGCTCTTTTCATAAATGATTACTCCTTATCTTTATTGGATATTTTTACTGCTCCGCATTTTTTGCAGAACAGATGTCATCTTTTCCTTTACAAAATCCATAACGGAATTTTACTGCCTCCGTGGGGCAGGCGCGTACGCACATTCCGCAGCGGATGCATTCGGCATGGTCAGGGCTTTTGGTAACATCTACATCCATTTTGCACGCCTTTGCACATTTTCCACAGGAGATGCACTTATGCTTATCAACCCTCATACCGAGGAGGGATACCTTATTAAGCAATGCATAAAAAGCACCGAGCGGGCAAAGCCATTTGCAGAACGGGCGGTAGAACAGCACACTCAACACAATCGTAACTATCAGAATGCCGAGCTTCCATGAGAACAAGGCTCCGAGTGCATCGCGGAGACCGGAATCTACGGCTGCGAGAGGAATAGCTCCCTCAAGCACTCCCTGCGGACAAAGATATTTGCAGAAGAACGGATCCCCCATTCCGACATCATTGACTGCAAGGGCAGGCAGTAAAACTACCATTATGAGAAGAACGGCGTATTTTATGTAGGTCAGACCCTTCAGCTTTTTTGTGGAAATCTTTTTGGTCGGAATTTTGTGCAGCAGCTCCTGAAACCAACCGAACGGACACAAAAAGCCGCAGATGAAGCGCCCCAGTAGCACGCCCAACAGAATAAGGAAGCCCGTAATATAATAGGAGAAGGCGAATTTTGACGACCCCACCACCGCCTGAAATGCTCCTATAGGGCAGGCTCCCGATGCCGCCGGGCAGGAATAGCAGTTCAGTCCGGGGACGCAAACGGCTTTCCCTTTGCCCTGATAAATTCCGCCCTTAAAAAAATTCGGCAGATGGATGTTGGTGAGAAGCGTCGCTGCCGCTTGTATCAAGCTCCGAAAGCGTGACAAAATCCTTGATATGCTCTTCTTCTTATTATCAGTTTTTTTTCTATCCAATTCCGATACACTCCAAACACAGCCTGATTGCCTTGCTGAGCACGGTGTCCGCCTCTCCGCGCAAGGCTCCGAAACAGATCATTGCTGCAGCGCCGACGATCAATGCAAACTGAAGCAAAGCTTTTTTCGATCGAACCAATGAGGTCACCCCTTTCCTTTGTGCCCTCACTGTAGCACGGAGAACATAAAATTTGTGTTAAGGTTAAGAATAAAAAAACTTAACAGAAATCTTATGTTTGTATGATATAATAGAAACGTCAAATAAACCGAGAAGTGAAGCAAGGAGGCTTTTCATGCATATTTTAGTTGTTGAAGACGAGAAGGCGCTTTGCGAGACGATCGTCCGCAGTCTGCGCCGTCTTGATTACAGTGTGGATTATTGCTATGATGGGAACAAAGCGATCGAGCTGCTTGGCATTGAGAGCTATGACCTTGTACTGCTTGACTTGAATCTGCCGGGCGCGGACGGCATGACAGTATTGCGGAAGCTCCGCCAAACGGACAGAGACACCAAGGTTCTGATCCTTTCCGCACGCAGCGAGGTCGCCGATAAGGTGGACGGACTTGATGTCGGAGCAAATGACTATTTATCCAAGCCCTTTCATTTGGAAGAGCTGGAGGCAAGAATACGCAGCCTGACCAGACGACAGTTCACGCAAAACGACGTGGTTCTGAACTGCGGCGGCGTTTCCTTCGACACCAAAGCACGCATAGCCTCCGCCAACGGACTGAAGCTGACGCTTACCCGAAAAGAGGCGGCGATTCTTGAATATCTGCTGCTGAATCAGGGGCGTCCCGTAAGTCAGGAAGAGCTTATTGACCATGTTTGGGATAACAGCGTGGACAATTTCAGCAATTCGATTCGGGTACACATTTCCGCTTTGCGCAAAAAACTGCGCACCGCTCTCGGATACGATCCTATCCGCAACCGCATCGGCGAAGGATATGTTTTGGAGGAAAACATCTTATGAAAAAGCTTTCTTTGCAATGGCGCATCACCTTAATGACCGCCGTATTGATCGGTTTGACCTGCGTTGCAATGAACTGTCTTTTGAGCTACTCCGGCAGATATTATATGGATTCCATAGGTTCATATGTTTCCGCATTCAGCGACACAGAAGAGGGAGAGCCCGGCTTTTTCGATCCGGAGCAAAAAAAGGCCGAAAAGGAGCTGACTATTATCATACACGGCGTGCAGGATTCCTTTATCGCCACTAACTGGTATATTACGGCGGCGGTGACGCTTATCGGCGGCGTGCTGGCATATTTCGTCAGCGGCCGTGCGCTGAAGCCTCTGCGAACCTTTGCAGCTCAAGTAGAAAAAGTGCAGCCTAATAACCTGACAGATATGAAGATTACCGAGGAAGCTCTGCCGGATTTTCGACAGTTCAGCATATCGTTCAACGGTATGCTCGACCGTCTTGACGAGGGCTTTACCGCCCAGCGGCAATTCACCGGAAATGCCGCCCACGAACTTCGCACTCCGCTTGCGCTTATGCAGGCTCAGCTTGAGCTGTTTTCCGCCGAGCACCCCGATGTGCTTCCGGAAACGGCGGACTTCCTTCGCCTGCTGCGTGAGCAGACGGAGCGGATGTCTCAAATGACGAAAACCCTCCTTGAAATGAGTGAGCTTCGCATGGTTCCGTGTAACGACCGGATCGAGATAGCTCCGATGGTTGAAGAGATTTTTGCCGACCTTTCCCCGCTTGCGGACAGAAACGGTATTGCTCTTGAGTGCGACGGCAACGGTGTTATGACTGGCAGCGATACGCTGATATATCGGCTGCTTTTTAACCTGACCGAGAATGCAATACGCTACAACCGTCAAAACGGAACGGTGCGGGTCAAGACGGCAGAGGAGGGAAAGGCTCTTGTTATCCGCATATCCGACACTGGATACGGCATACCCGAACAGTACAGGGAAAGCATTTTTCAGCCCTTCTTCCGTGTGGATAAATCCCGCAGTCGGGAATATGGCGGCGTAGGATTGGGGCTGTCGCTTGTTTGGGAAATTGCCGCACTGCACAGCGGCGAGGTTCGGGTGGAGGAAAGCTCGGAGGTCGGAACAACAATCGTTGCGACTTTTCCTGTATAAAAGCCGAAAAAATCAGACGGGGGCAATAAAAAATGAGCGAAAACAGATTCATATTTTTTCACGGATATGACAAGCTCCTCCGGCACGGATATGAAAAGAACGGCTTGATAGACGAATTCGCGGGGGTTCGTTTTTGCCAGTCCCTGCTGCTGCCCGAAAGAAAAAAATTTAATGAGCTTGCAAAAAAAGACGGGAAGCTGTTTAAGCTCATATCCGACAATAATTATCCGTGGTATATCGATCGGCTTCAGGGCGGCGGATATATAGACGAGTATCAGTATAATACCGAGCTTATAGATTCTCCCATGCCTCTTGAAGCAGGAAACTACCGTTTGACTGTCAGCTATAAAACAAAGGGATACCGAACCGTAAAAGAAGGCAAAAAGACCGTAGAGTTTACGGTGATGCCCGCATAGCACGCACTGTCTTTGTCGGAAACTGTTTATATAGATTTATTCAGTGCTCTTTTAACTCTTACAATTTTGTGACAACTTTCAAGCGCTTTTTCGGTGAATAAGGCTCTCTTTTTTGCTATGCTTGTGTTGCGGAAAGAAAATCCGCAAATAAATTCAAAGGAGCACTTGTTATGAAAAATAAAAAAAGCATTCTTGCAACAGTATTCGCACTTATCCTTGCTTTGAGCGTTGTTACCGCCTCGGCGACAGCCGCTGCGGAAAACGGCAGGAGAAGCGACAAGATCGAGACGCTACCGGAAATCATCTCCGTCGAGTCGCCCGACGACTGCGGTGTGCCGTCCGTTGAGAGCTTTGTCAGAAATCTCGACACTCTGACCGAAAAGGAAAGAGCGGCTCTTATTGCCGACCTTGACGAGCTTGCAAGGCTTGAGAAGCAGATCGATGAGATCTACGCCCGCATGACCGACGGGAACGCCGACAAGCTCTATGACGAGATCGACGCCGTAAACGACAAAATCACGGCAGTCCTTGAAAGGAACGCAGAGCTTTGGGAGCGCGTCAACGATGAGTATGACGAGCAGGTTGCCGCAAACGAAACAGACATGACCCTTGAGCTGAACGAAGCCGATCTCAACGACCTTTGCGAGGAAGATTATTCCTATGAAAGCTTTGTCAAAAATCTCGGCACTCTGACCGAAAAGGAAAGAGCGGCTCTCATTGCCGACCTTGATGAGCTTGCAAAGCTTGAAAAGCAAATTGACGCTGTCTATGACCGCATGACCGACGAAAACGCAGACAAGCTCTACGGTGAGATTGATAAAATCGAAGCCGAAATCACGAAAGTCCTTGACAGGAACGCAGGGCTTTGGGAGCGTGTCAGCGATGCGTACGACGAGCAGATCGCCGCGCATGACCCGGTTATGGCCTTTTAACCGCTGAGGCCATGCCCCAAAAAGGCAAAGGCAAGCCGAAACCACAGAGCCGTGTCCCAGCGGCACGGCTCTGAATTGATACGGGAGGCACTATGAAGCAGCTTATATACATTGCGGAGGATGAAAAAAACATAAGGGAAACGCTTTACAGCTTTCTCAAAAATGACGGATACGAGGTGTGCGCGTTTGAAACAGGAGACGCGCTTTTAAGTGCGTTTTCAAAAAGGCGTGCCGACCTTGTTATTCTTGACATAATGATGCCCGGAACGGATGGACTGACCTGCTGCCGTCTCATCCGTGAAAAGGACAAGGTTCCAATCATTCTTCTCACGGCGAAGGACACCGAATACGACTATGTCAACGGCATTTTGCAGGGCGGAGACGATTATCTGACCAAGCCGTTCCGTCCGACGGTGCTTTTGATGCGGGTAAAGGCGCTTCTTCGCCGTGTGGAAATGGAGCGCGGAACAGACCCCATGGACAGGGATATTACAGTCGGCGATCTGCACTTTTCGGGCAAGGAGAAGAAGCTCTTTTGTAAGGGAAAGCCTCTCGCCCTCTCGCCGAACGAGATGAAAATGCTGTTGTTTTTGATGCATGGCAAGGGCAAGGCTTTTTCACGCGATGAGCTGCTTTCCCACATCTGGGGATATAACGATGATGTGGAAACCAGAGTGACCGACGAGACTCTTCGACGGATACGCAGCAAGCTTTCCTCGGCGGACAGCAGCGTGCTGATTGAAACGGTTTGGGGCTACGGCTACCGGCTGCACACGGTGGAGGACGGGGAATGAAGCACATAAAAAGAAAAATAACGCTTTCCGTCCTCGGCACCATGCTGCTCGCCTTTGTTTCCCTCCTTGCTGCCGTCAACATCTTTATTCCGCAGTATCTGACGGCTGAGGCAAAAAAAGCGATACTCTTGCAGGAGCAACGCAGCGAGCCGGTTCCCTTTTTCCCTGCCTTTGCCGCCGACGGCGCAGACGAAACAGACGAGCATTTCCTTGCGCCGAGCGTCCGTTATCTTGAAATTGAGGGCGAGCTTTCTCCGGCGGAGCACCTTTCAAAAGCCGAATACCGGCTGAAGGACTACTGCCAAAAAGAAAAGCCGTCCGCCGGTGAATTTCACACCCTCAAGACCGGCGGCAGCCGCTTTGTTTTCCGCATAACCGAGGTTGAAGCCGATGAATATGAGGAGGCGTATTCTTATGTTCTTTATGTGGATGTCGGCGCGGTTATGCAGTATGCGTCTTATCTGAACGCCGTGTTTTTTGCCGTGCTGGCCGTTTTGACCGTATTGGTCTGTCTCTTCGGACGGAGGCTCGGCGACTATGTTGAAAGGGCGCATGAATCGCAAAAATGGTTTTTTCAAAATGTGTCTCATGAGCTGAAAACACCGCTGATGGCGGTTCAGGGCTGTGCGGAGGGAATAAACACCGGTGTTCTTGAGCCCGTTGAGGCTTCCGGTGTAATCCTTGAAGAGAACGAGCGTATGTCCTCTCTGATAGAGGAGCTGCTTGCGCTCTCCAAGCTGGAGACGGGACAGATCAAGGCGGACTTTCATTCGTCCGACGTGCGAGAGCTTCTGTATGACTGTATGCGCAGCACGGAAACTCTTGCAAAGCAAAAAAGCCTTCGCATCATACCTCATTTTGACAACAGACCCGTTCTTGTAAGCTGTGATGAAATTCAGCTTCGCAGGGTTTTTACAAACATCATCACCAACGCTCTGCGCTATGCCGAAAAGGAAATCAAAATTGAGTGTACGCAGGAAAACGGAAGAGCCGTCATCAGTATCCGTGACGATGGAAAAGGCATTGCGCCCGAGCTTCTGCCGCATATCTTTGACCGCTTTTTCAGCACCCGAAAGGACGGAACAGGGATCGGTCTTGCCCTCGCAAGGGAGATAGTTGCCCTACACAGGGGAACGATAAAAGCCAAAAACGACGGCGGAGCGGTGTTTGAGATCAGCCTGCCGGTCAAAAACAGGTAGTTTTATTTTAATTGTCGCCCGCTTTTGCGGCAATAATATATAAACATATAAACAGCATAAACATATAAACAGCAAATAATTGACAGAGAAAGGAAAACCCACCTATGAAAAAGATTCTTGCACTTCTCCTCGCTGCCGTTATGGTTCTCTCACTTGCCGCCTGCACCGATAAGGGCTCCGAAGGCGGTGCGACGTCGCCCTCCGGCGCTCAAACAAATCAGCCTAAAAGCGCTTTGGAAATTCTTGAAAAGGTCTGGAGCAAGTATTCAACCGACGAAAAATTCCCCGCAACAGGCGGTTCCGAAAAACACATGGAGGAAGATAAGCCCGGCAAATTCGATGTTTCCGATGCAGAAGCCCTTGACTTTGAGCTCGGCTTCCCGAAGGCGCAGGCTTCCGAGATAGACGATGCCGCATCGCTTATGCATATGCTGAATGAGAACAACTTCTCCTGCGGCGTATACCATGTTAAGGGCTCCGGAAACGCCGAAGCACTTGCAGGTAAAATTAAAGAAAACATTCTTGCACGCCAATGGCTGTGCGGATTCCCCGAGAAGCTCGTTATCCTGACCGTCGGTGATTATATCGTTTCCGTGTTTGGTGCCGGGGAACTGACAGACACCTTTGTCGCAAAGCTGTCAGCGGAATACAGCTCAGCAAAACAGCTTTTCGATGTGCCCATCGCATAAGACAAAGCTATGCTGTTTTCAAGTATAACGTTTCTGTACTGCTTTCTGCCGTGCGTTTTGCTCATGTACTTCGTTGTTCCCGACCGTATGAAGAATACCGTTCTCCTTCTTGCAAGTTTGTTCTTCTACGGTTGGGGAGAGCCGAAATATCTCGTTTTTATGCTTGCGGCGGTAACGCAGTCGTACGTTGCTGCGCTTCTCGTTGAACGCTTTCACGGGACGAAAATTGCCAAGCTGGCGCTTGCCGTTTCGGCGGTCGCCAGTCTCAGTCTGCTTGCATACTGCAAATATGCGGACTTTTTTATCGGAAATTTCAATGCGGTAACAGGTCTTTCCATCCCGCTTCTGAAGGTGGCTCTGCCGGTAGGCATCAGCTTTTATACATTCCAGATCCTGAGCTATGTCATAGATGTTTATCGCGGCGATGTGCCGGCACAGCGCAATTTTATCGATCTTGCGATGTATGTGGCGATGTTCCCGCAACTGATAGCCGGTCCCATTGTCCGCTATTCCGACATTGCCGGAAGCCTGAAAAATAGGAAAACAACGCTTGCCGACGCGTCGGAGGGGATTAAGCGCTTTTCCATCGGTCTTGCAAAGAAGATACTTCTTGCAAATTCGGCGGCACTTCTCGTATCCGAATTCAAGGCGTACGATGAGAAAACCGTGCTGTTTTATTGGCTATACGCCGCAGCATATATGTTGCACATCTATTTCGACTTTTCGGGATACTCCGATATGGCGATAGGACTGGGGCGCATTTTCGGGTTCCGCTTCTCCGAGAACTTCAACTACCCTTATATTTCCTCAAGCATTACGGAGTTTTGGCGCCGTTGGCATATTTCTCTCGGCAGTTGGTTTCGCGACTACCTTTATATTCCTCTCGGCGGAAACCGTGTAAAGCCTATACGGCATGTTTTTAACATTCTTGTCGTCTGGGCAGCTACCGGCTTTTGGCACGGAGCTTCGTGGAATTTCATTCTATGGGGGCTGCTATATGCGCTGCTCTTACTGTTTGAAAAATATATTCTGCACCCGAAAAGACGGCATGCCGTGGTTATGCACATCTACACGATGCTGTTTGTCATGCTCGGTTTCGTACTGTTCGATTCGGCAAGTATTGCCGACGCATTTATGAGCTTTAAGTCCCTGTTCGGGCTTGCCGGAATTCCCGCCGCGAACACGGCGTCGCTTTATTATCTGAAAAGTAATCTCGTACTGCTTATTATAGCTGCGCTCGGCGCAACCCCCCTGCCCAAACGGATTTATGAGAAAATCGGAGGGACGGCGGGCGGAAGCAGGGTTCTTACCGTTTTAACGCCGATAGCGACGGTCGCTTCGATTGCCGTATGCACGGCGTATCTGATCGACGGTTCGTTCAATCCGTTCGTTTATTTCCGGTTCTGACTTGCAGATTCAAACCTTTCCCCGGAGGAGTATTATGAAGAAAGCCCAACAAATACTTACATTGGTTTTGTCACTTGGTTTCATTGCGGTTTTTGCTGCTTTGTTTTGGATTTTGCCCGATGCCGATGAATCGACAGTCGAAAGACGGCATCTTGCGAAAAGCCCTGCGCTGTCGCTTTCGTCCGTTGCGGATGGCAGCTTCATGAGCGGCTTTGAAAAATATATGCTCGATCAGTTTCCGCTGCGCAACAGCTTCCGTACCTTGAAGGCAGCCGCCGCTGCGAAGATTTTTATGCAAAAAGACAACAACGGGCTGTATTCCGTCGGGGAGCATCTTTCAAAGCTTGATTTCCCGACGAACTACCCGTCCGTTGACCGTGCCGCAAGTCGCTTTCGGCATGTGTTTGACACCTATCTCAAGAATTCCGGAGCAAAAACATATCTGTGTGTGATCCCGGACAAAAACACTTTTATCGCATCGCAGAACGGCTATCCCGACAAGGATTACAACGCACTCGTCAAGCGTCTGCAAAGCGGATTTCCGCAGGCGGAATATATTGACATTTCAAAGCTTCTTTCACCGGATGATTTCTATTACACCGATTCGCATTGGCGACAGGAGAAAATTTTAACGGCTGCCGCCGAAATTGCAAAAAAAATGGGTGCGGAGCCGATAGGGGAATGCGAGGTGCACGACACCGGCGTCCCTTTTTATGGCGTCTACTACGGTCAATCGGCGCTTCCGCACGCATCGGAGCCGTTTAGGTATCTTGACAACTCCGTGATACGCAGCCTGAAGGTATATAATGCCGAGACAGCGTCCGAGATACCGGTTTACGACCTCAAGGCGGCAGGCGGACGCGATCCATACGAGATGTTTCTCGGCGGTGCGCGTTCGATCATCACAATCACAAACCCAAACGTCGTGCGTGAACGCAGACTCGTCATTTTTCGTGATTCGTTCGGCAGCAGTATAGCCCCGCTTCTTGCAGCAGGGTATTCCGAGATAACGCTCGTCGATATCCGCTATATCTCGCCCTCGGCCCTTTCGAAGCTCGTTGATTTTTCCGGGGTCTCCGACGTGCTGTTCCTTTACTCCGCCTCGGTCATAAATAACAGCGAGACGATAAAATAGCGGCCTCGAAGGCGGAGCGTTCCACAAGGGAGAACATAAGAAATGCTTTGCATATACAGCACAGACAGGCTGTGACAAAAACGGATATGTAATAGATGTAACAGTAAATCCGGGCAATGTTCATGACAGTGTGGCATTTGACGGGTTGTACGAAAGACTCACAGAAAAGAACCCTGAAATAGAAGCAGTAGTAATGGATGCAGGATACAAGACACCGTGGATAAGCAAGAGAGTATTAGACGATAACAGAATACCTGTACTGCCATATAAACGACCGATGGGGAAACGAGACTTTTTTAAACCGTATGAATATGTTTATGATAAATACTATGATTGTGTAATATGTCCCGAAAACCATGTGCTGAGTTACGCAACAACAAACAGAGAAGGCTACCGAGAGTTCAAAAGCAAAACATATATATGCGAAAGCTGCCCGTCAAGATACAAGTGTACGGAAAACAGCAAATATGAGAAAACGGTAACAAAGCACATTTGGTCGGATTATTCAAGGTTAGAGTACCTACGCAAAAAACTGAAAAAGGTTCTGTAATCTTGACGATTGAGTTAAAAGCAAGTGCCTTTGTATCTTCGGATATGAAGGCATTTGCCTTGTGTTCTCTAATGGAATTTGGCAGACGGCACAGAACCAGAAAGAATACGCCGCCCGGTACAATGGGTTTGTGGAGCGGTACGAAAAAGCCAAGGCACGGCTCGAACAGCTCCGTACCACAAAGGCTGAACGGGAAGCCCAGGCAGAAACCATCGGAGCATTTATATTCGAGGTGCTGGAATTGGATGCCCTCACCGAGTTTGACGAAAAGCTCTGGCTGACCATAATCGACACGGTGACCATCCACACCGATGGACGAATGACATTCAAATTCCAGGGTGGCACAGAAATTGATGCATAAAGAAAACAACGTCCGACAATCAAGTAATCTACTTGACTTTCGGACGCTGTGTTTTTTATTCTGACATCAAAGATTTATACCCCTCACCCCATGCCCACATGGAGTCCAGAATGGGCTTCAGGCTCTTGCCGAGTTCCGTCAGCGAATATTCCACTCTCGGCGGCACTTCTGCGTAGACCTCACGGTGAACAAGCCCGTTTTCCTCCATTGCCCGGAGTTGGGCGGTCAAGACCTTTTGAGACACATTGCCTACGGACTTTTTCAGTTCCCCGAACCGCTTCGTTCCCGGCATCAGGTCACGCAGGATCAGCACCTTCCACTTGTCCCCAATGAGGGTCAGCGTGGTTTCCACGGGACAGGCAGGAAGCTCAGTTTTTGCTTTTGCTTCAATCATTTCAATCCCTCCAAAAAAATTTTTCCAAGCGCCAAATTGCCGGAAAACCCAGTAACGGCGCAATCGTTTCTTTCTGGTAACTACCTATTAGTTTCTATTTGGTAACTACGGCACAATATTGTGCTTACTTTACAGAATGGAGCTACGGTATTATTATAACGCCAGAGGCAAACGAAAGCAAGCCCAATTACCAAGGAGGTCACTCAAAATGAAAAAAATTCTTTCTCTCACGCTGGCTCTTGCCATGATCGGAACAATCCTGACCGGATGCGGCTCTAAGGACGCTGCTACCAAAACAC
>OQWE01000561.1_pt1 | contig 12829 bp, 10 predicted proteins | sample 1691591 | NCBI WGS metagenome assembly OQWE01 (sample SAMN03418265, study PRJEB22391) | human gut metagenome | biome: human-gut; feature: organic feature; material: feces | host: Homo sapiens | place: Tanzania | collected 2013-01
AGGGACTGCGCTCCACCTTGGCGATGCTGCCGTTTCGAGAGTGAAGGTATCTTCCTCTGGTGTCTGGAGGGGCTGCGCCGCTTGCAGACCAACAACTTCCGATTCACGGAGAGCAGCCGGACGAAGTCCAACCGCGAGGATGCGCGGCGGGAGGCCAACAACGTGCTGCTGTTCCTCCGCTCCGAGGGCTACATCCGCCTGAAGGCCGACAGCACTATTCCGTCCTTGGAAAATGCTAGAAACCGGACATACATCTGCCCCTGATAGCTCTGCTCCCCCTTGCGCTCCAAATCCATGGGCATTTCGGCGGTGATGAGGGACTTGAGATAGTGGGTGGATTTCAAAGCTTCCAGCTTCATGTCGTCGTCCACCATCAGCAGCTCGTGCTCCAGATCGGCGCGGGCAAAGGGACTGCGCTCCACCTTGGCGATGCTGCCGTTTTTCATGTTGCCGCCCAGCAGCTTCTGCATCACTACACCGATACGGCTCTTGCCCTCGCCGCCGTTGCCCTTGAGCAGCATCATGACCTGCCCGCGGTTCGTCGGGATCAGGCAGTAGCCGAGGTATTCCTGCAAAGTCAGAATGTCCTCCGGCTCCAGCAAGTCAGACAAAAACCGCAGCCAGATCACCGGCTGCGGCGCGTTGGGGTCATATCGGATGGGGAGTCGGTTGCGGCAAAATTCTTTTTCAGCGCGAAACTCACCATTGAGAAACAACGTGCCGTTTGCCACATGGATTCGATCCTCCTGAATGGGCAGCTCCGGCGCATAGGCTTCCAGCTTGAGCGTTTCCAGCAGACTTGTTGCGCGGCGGGCGGTGCCGCTGGTGAAATGCGGGCGCAGCATCTCATAAATCTGCTTCCGGATGCTCTCTTCGTCAACGACGCGGCCTTCCACCGTGAAAAAGCTGCCGCCGACGCATACCATCGGGTGCGCCGCCAGAAAGTCCTCACAGAACAGCACCTCGTTGAAGTGCTTGTCCTGCATCCAGCGGGGCGGTTCATTCCGTTCCATGCGCGTCCTCCCTGATCTGCCGGTTCCGCGCCTCCATCAGCGCCAGCCGGTTGTCCTTCTGCAAATCGGCCACCGCCTCGGCCCGCTCCTTCGGTGTGCCGAAGGTCAGAATGTCCAGCATATTTTCGATTCGCTCCAGCATGTGACAGGCTTCCGCATAGCGGGGGTCAATGTCATCCTCCGGCGATTGCGGCGCGCAATGCGCCTTCCAGTCCTGCAAGATTTGCAGGTAATCCCCCAGCGCGCGGAAGCTGCGGCTTTCCAGCTCCGCCTGCGATTTGCCGCGCTTCAGCTTCGCCAGAACGGACGGCTTCTGCTCGGTGATGCCGAAATCTCCTGCCAGTTTCTTAGCCGCCTCTGCCGGTGGGAGGTCAAAAAGCTGCGTGGTCAGCGCGACAACATCGCCGTGCGCCCCACAGCCGAAGCAGTAGAAGTAATCCTCGTTCAGCTTCATGCTGGGTGTGCGGTCATTGTGGAAGGGACAGCAGATCATGTTTCCCTGTTTGACCGGCAGTCCGTACCGCTCTGCCGCCATGCGCGGGGTGACGGCGGTTTTTACGGCTTCAAATTGATTCATAGGCAATTTCTCCTTTCAAAAATTCCGTGACAAATTTCCTTTGTCACCTGAATATACGGAGAAATTGACCTGGATCGGAGAAATCCGGCGCATGTTCAAGAAAACGAAAATTCCCTCCTGAAATCTTGCCGAAATGCAAGCAGGAGGGCGGGAAATTCGAAGCAGGCAACGGCATCATTTACTTTTTCAATTTTATCATTCTGGATGAAATGATGAAATTTTGATTGACGTGATGCAGCGGTACGGGTATACTATAATTAAATTGTTGTGATGGTAATGATTAAATTAATGTGCACTGAATAATAGAAAAATCCTTATATTTCAATCCATAGAAGTCAATCCGTGGTATAATTGAAGCAAGAGAACTGGCAAAAATCCAGCAAAAACCTTGCACCTGGAGGGCAACTATGTATCGTTACAGCAATGGCCAGATCAGCTTGGCGGATTTCAAACAGCCGGTGGGCATGAATCTGAAGGAAAGCAACCGTTGGGTAAAGAAAGCCCAGACGATCCCCTGGCCGGAGATTGAGAAGCGCTACGCCGCCCTATTCACAAACCGGAAAGGCAATGTGGCTAAACCGCTGCGTCTGGCCTTGGGAGCCTGCATCATTCAGGCGGAGTATGGCTATTCTGACGAGGAAACCGCGCTCCAGATTCAGGAGAACCCATATCTTCAATATTTCTGCGGGTATCCTGGCTATGATGACGAAAAGCTGCCCTTTGATCCGTCTTTGATGGTGTATTTCCGCAAGCGCCTGACGCCGGAAGTGCTGGGCGAGATCAATGAGATGATCGTGCGGGACGCAAAGGAGCGTCAGGGCAAAGAAGCCGAATCCAAGGATGACGATGATGATTCTGACGGCCAGCCGGGAACTGGCGGAAACAGCGGCACTATGATCGTGGACGCCACCTGTGCGCCGTCCAATATTCGTTATCCTCAGGATGTTTCCCTGCTCAACGAGGCCAGGGAGAACGCCGAAACGCTTTTGGGCGTTCTTCATGATCCCGCGGACGGAAAGAAGCCTCGAATCTACCGCAAACGCGCCCGGAAAGATTACCTGAAATACACGAGATGCCGTAAACACACCGCGAAAATGACCCGTAAAGCCATTGGAAAGCAGCTGGCTTACCTCCGGCGCGACCTGGATGCCATCGATGGCAAACTGTCCCTCGGAAAAAATCTGCCCCCTCGCCAGGCGGAGCGTTTAGACACGATCCGCACCGTCTATGAGCAGCAGAAGTACATGTACGATAACCGTATCCACAGCGTACCTGACCGGATCGTCAGCGTGAGCCAGCCCTTCGTTCGGCCCATTGTGCGGGGAAAAGCGGGAAAGCCGGTGGAGTTTGGCGCGAAGCTGGACATCAGTGTCGTTGACGGATGGACGCGGCTGGAGTGCTGTTCTTTTGACGCCTACAATGAGGCGGGAAATCTGCGGGAAATGACAGAGCGGTTCCGAGCGCGAGAGGGGCATTACCCCAGCCGGATCCTGGCGGACAAAATCTACCGAAACCGGGAGAATCTCAGCTATTGCAAGGCGCATGGGATCCGTCTTTCCGGCCCGGCTCTGGGGCGGCCTAAGAAGGGTGAAACCAGAGACAAGGCTCAGGACTATCGGGATGAGTGCGAGCGCGTGGAAGTGGAGCGCAGATTCAGTCTGGCGAAGCGAAAATGTGGCATGGGGCTGGTCACCGCAAAGTTGCGGGAGACTGCGGCCCATGTGATCGCCATGTCCGTTCTGGTGCTGAATCTCCGCAAGATTCAGTGCGCTCTTTTGAGAATGCTCGCATACCTTCTGGAGCTTCTCGCTCAGAACAAAAATTGGGCACTTGTTCAGTAGATATTAAATTAAAATGCGAATGAGGAACTTGTATGAGAGCCTTTCCCTTTAAAGCAGAATACAACCAGCTCCTGACACCGGAGGTCGTGGCCTACCTGACGCAGATCCACGAATATAAGGGGCAGCAAAACCTTTTTATTGAAGCAAAGGCGGACGCGCTGTCTAATCTCCTGGAGGTTGCAAAGATCCAGAGCACCGAAGCCTCCAACCGCATCGAGGGAATCATCACTACAGACGACCGCCTGAAAAAAATCGTCCGTGAGAAGACCATGCCCCAGAGCCGCAGCGAAAAAGAGATTGCTGGATACCGCGATGTGCTTGCGACGATTCATGAAAGCCATGACTATATCCCACCAAAGCCGTCTATCATTTTGCAGCTTCACCGGGATCTGTACAAGTACAGCGGTAAATCCATTGGCGGCAACTTCAAAAATTCGGACAACGTGATTGCCGAAGAATTGCCGGACGGTCAGCAGATTGTCCGGTTTGAGCCTGTTCCTGCGTGGGAAACGCCGGAGGCTATTACGGCACTGTGCAGCACGTTTGAAGCGGCTATGCGGGATACTGAACTCGATCCGCTGCTGCTGATCCCCATCTTTATTCTGGACTTTCTCTGCATCCATCCCTTTAACGACGGCAACGGACGCATGAGCAGACTTCTGACGCTGCTGCTTCTGTACCGCGCTGGCTATATCGTGGGCAAATATATCAGTATCGAAAAGCTGATCTCTGATACCAAGGAAACCTATTACGAGGCCTTGCAGGCCAGCTCCTATAACTGGCACGAAGGGACAAACGATTATGCGCCCTTCGTGACCTATATGCTGGGCATTCTGGTGGCGGCATACCGGGATTTTGAAAGCCGGATCGAGCTGCTGACGACAAAGGGGCGTTCCAAACCCGACCGGGTGCGCGAGATCATCAAAAACCACCTCGGCAAGATCACCAAGAGTGAAATCATGGCAAAATGCCCGGATATCAGTCAGATCACCGTCCAGCGGGCATTGGCAGATCTGCTGAAATCCGGCGAGATCATCAAACTCAGCGGCGGACGATATACGGCGTATGTATGGAATGGGAAGGAATAGTGCAGGATTAGCCAATCTTCACAGAACGTTTCATGACCATATTCAGAGCATGGCGAGAGCCTGAAAGACTGCACGAGTTAGGCAATTGAATAATGCATAGTTATGACCCGCGAAAAACAAATTTGAAAGGAGTATAAAAGATGGGAAAGATTCATTTCAAGACAGACATGGAGACCGCAACTCTGAAGGCTATCAAGGAAGCGCATGATTGTACAGAAGTTGCAACCGACCTGCTCAAAATTCAAAATACGATTGCGTATGGAACAGATGAAGAAGCCATGCATCTTGATTTGGAATTGCGGCGAAAATATCCCATAATTGATGCTATGCTGCAAATTGCAAATTCTTTGCCGATGCAGCCGTCTCAGCGTACAGCTACGGTATCAGGTGAATCTCCGAGCAAAGCAAATTTGTGGCAGGATTATTACGGTATTCTCTGTGATACTGCTGTCAAAAAGAATATTAAAAAGAGCATTGAAGACTGTATCGACCATGTCGAAGGATATTGATTAATGAGCTGTACAAAGGAGGTATGCCATATGAGCGACGAAACCGTATATCTCCCCGGAAAAATCCGTGACCGTATCCAGGATCTGATGAAGTCCCGGAAGGTCACGCAGGCGGAACTGGCTGCGAAGATCGGCTGCTCTGAAAGTGCGCTGAGCCGTTTCATCAGCGGCAAGACGGACAAGTTGGGCGACGAAAATATCATCCGCATCGCACGCGTGTTTGAAGTGTCCACCGACTTCCTCTTGGGCGAGGTGGACGAACCGGATCGCAAAAACTACGACATCTCGGAGCTGGGTCTCTCCGTCGAGGCGGCGCGGAATCTCTACACGCAGAAGGTCAATCCCCGAATCGTCAGCTATCTTCTGGAAAATCCGCAGTTTGCCGATACCACATACCAGATCGCCCGGTATCTTGACAACGAGCTGACCGCCGGGTTTGCTGCGCAGAACCAGCTCTATTCCATGGTTTCGTCCATGCTGGGCGCAGTGCCACAGTCCGCGGACGAGGTCAAAAGCCTGCGGACGCCCATCGATCAGGCGGATCTGAGTTCCATTCAGAATTCTTTCATGAAGGCCGTCCGCGCCGTGAAAAAGGAAGCCGAGGTTGAGATGCCGTCCACGCGCCAGCTTACAGCGCAGGCAATGAAGAGCATCTATGCAGAGCTGACCAAGGGCGGTCAAAAGCTGAACCGAAAAATCACGAAGGAGCAGATTGCGGACGCGGTAGCGGCCTCCGTTTCCCATCTGCCCGGTGTTGACACGGCGCAGGTCAGGAAGTTGTTCCTCTCCATGACCGGGACGGCGGCAAGCGATGAATCCGACCAGCACGACCAATGAGCGGCTTTGCGCACTGGCTCAGAAGGGCGATGAAGCCGCGCGGGAGCTTCTTGTTGAAAAGAACATGGGCTTCATCGTTCAGACGGCTGACCTTGTGTACCGGAGTTCGTCGCTGGAGGGCAGCGACCTGAACATTGACGTGGATGATCTGGTGCAGGAAGGCAGCATCGGGCTGCTGCGTGCCGTTGACGGCTTTGATCCGGCGCGGAAGCTCAAGTTTCTGACTTATGCCGCGCCTGCCATCAAGAACGCCATGCTCGACCTTGTATATACAGAACAGATGTCCTTCGAACATCGCATGGCAACCGCGAAAACGAAAGATGGCGTGGAGGGTCTTGGCTTTGAGCGTGTGTACCTCGATGAGATTCTGCCCGGCGACGAGCGACTGCTGCGGATCGAGGCGATTGCCGATCCGTACGCGCTGCCTCCGGAGCAAGCTTTCATCAAAGCAGAAACCCTGTGGGAGCTTTACGCGGCGCTGGACAAACTGGAGCCGCGGGAGCAGACGTATCTGCTGTATCGCTTCGGTTTCACGGATGATATCGAGCACACGCTGACTGGCGCGGCGATTCATTTTCATTTGAGTGAAAACCGGACGAAGTTGCTGGAGGATCGGTCGCTGGATACGCTTCGGAAAGAGATGCCATAAAGACGGGGGAGCGCCGCTGCGGCGGGCTTTATATACCTTCGCTTCCTTTTCCGGCCAGTCGGATTTTGCTTATCAAAAATCCTGTATTTGTGCCGTAACCCACGTCACAAAATCCGCCTGTCCTACTGCCGCAGAAAAGCGTTTGCCGCCACACTCTGCCCTGTTGCAGAGCACGCCGCCAACCCCTTTCCCGCGTCAGCCGGAAGCAAAGGTATAACACACTAGACTTTGCGAAGCAAAATCGTGTGCCAACAGGGATGCTGCGCGCCCCTATTGGAAACCCAGCGGCAAAGAGATGTTCCCTTTGCAATCCCTCATTTTCCTCGCAGGTGCATATACAAACTGCAAAAGGCAGCTTGCAATGCCTGCTCTGAAAATGCAAAACCGCTGTAATCTCCATCCTGCGCGGGATGGGGACGGGGTTTCCAATAGGGGCGCGAGCATCCCTGTTGGCACACGATTTTCCGTAGGAAAGTCCACGGTTGTCTTGATTTCCAAGGGTGGATGGGGATTACAGCGGTTTCTTTCTGACGCACAGAGCAGCTTTACTCCGTATAATACTGCGCCTGTGCGTTCCAGAGCGCGTAGTATTTGCCGCCCCGATCGGCGAGCAATTCGGCGTGACTGCCCTGCTGGATGACCGCGCCCTCGTGGAACACGGCGATCTCGTCACAGAATTTGCAGGAGGACAGGCGGTGGGAGATATAGATGGCAGTCTTATTGCCTGCGATCTCATCGAACTTACTGTAGATCTCCGCCTCGGCGATGGGGTCCAGCGCCGCCGTTGGCTCGTCGAGGATGATGAAGGGCGCGTCCTTATAGAGCGCGCGGGCAATGGCGATCTTCTGCGCCTCGCCGCCGGAAACCTCGACACCGTCCTCGGAGAGATTTTTGTAAAGCATGGTGTCCAGACCCTTTTCCATCGCTGCAAGACGGTCTGCGAAGCCTGCATCGATCAGAGCCTTCTTTGCCCGGTCACGGTCATATTCCATGCTGCCCGCCACATTCGCGCCCAAAGGCTGGCAGATGAGCTGGAAATCCTGAAATACCACGGAAAATATTCCCATGTAATCGTCATAGCGGTACTTGCGGATGTCGATGCCGTTGAGCAAAATCTGCCCCTCCTGCGGGTCGTACAGGCGGCACAGGAGCTTGATGAAGGTGGTCTTGCCGCTGCCGTTTTCGCCCACGATGGCAAGCCTTTTTCCGACCTTGAACCTCATATTCACATGGCGCAGCGCCCAGATGTCCGAGCCGGGATAACGGAAGGATACATCCCGAAACTCCACGTCATACTGACGATCCGACCTCTTTTCGGTGGTGAGACTCCCCTGATACATGGAATTGGGAATGTCGAGAAACGTATAGATGGCCTTGAGGAACTCAGCATTGGCCCGCATATGACTGACGGTGCTCAGTAGCAGGGCGGCGTTGCCGGAAAATGTGGTCACGGCGCTGACATACTGGGTCACGCTGCCGATGCCGAAGGCACCGCCCAGCGCCTTCAAGCATACGAACACATACACAACGCCGGAGAGAACAGCGGATAGAGAGGCGGCCAGCGCCTTGCTCAGTCCCACAGTGGTTTGGGACGCCTTTGCCACGGGAGAGCCGACGCCGAAGATATTCACTGTGCGGACATAATGCTCCGCCAGTTCGCTCTGGCGGTACATTCTGCGATCCATGTCTTTTTCCTTGTCCCCCGGCTGCATGAAAACGAAGTGGCTGAACACGCGATTGCCGAAGCATACCTGCTCTGCCAGCGTGTTCCAGGCAGAATAGGCTCTGCCGACCAGCGCCGGACCAAGGCAGGTAACGGCGGCAATCAGCAGAAGGATGCCCACAAGGAAAAGCGGGTGATTGAGAGCGGTCAATTTTCCCGCCGAGGTCGGGACTTGCCGGGTGAACAGGCTCACCGTCAAGGCGGCAGCCCCTAAAATGCCGGTGATGCCTTGGACTGCCTGCGTATAGTACAGCTTGAGATGGGCAAAGCCCCAACCGGACCAGTCGGCATTCTGCCGGATCTGAGAGAACAGATCACGTGTTTCCTGCCTGTCACAGTCGGCATAATCCATCCGCAGAAATTTCTCGGTATACAGAACTTCTTTCTGTCTGTCAAGCAGTTCGCTCCGGACATTTTTCCACCTCTCCAGCACGGCCTTGAGCAGCTCTGCCGCAGCACTGACCGCTACGATCCAAAGGACCCATTTGGCCAGAATCTCCGGTCTGCGAAGGGTGGATAGTTCATCGACAAGCCGGGCGGAGAGCCAGATGACCGCATAGGGCGATGCTGCCTCCACAACAGCACAGAGGATAAACGGCATAAAGCAGCCCGGTGCGATCCGGCGCATATCTCGTGCCGCCCGGCGGTGGATGGCAAAGGTCTCCCGCAGGCTCATGCCCTCAGCTTTCTTCTTCATCCTGCACACCTCCTTCCTGATAATAGCGGCTCTGCACGGCAAATAGCTCCGCATAAGCACCGCCCTTTGCCAGTAACTCCTTGTGGGTACCCTCCTCGGCGATGCCGCCGTCTGCTATAAAGAGGATGCGGTCACAGAAGCGGGTGGACGCCAGTCGGTGGGAGATGAACACGGAGGTCTTACCCGCCGTCATATCGCTGTACTTTTGGTAAATATCGTTTTCCGCAATGGGGTCCAGCGCCGCCGTAGGCTCGTCCAGAATGAGGATGGGCCCGTTCTTATAAAGCGCTCTCGCCAGCATCAGCCGCTGGGTCTGGCCGCCGGAGAGCTGTACGCCGTCCAGATACACCTCCCGGCCAAAGTGGGTATCCACCCCTTGGGGGAATTTGGCAATAGCCTCTGTCAAGCCGGCCTGTGCAAGGCAGTGATCGACTTTTACTCTGTCGATATGCTCGGTGGTCTGGGCAACACATTCCGCAATGGTGGTATCCAAAATGGAAAACCCCTGAAATACAGCGGAAAACAGGCGGTAATACGCGCTGCGGTCAAATTCACGAATATCCTGCCCGTTTAGCAGCACGCGCCCCTCGGTGGGGTCGTAGAAGCCGCAAAGCAGCATCACCATGGTGGTCTTGCCCGCACCGTTCAAGCCCACCACCGCCAGCTTTTCGCCGGGATGGATGGTCAGGTCTATGTGTCTGAGAATATCCCTCTCCGTGCCCGGATAGTGGAAGGACACGTTCTCCAGCCGCAGCTCATACCCGTCGGCTGCGGGCGGCTGCACTCCGCCCTCAAACCGAAACGGCTCCGGAATGTTCAGATATTCCTGTATTTTGGACAGGTCGATGCTCTCCTTATGCAGTTGGCTGCACTGGGTCAGGATGCCGGTCACCCACGATGCAGCGCCGCTGACGGCGGTAAAGTAGAGCAAAAATGTCGATGCAGGCCAGCCATGTACCAGAGTTTGCCGAATCAGATACGCATACGCGATGCCGTTGCGAAGAAGCGTCAGCGCCATGTCAGCCACATTAGCCCAGAGATAAGTCCTTTCCCGGCGGGCGATGAAGGCGGAGAGTGCCTTCATGGATTTTTCCCGCAATTCCCGCAGCCAAGGGGCTAAACCAAAGACGCGGATGTCCTTGGCAAGCTGTATCTGCCGAGGCTGCGTCAGAAAATAGTGCAGTTCCTTGTCATACTGTTCCCGTTCATCCCGGTGGCGGTACTCCCACTCACTGATGTAGTGGGAAACGAAGAAGTCTGCTGCGGCGGTCAGCACCACCAGCAGGATCAAAAAGCGGCTCAAGCGGGAGAACAGCAGCAGATATACGGCAAAGCCGCCGAGATTTGCCAGCAGCTCCGTCAGCGTTCGCCAAATATGCTCCGCCGCATCGTCGTTGCCGCTGGTGGCCCGCTGCGCCTGCTCCTCCAGCTTCAGAATTTTGGAGTCGTGGACATTTGGGTAGGAGGTCTCGCCGCTTTTCCGGGAGATCATGCGGATGATGGCACAGCGAACATCGATCTCACCGGGCATCCGGATGGCATCGCAATACGCCGCAGCCCCCTGTAAGAGAAGAAGTGCCGCTGTGAAAAATCCGATAGTTGTCAGCAACTCCCCCACGGGAACGCCCTGCTCCACCCTCGTAAGAATTTCCGGTGTGACATAGAGCTGCGCCAAATCCAACGCCACTTTGATGGCCGCGACCACAACGCAAAGGAGCAGCACTCTCCTGCGCTTCTCCCAAGCGGTCCGCACCATAAAGCAGACATTTTGCCGGACGCTGTACTTCGGTTTTTCTCTGTGTTTCATGTCGTTTCACCTCACGCACATAGCATAGCAGAAAAAATCGTCCCCGGTTGATTCCGGGGACGAATCGCTTTTTCCGGGGGATGAATTGCAGCTCTCACTCCTGCGGAAGCAGTATTTCAGTGGTGAATGCACCGTCCTCGCTGTTGCGGCTGATGTATCCGTCCAGCCGCTCCACGATGGCGTCGATGCGAACAAGGCCAAAGCCATGCCCCTCGCCCTTGGTGCTGCGGAACAGCCCTCCCTCCTTCTGCATTTTCTTCCCGGCGGTAAAATTGGTGAAGGAGATGTAGAGCTGGGTGTTTTTCATATCCATATAGACCCGGATGAGGCGCTTATCCTCCGGCAGCTTCATGCTGGCCTCAATGGCGTTGTCGAAGAGATTGCCGAGGATGCAGCAGAGATCGATCTCCGAGGACTTCAGCCGGACGGGGATGTGGGCATCCGCCACTACCTCGATGCCCTTTGCCTTTGCAAGGGAGATTTTGGAGTTCAAGATGGCGTCGGTCATGGGATTGCCGGTCTTGATGACCGTGTCCACGGTTTGCAGATCGGTGTCCAGCAGGTCGAGGTAGTTTTGGATGGCGTCCCAATCTCCCGCGGCAGCGTAAGCCTTCATGGTCTGAATATGGTTGCGGTAGTCATGCCGCCAGCCGCGGATCTGGCGGTACATATTGTCTACCTCCCGGTAATGCGTTTCGATCAGCTCCTGCTGATAGGAGGCGAGCTGCTTTTCGATTTTCTTTGCAAACAATTCCATACGCCTTACCTCATGTTGATAATGGCACGGTTGACGCCCTCATACGCGCCCCGCGGCAGCGGGATGGCGGTTCCGTCGCTCAGCCGGATCTCCGTCTTGGTGACGCGGCTGATCTGCGTCAGATTCACGAGCGCAGAGCGCCCCACGCGGTAGAAGCACTCGTCGAGCTGCTTTTCAAGCTCGCCCAATGTCATTTTCACCGTCACATCCGTTCGCGCGTGAACGGTCACATAGTTGCCGAGCACATCTGCATATCGAATCTGATAAATCGGCACACGCACCATTTCTCCGCCGGCCTCGAAATGCAAAACCCGTTCGTTTTTCGTTATCTTTTCCGCGGCGCGGTCCAGCACCGACCGGAGCTTTTCTTCCTTCACGGGCTTCATCAGATAGTGGAGCGCCGCCACCTCGTAGCCCTCTGAAATGTAATCGGAGTAGCCGGTGATGAAAATGATCTGCACCGTGTCGTTGCTCTTGCGAAGCTCTTTTGCCATCGTGACGCCGTCCATCGCGCCCATTTCGATATCCAGCAGGAGAATGTCGTAGTCGCTTTCTTCTGCGTAGCGGAACAGGAAGCTCTCGGCGGAGGGAAAATCGTCGATATGCACCGTGTGACCGGCGGACGAAGCCCAGGCGCGCACCATATTCAAAACAAACTGTCTGTCCGCACCGGAGTCATCGCAAATCGCAATTTTGTACTTCATACCCTCACCAACCCCATCTAAGCGATAATCTGTAATAAGCATATTGTGACGCGGCACGGCATGGTGTCCGTCACCATCCCACCCACGTCCCATATCCGCTTGGCATCTGTCCTATGATATTCTCATTCTATCAAAAAAGCCGGAATAATCAAGTGGCGCGTCAAAGCCTCGACTGTATTGATCTTAATCGATGCAGTCATTTCTTACCATTTTCAAGGATAGGCAGCAGTATCCGTAAATAACCCTACCTGTGTTCTGAAGCAAAGCATACGCAAAATAGCAGGGCTATGATCGCTGCGTATCATTTATAAAACGCGATCATCTCAGCAACACTCACTTCGAAATTTCCAATACAAAATACGCTGCCAGCCCCAAATGTGTTAGAGCATAAGAGATAAATACGATAGCTATAAGTAACATCACCGTTGCAATGGCTCTGCATATTCGCTACCATGTTACATGCGCAGGAAACCGTCAAGGACAACCTCCTGCACTTCGTCCAGCGCCGACAGAAGCGCGGCGAGGTCATTGAGCTCGTTGAGACTGATCTCTAACCCGTCCAAATGGGGAGCGAGATACTCAAAGGCATAGTAGTCTTCGATCTCCATGTACAGGATATCGTCTGTC
>OQWE01000564.1_pt1 | contig 12809 bp, 9 predicted proteins | sample 1691591 | NCBI WGS metagenome assembly OQWE01 (sample SAMN03418265, study PRJEB22391) | human gut metagenome | biome: human-gut; feature: organic feature; material: feces | host: Homo sapiens | place: Tanzania | collected 2013-01
CCCACAGGAGTGGAACGCCAAGAAGGGAGAGGTACGGAACGCAAGGGACAACGGATGACCTCGCTTTCATTAGGGGAAAATTGTTGAAAAATGATTTTAACGATGGTTTGGTTGTTTTACCTGCATGTTTTGATTCTTGGGGAGTGGTCGGAGTATATGTGCATAATACCATTGGTAGCACCAAAGTTTATCCTGCGTATGGTAGTAATTATCCCGAAAACCAAACTATTCTAATATCTCCTTCCTTATCTGAATGGTCCAGAATAGATTCTATAAAAACAGAAAAGGGCTTTCAGACGATTCAGGCTGTAGACATTAATGGCGATGGTACGGATAACATTGTAAAGGTGAATGTAGTTGGCGCGGGTAAGAATTATACACGCTTTTCAGTGACGGAATATTCTTATGATACTGGAGCGTTGACCTCTCAATCTTTTACTTTCTCTATCAATCATTCTTATAATAACGGTAATAAAAAGTATAGTCCGGCACAAAGCTCGTATTTTTGGGGGGATTTTGTAGGTAATGGCAAGGTTCAATTGCTTGTTGCTACTTTGGATCAAAAAGATAAAATGAAACTGTATGTTGATCTTGTTGACCTGAACAATAAAATGTATATAGGCGAATCTTTAGTTTTGTCCAATTATGATAGTAAGAGTGGAGAACCTTTTTGTGTCGTTGACATAGATGGTGATGGCAAAGCGGAACTATGCCATGCTACTAAAACAGGAGTGGAAATTTTTGTTTTAGAGAATAATAGGTTTAACCTACAGCGTATTGATGATACAATAAATAGCGTTGCTTTTTATCATTCTGCAATTTGGGGGGATGTTAACGGAGATGGGAAACTCGATGTACTGGTTTCTCCATTAAAATCTAGTAAAAGATTTGAGATGTGCAGAGTGCCTGTTTGGTCTAAACCTTATTGTCCTTTTTGTAAGGCGAAAGAACCAACAATTGATAGTGATAATGTATGTAGATTCTGTGGCGGTGATATAAAACAGTATTGGATTAAAGATAGACATGGGCTCAGATGCCGTGTTTGTGAGGAAGCCCTTGTCTTTGAAAGAGGAGAACCCGTATGCAGTGAGCATGGTAGGGTGATAGAATGTGAAATATGTACAGTTGATATTGATAATGGTTCCAAATGGACTTTATATACGTCAACAGGTAAGTCTTTTGTTAAAAGTACAATGGAAATACTGAGATGCTATGACGATCAATTCATGCTTATGGATGTTAATAAGGATGGATTGGCTGATTTGTTGCATATTAATGAAGGACAAGTAAACATCTACCTAAATGATAAGGGAGTGTTAAATGATAGTTTGTTATGTGGAGTTGCAATCTCCGACAACGCTCATATAATACCTTCTAATGTGTGCAATTTTCATAATATGAGTAATTTTATCATTGTGGATGATGCTGTTGTCAAGAGCTACAGTTACTCGCGTGATTTTACACGTCTCAATTTGCTTACTCGTATGAGAGACAGTTTCATGAACTATCATTACAATGATTATGGAAGTTCTTTTGGTTTTAATAGGAATTATATCATTACTTCTTCATGTATGTCTACATACCCATATTCGCCACTTGTGCAACCAATAAATTTGCTTAATTATAGTAATATTACATCATCTGATGATAGTTCTTTGCTTGCAAAAAATAGCTATACTTTCTATGATGGGGTTTGGCATAATGAAGGTCTGGGATTTTTAGGTTTTGAAAAGGTCGTAACCAGAGATTGGTTATCAGACCAAATCAGTACGGAGATTCATGATCCAAAGATGTTTGGAGTTGTTACTCGTGTCGAAACCCCCGAAAAAATAACAGAGACGTCTTACAACTGCCCATATTCGCGCAATAAGAAAAATAATGTAAGAATTGTGTCTATGAAAGAAACAAATCTTCTGACAGGTACGATTGTTTCAAAGAACATGAGTTATGACGAATATAATAATGTGACAAAAGAGATTACTTCATATGGAACATTACAAAATGTAGGTCAAACAACTTCGTATAAGAATCTATTGACGCCACAAAGCTATCTTATAGGTCTGCCTTTATCTGTTGAATCAACAACTATCAGAAATGGTGATTCTTGGACAACAAGTAAATTATTAACATACAATGATGATAATCTTCTTGTTAAGAATGTCTCATGCATTGGTGGAAAGAAGCAGTCTGAAACACACTATACGTATGATTCATATGGAAATGTCACTAGTAAGAAAACTGCTCCCTATAATTCTCAAGAATTCATAGGAGAAACGTTCGTCTATGGTGATAACGGTAGGTGTCTTCGTTCTTATACAGACGCTTTGGGGCATACTACTACTTATTCTAAATATGATATGTTTGGAAACCCATGTGAAATGACGGATTATAAGGGTCGCATCACAAAATATGGCTATGATATTACTGGTGAAAAGAATTACACCCTTTATCCCGATGGCGTGTTGGAAAGAGTAGAAAAGAATTGGGGCGGAATTGGACTTTATACTATAAAATATAGTAATAATAGTAAACCTGCATCTATCGTTCATTATGATAGTTTTGAACGAGAAATACGTAATGGTGTATTGCGATTTGACGGAAGTTGGCAGTTCGTAGACAAAATATATGATAGAAGAGGAAAAATATCGAAGATATCTCTGCCTTTTATTGGTGATGCTCCGACTGAATGGAATAACTATGAATATGACGAATTCGGCCGTCCTGTAAAATATGTTGAGGCATCTGGCAAGATGTCGTCTTGGAGTTATGATGGATGCAATACTACCGAAACTAAAGATGGCGTTGTTACTGTGCGGACAATAGACAATGTTGGTCAGCTTGTAAAAGTTGAAGATCCTGGTGGAATCATAGAGTATAATCTACGTGCTGACGGACAGCCTTCGGAGGTGGTCGCTCCTGGTAATGTTGTAACAAAGTTTAAATATGACGAATTTGGACGCAAAGTGGCCATTGAAGATCCAAGTTTTGGTTTGCAAGTTTTTGAAGAGAAATATGATAATGATGGCACTCGCCATTTTACCTCTACTGATGCAAATGGAAATGTTGTGTCAACTGTATACGACAAGTTCGGAAGAAAGACTAATGAGACGAGACCGGAGTTCTCTACGGCATATACTTATGATGGTGACGGCAACGTAACGTCTGAGAGTTCCACAAATGGTATATTAACAACGTTTGTGTATGATGATTATGGCAGATTGCAAAATAAAGTGAAGTCTATAGGCAATAAATCGATAGAAAAATCATTTGTATATATAGATGGAAAACTTAACAGCGAGACGATAACATTGAACTCAGGTGTTAGTCAGCCCAAAATGTTTACTCTTAATTACGAGTATGCTAATAACCATATGGAAAAAGTAACCCTCGATAACACTACAATCTTATATAGACTGTTCAAAGAAAACGAATTTGGACAGCCTACAGAAATCGTGACAGGTGGTATGGCACGTTTGTATGATTATGATGTCTTCGGGTTACCGACTCGTAGACGTTCTGGAACCATTCAGGATTTTAGCTACACTTTTAATCCGCTTAATAATAATCTTTTGTCGCGTACTGATAATAAACGTGGAATAAAGGAGTGTTTTGCTTATGATGTTATGAATCGCCTATCTGGTATCGGAGATAAGCAGGTAGTGTATGCTGACAACGGAAACTTACTTTCAATGCCAGATGTTGGTGTGATGGAGTATAGGCATGAGACTAAACCATATGCCGTCACAGGTTTGTTGCGAGATAACAGTAGTGATAATTCAGAAGAGATGGTCTTAGAGTATAATTCATTTCATTGTCCTTCGTATATCAAGTATGGTTATAATGAAACTGAGTTTGTCTATGATGCTAATGGAAACCGTGTGGCTATGACAAATGGCTCTTGTAAGAAATATTATCTTGATGAATATGAAATAGATGGTGATGGTAGCATGCAGATCTTATATCTGTGTGGTGATGCCTATTCGGCGCCGATGGCGTATGTGAAGAAAATCATGAGTCCTTCGTGGATGCTTGTAAATATATGTCGTGATCATCTTGGTAGTATAACGCATATCGCAAATGCAGATGGTGTGTTATTACGTGAATATAGTTATGATGCTTGGGGTAAAATGCGGGAGCCAGAGACCCAAGAGGTTTATCCTCAAGGTTCTGAACCGGATCTTTTTCTTGGACGTGGATATACAAGTCATGAGCATTTGTCGCAGTATGGACTTGTCAACATGAACGCTCGTCTCTACGATCCAGAAACTGGTCGATTCCTTAGCCCTGATGCTTATGTGCAACTGCCAGACAATACGCAAAGCTTTAACCGCTATAGCTATTGTCTGAACAATCCACTTAAATATGTAGACAAAGATGGCAATATCTTCTTCTTATTCACACCTTTTGCTGCAATTGGCAATACTCTGTATAACATATTTGCACATGGTGTAAATTTTGATCATTACAATTGGAAGGTTCTTCGCAATGCATGGAGAATAGATTCTGGTATGTTCATGGGTAATGGTTTGCAAATATTAAATAAGTGGACGTGGAGTTTCGTGAATTCGTATGTAGGAAATATGACAGCTCATGTGCTTAATGTGTTTGGTAAGGTAGACAAAGTTACGGCTTTTGATGGTATGCTGGCTTTGTCTGGCGTTACAAGCGGTAATAGTGCATTTACAGTAGGTCATTATTCGTTTGGACCAAAAGGTTATGTGGCTGATTGGAGAGACCATTTGTTTGTGCATGAATATGGTCATTATATCCAGTCTCAACATTTTGGCCCTCTTTACTTTAAAGTTGTTGCTATCCCTAGCCTGTTTAGCGCTTGGTTCATTTCGTACTTTAGTAAAGTAGAGCATAGCAGTAGATGGTTTGAAAAAGATGCAAGCGGTTTAGGTGCAAATTATTTCGATAGACATTATGGTAAAGGAGCAAAAGGTTATGATCCTAATAGTCCAAACTTTTTTGATATAAATAGTTTTTGGAATGGAGCTGGTACAAAATATAAAAATCCTAGGCTGAAAAACTCTTGGCCAGTGGATGGTTTGTATGAACAAGATAAAAAATTTAGTTTTAAAACAAAACTATTAGTGTGGGATTTTATCTTTTAACAACTTAATTTTATGTATTAAACCGATGAAAAAAATTTTCATTTACACAATCATGTGTTTTCTTTATATCACGCTTACGGCAACAACGTGCGAAGATGATGGTACTTTTATTAATCGTCGTGTTTGCACCTTTACAAACGAATCGGGAGGCGAGGTGTATTTAGTTGCATATTTTAATGCGAAACCTAACCAATGTGTTACGGTGAAATCCGTGTTTGAGAACATACGCAGTAGAGACAGAATGACTAAGGTTTTGCCAGGGGAGAGTTGTGGGTTCTCCATCATTTGTCCGAATGATGCTCGTGTGGCTCTTAATTCTTCCTATTTGTTTATCTTCAAAAAAGAGACCTTAGATAAATATACCGATGCAGAGCTTGTGGAAAAGGGAATCTGTGATAAAATATATCGCTTCACTTATGATGATGCTTTAGCAATGGGTTCATTAATCACTTATACGGGAAATGATGATAAATGATAAAAGAAGTATGAGGTATAAATTAATATTTTTGGCTATAGCGTTTGTGTCCATTTTGTCTTCGTGTAAATTCTTCCTCGGGTACAGGGATGACGACGAGTTGGAATTCGATTATGACTACCCGAATATTTGTTTCATAAACAAATGCGGTGAGTCGGTTTATATTGGCTATGGAGCATTCGCAGACAGTTCTTCGGAACTTACTACTAAAACTATACTCTCCAAAGGACTTCGGCGTGTTAAAAACAATGATCAATACAAAGGCTACGAAGTGTATAAGCGCAACGACGATTTAGTCTATCAGATTGTTGTTATTAGGAGGAGCACGTATAAAAAGTACACCAAAGAAGAACTTGCAGAGAAATGTATCTATGACAAAAAGTATAAGTTCGTGATAAAACAGTTGGCAAGAATGAATTATACGGTGATATATCAATAAATAAATATCTATATATGAAAAAACTACTTTTGACGGCGTGTCTTCTATCAGCCGTAAGTCTGAATATTAAAGCCCAGAAGGGCGAGTCGGCAGCCAGTTTGAACGCACTTGTGGACGTTACGGAGTCGGGCGACTGTGTGTTTGGTTCCTCTCTGGCTATCTCGCACAACTTTACCAAGGGCGTGCGTCTGCAGCTTGCTGTGGAATACTACACGGAAGCGTCGACTTGGAACTTGGTAGGCGGTGTCAACTTTCACTATCTTTTGCCGGTCTCATCGCGCCTGAAGTTGTATCCGATAGCCGGCGTAGGCTTTGTTGGCGGACATACCAAATATGTCTTGTGTCAGTATGATCCGGCGGGCGGACACTACGACTTGGATTGTGAGGAGAACATCGGTCCCGACTTCTATGTGCAGCCCGGAGCCGGTATAGAGTATGAATTTGCCGAGAAACTGTCGCTCCATTTCGAAGGAAGATGGAGATATTCTCACGGCAAGAGGGAGTGGGTGAATAACGGCGTGTTCGGTCTCGGCGTGTCTTATCGGTTCTGACCCATGAAGCGAGGGTGCAGCATGATCGGTTGATATTGTTGCATTCCTCGCTTTTATGGTGTGAAGCCTTGCTCTTTTCGCGTAAAAGTAGTAACTTAGCACGCAAAACAGCAGTATATGATTAACATTCCGCGTTGGGAACAACGTCTTGACAGCTACCATAAGGCGCTTGCACGCCTCGCTGAGATAGTCGGCGCCAGCAAGAAGCGGACGCTCAATGAGTTTGAGCGCGACGGACTTGTGCAGCGATTTGAGTTCACACACGAACTCTCGTGGAAACTCATGAAGGCATATGCCGAGTATCAAGGCTTCGACGGCATCGGAGGCTCGCGCGACGCTACACGCAAAGCCTTCGAAATGAGCCTTATAAGCGACGGGCAGTCGTGGATGCACATGATAAAGAGTCGTTCGGATGCTGCGCACAATTATGAAGGCTCCGTGATAGATGTTCTTGTTGACACTATAATAAACAAGTATTATCCTCTCTTCGCTGATTTTTGTCGGCAAATGGATGCGCTTCGCACCGACGCTGACGACTGACGAGTGGGGAAGAGAGGTCTACGCAAAACAATAACTGAACAACCTATTTGTATATGAGAGAAAAGATTAGTGGTATATTTAAAAAGGCATTAAAGCTGGTTAAGTCTTTCCTTGCAAGGATACCTGCATACTTGATACCCATCGTGGCAAGTGTAGTCCTTGTGATTGTTCTATGCGTGTTAGTGCTGTGCCTCTCAGACAAGTGGGAGAGTTGCATACCCTCTAAAATGGTGCCCGACTATAAGGAGTCAGACGGCAGGGTGAGCTTCTTTTGGAACGACTTCAATTTCTATGGCATTGTTGCTACGGTCTTGGCGCTTTTCTCGCTTTTGTATACTTTTCAGGCATACCGTTCACAGAAACTTACGGAATGCAATACGAGAAATGCGTCTGTTGACGATCAGGTAAACAGGTTCAAAGACTTTGCTCGGCATGAATATCGAAACCTCGTAGTGGTAATGGCAACTGCAGTTAAGTTCTTTTCTAAGGAAAATCAGTCGAATGGACACAGGATTGCCTATCCTTCAGAGATTCATATATTGAAATTGCAGGCAGGGCCAGATGATTTCGTTTTGGATGTTGACTCGCAGATAGCTGCGAGTGTGTCTGAAATGCGCCTTCTGTTGAGAAACTTTAATATAGAAATCGATGTGGCGTGCAAGCATCTTCAGAGACATGGAATTAATAAGGATGTACTATATAGAGACTATTATAACCTTATGTTCAGGCCGTTGTCCTTGGTGAAGAAAGCTTGTGAAATGGAGGCTCGTATGAATATGAAAAAAAAGGAAAAAAAGTCTCAAGAGAAAGAAAATGAGTATGTTAAGGCTCTTGTGGGTCGTTCAATTGAAATAATGATTACCGAACATTTGAAAACCCTAAAAGACTCGTTGGTAGACTTTCTAAGTGGATTCAACAATAGTGAAAGTGCTGGCAGTCTAATAGTCCCCGAGAGCTACTCTCCCTATTTTGAGATGCTGGCTAAAGGTCAGGATATGTTGTTTGAATGTGATAAAACCCAAGCCTTGAAACGCTCGTTTCGTAAACTCTTCGGAGATGAGCAGAAAAAAGATGGAGAGCTTAAATCGTTGTCATATACATGCAATTTCGACCAATATATATCCGGCTTTAAATTTGAGGAGAAGATTGATGGTATATTGGAGGTGTTGCCCGATTTGAAAAAGATTAGTCCAGAAAACTTCGAGTGGTTCGAACTATACAAAAATACGCTCAAACAAATAAAGGTAAAAGAAGAGATTGATTTTATGCAGTTCTTTCCTTTGATGTTGAAGATGGATGTTATAGCGAAACTTCCAGAAATGGGAATGGTGAACTACGAATAACGGCAATCGGCTATGCGAATAGCAGTAGGGTAGTGGGCGTGTCGTTCACCTATTATATATATAATGTGTAACCACGCAGCAAACAGCATGTTACACACGCGTTTCTAATGCGCTAAACGTCGGTTGCGGTTGACATAAATGTTATGGTTGAGTGTAAATACATGTTAAAATATCCTGTCGCATATTAAATTTTTAATTTCGTAGTGAGATTGTGTTTTTATATATTAGGTAGTTTCGAGAAAAGTTTGTACCTTTGCACCCCGAAAACAGCTTGTAATAGAGCGGTTTTATGGAATACGACAATAGAAAAATAAAATATATAAATTAAAAATTAAAATCATGCCTACAATTTCACAATTGGTAAGAAAAGGCAGAAAGGTGCTCGTAGACAAGAGCAAGTCACCGGCTTTGGACTCATGCCCTCAGCGTCGTGGTGTTTGCGTCCGCGTTTACACAACAACACCTAAGAAGCCTAACTCGGCAATGCGTAAAGTTGCCCGTGTACGTCTCACAAACTCAAAGGAGGTTAACTCTTACATCCCGGGAGAAGGTCACAACCTTCAGGAGCACTCAATCGTGCTTGTTCGCGGTGGTCGTGTAAAGGACCTTCCTGGTGTACGTTACCACATCGTTCGCGGTACACTCGATACAGCAGGTGTAGCAAACCGCACACAGCGTCGTTCTAAGTACGGTGCTAAGCGTCCTAAGGCAAAGAAGTAATCTGAAAATTGTCGGACGAAACAAATTTTAAAAACGTTTTGCTGGAGAATTGTTAATAGACAGGTTGAGTAAATGTCCAAGAGAGGACGTTGAAGAACAGTAAGAAACAGCCCCACGCAGACAGAAATTTTTCAAACAAAATGAGAAAAGCAAAACCAAAGAAGCGCGTGATCCTTCCGGATCCGAAGTTCAATGACCAGAAGGTCTCTAAGTTTGTAAACCACCTTATGTATGATGGTAAGAAGAATACATCATACGAAATCTTCTACAACGCACTCGAAACTGTAGGTGCTAAGATGCAGAACGAGGAAAAGTCGGCTCTCGAAATCTGGAAGCAGGCTCTCGATAACATCACTCCGCAGGTTGAGGTAAAGAGCCGCCGTATCGGTGGTGCTACTTTCCAGGTTCCGACAGAGATTCGTGCGGAGCGCAAGGAGAGCATCTCAATGAAGAACCTTATCGCTTTCGCCCGCAAGCGTGGTGGTAAGAGCATGGCTGACAAGCTTGCTGCTGAGATTATGGATGCTTATAACAACCAGGGTGGTGCTTACAAGCGTAAGGAAGATATGCACCGCATGGCAGAGGCTAACCGCGCATTCGCTCACTTCAGATTCTAATATAATAATAAGGTAAAAGGAAAAATGGCAAATCGCGATTTACATTTGACTCGTAACATCGGTATCATGGCGCATATCGACGCTGGTAAGACCACTACTTCTGAGCGTATCCTGTTCTATACAGGTAAGACTCATAAGATTGGTGAGGTTCACGACGGCGCTGCTACCATGGACTGGATGGCACAGGAGCAGGAGCGTGGTATCACTATCACCTCAGCTGCTACAACATGTAACTGGAACTATCTTGGCAAGTCGTACAAGATCAACTTGATTGACACCCCGGGACACGTTGACTTTACCGCTGAGGTGGAGCGTTCACTTCGCGTGCTCGATGGCGCAGTTGCTACATATTCTGCTGCTGACGGTGTACAGCCTCAGTCTGAGACCGTATGGCGCCAGGCTGACAAATATAATGTTCCCCGTATCGGTTATGTGAACAAGATGGACCGCTCTGGTGCCGACTTCTTCGAGACCGTACAGCAGATGAAGGACATCCTTGGCGCAAATCCTTGCCCCGTACAGATTCCTATCGGTGCTGAGGAGAACTTCAAGGGTGTTGTGGACCTTATCAAAATGAAGGCTATTCTGTGGCACGATGAGACCATGGGTGCTGAATATGAGGTTGATGAGATTCCTGCCGAGCTCGTTGACGAGGCTAACGAATGGAGAGAGAAGATGGTTGAGAACGCCGCCAACTTTGACGACGATCTTATGGAGAAATATCTTGAGGGTGAGGAAATTCCTGAGGATCAGCTCATCGCTGCTATTCGTAAGGGTACCATCGCAATGGAGCTTACTCCTATGACTCTCGGTTCTTCTTACAAGAACAAGGGTGTTCAGCCTCTGCTCGACTATGTTTGTGCTTTCTTGCCTTCACCTCTGGACACTCAGGCTATCGTGGGTACAAACCCGGACACTGAGGAAGAGGAGGATCGCAAGCCTTCTGAGGAAGAGCCTACTTCAGCTCTCGCATTCAAGATTGCTACCGACCCGTTCATGGGCCGCTTGGTATTCTTCCGCGTTTACTCAGGTAAGGTTGTTGCCGGTTCTTACGTTTACAACCCACGTTCACGCAAGAAGGAGCGCATCTCTCGTCTGTTCCAGATGAACTCAAATAAGGAAATTCCTATGGAGTCGATCGACGCTGGTGATATCGGCGCTGGTGTAGGTTTCAAGGATATCCGCACAGGTGACACTCTCTGCGACGAGGCACACCCAATCGTGCTCGAGTCAATGACATTCCCTGATACTGTAATCTCTATCGCAGTTGAGCCTAAGAGCCAGGCTGACATCGCCAAGCTCGACAACGGTCTCGCTAAGCTTGCTGAGGAGGACCCAACATTCACCGTTCGTACCGACGAGCAGAGTGGTCAGACCATTATCTCTGGTATGGGTGAGCTTCACCTCGATATCATTATCGACCGTTTGAAGCGTGAGTTTAAGGTAGAATGTAACCAAGGTAAGCCCCAGGTTAACTACAAGGAAGCTATCACTAAGACTGTTAACCTCCGCGAGGTTTACAAGAAGCAGTCGGGTGGTCGTGGTAAGTTCGCTGATATCATTGTAAACGTTGGTCCTGTAGACGAAGACTTCAAGGAAGGTGGTTTGCAGTTCATCAACAAGGTAACTGGTGGTAACATTCCTAAGGAATTTATTCCTTCAGTACAGAAGGGCTTCGAGAACGCTATGAAGAGTGGTGTGCTCGGTGGCTTCCCCTTGGATAGCTTGAAGGTTGAGTTGCTCGATGGTTCATTCCACCCCGTTGACTCTGACCAGTTGTCATTCGAAATCGCTGCCCTCCAGGCTTACAAGAACGCTTGCTCTCAGGCTGGCCCCGTTTTGATGGAGCCTATCATGAAGCTCGAAGTTGTTACTCCTGAAGAAAACATGGGTGACGTTATCGGTGACTTGAACAAGCGTCGTGGTCAAGTAGAAGGTATGGAAAGCAGCCGTAGCGGTGCTCGTATCGTTAAGGCTATGGTTCCTCTGGCAGAAATGTTCGGTTACGTAACAGCTCTCCGTACTATTACTTCGGGTCGTGCTTCAAGCTCTATGCAGTATGATCACCACGCTCCTGTATCTTCAAGCATCGCTAAAGCTGTGCTCGAGGAAATTAAGGGTCGCGTAGACTTGGTTAAGTAATTAACCTCATCTCATAAAAAACTTTTTTCTTTGCTCAGGGGCGGGATAACGAATGACTCTTATCCCGCCATCCTGACAAGGATTTTCAAATAAACATAATAAACAAAAATGAGTCAGAAAATTCGTATTAAGCTGAAAAGCTTCGATCACACTCTCGTTGAAAAGTCAGCTGAGAAGATCGTAAAGAACGTGAAGGCTACTGGTGCCGTTGTTAGCGGTCCTATCCCCCTTCCCACACGCAAGCGCATCATCACTGTTAACCGCTCTACTTTCGTTAACAAGAAGAGCCGCGAACAGTTTGAGATGTCTACTTACAAGCGTCTTATCGACATCTATAGCTCAACTGCTAAGACTGTTGACGCTTTGATGAAGCTCGAGTTGCCTTGTGGTGTTGAAGTTGAAATCAAGGTATAGTACCTGGGTTAAGACATCATACAAAACACATGTCCCCATTTCGGTTTTTGCTGAAATGGGGACTTTTGGTTAATGAATAATGAATAATGGATAATTAATAATTGATTATTCATTATTGATTATCCATTATCCATTATTCATTATTCATTATTCATTATTATGTATTGGTATTTTGCTTGTATCCTCTCATGATTTTTAATTAGATAGGGAATAAAAGTGTTCATGTTTTGTTGATGAATTTGTTTTTTCTTGTTTCTTCCTTCTTTTATATGCCTTATTTTATGTATGTTTGCAACTTACAAACACTAAACTCTATAACAAAATAACTAGAGTTCAGATTTAGGCAGGGGCGCCCTGAAGGGGCAACAGCGCATAGCCCAGGGCAAGCGAAGCGACACCCTGGGTTACGGGATTGTCATAGTATGGTTCTATTGTTTTCATCCATCTACTA